>Ga0210389_10000073_pt1 | contig 98332 bp, 96 predicted proteins | sample IncBWH28OmetaG_FD_160127 | JGI IMG/M metagenome (GOLD analysis project Ga0210389, IMG submission 160127) | Forest soil microbial communities from Barre Woods Harvard Forest LTER site, Petersham, Massachusetts, United States - Inc-BW-H-28-O ...
TCGCTACCCCCATAACGCCAAATCAACAGACGGAGTGCCACACCGCTTCATAGTTTTCGTGGTATACCATATATGATTGCCTTTGCGAAACAAAGTGTTTTATTTGCAACACCTCGCTGTTTCTCTCATAAACCACGCCGGCGCCAGGGCCGATGCGGCCGCTGGCGCGAGAGGCCGGCGATGTTATGTTTCTAAGGCGGCGCGGCTCTTGGCGAAATGCCGGACGCGCATGGGCTTCAATACGAACAGTGCGAGCAGCGCCGCGACAACATTAAATGTCATCGCCACGGTGAACACCGCGCCCCAGCCGTGGGATTTCGCGATGATGGCGGCGATCGGAACCAGCAACGAGCCGGCGCCCTTCGCGGTGTAGAGCATGCCGTTGTTGGCGGCCGCGAACTTGGATCCAAATGTGTCGCCCTGGGTCGCGGGAAACAGGCTGAATATTTCGCCGTACACGCCGAAATACAGTGCCGTGACCAGCACGAACGTGACCGGGCTCGATCCGGAGCGGCTCAGGGTGAACAGCGCACCCGCACCGATCAAGAACGCCAGCGCCATGGTGTACTCGCGGCCGATTTGGTCGGACAGCCAGCCGAAGAAGGGTCTTCCGATGCCGTCGAAAATCCGATTCAGAAACAGCGCGAAGCCGAGCGCCGGCATGACCATGCCGAACAGATCAACCGGGCTTTTGCTGATTTTGAAGTCCTCCGCGATCGGCGCCATGGATGCCGCCATGGTCAGCCCGCCGGATGCGATCAGCACGAACATCAGGTACATGACGTAGAACACGGGACTTTGCAAGACATCGAGGGGAGTGTAGCCCTGCGCCGTCTGATTGGGCTTGACCACCGCGGTCGCGATCTGCGGCGGCGGCACCAATAGCAGCCAGGACAGCACGAACACGATGCCGCCTTGAATCAGACCGAACACCAAGAACGCCTGCTCGTAGCCCGATGCTTCAATCATGGTCCTGATCGGCCCCACGGTCAGCGCCGCGCCGGCACCGAAGCCGGAGGCGGTGATGCCGGCCGCCAGTCCGCGCCGGCCTGGAAACCATTTGAGGGCGTTGCCGACGCACGTGCCATAGACGCAGCCCGTGCCGATGCCGCCGATCGCCGCGGCGAAGTACAGCAGCGGCAGGGATGCCGCAACGGAATTCAAGACCCAAGCGCAGGCGACCAATATTCCGCCCGCCATCACCACCCATCGCGGGCCGAATCGATCGACCATGTATCCCTCGACCGGAATGAGCCAGGTCTCGAGCAGCACGAAAAGACTGAACGCCACCTGGATCGCAGCACGCCCCCAGTGGAACTTCGCGTCAATCGGATTGACGAATAGCGTCCAGCCGTATTGCAGATTCGCCACCGCGGCCATGCAGACCACGCCGATAGCGAGTTGTATCCAAGGATTTGCGAACGGTGACTTCGAGGCGTCGCTGCCGGCCATGTTGTAGTTCTCCCCTCAAGTGCTCTGCGGCCGGCGTACTCTGCATGGCAAAGTTGCAGGAAGTCAAGACCGGCGTACTGTAATGAAGCGCTGCGCCAGCGCCGGCAGGACAAATAGATTCAGCAGCGTCGAGGAGAACAGGCCGCCGAGCACGGCGATGGCCATGGGTCCTTCGATTTCCTGGCCCGGTTGGTTGATGCCGACCGCCAGGGGCGCCAACCCCAGGGCGGTGACCGCGGCCGTCATCAAAATCGGCACGAAGCGCTCATTCGCTCCGCGCAGCACCAGGTCCGCGTTCCATTGGGCGCCTTCGACTTCCACCAGATGTTCGTAGTGGGCCAGCTGCAATATCGCGTTTCGCGCGCTGATGCCGAACACGGTGATCAAGCCCAACACCGATCCCAACGAAATGCCGATTCCGAGTCCGGCGATCGCCATCACGCTGCCAACCACGCAAAACGGCAAATTGGCCAACACCAACCAGCTGTTGGCACGCCAGTGAAACGACACGAACAAGACGATGACGATCAGGGCGAGCGCCAGAGCGGAATACAGAATCAGCTCAAAGCGGGTCTGCGCCTCGGCCTCGGCCGCGCCCGTAAACTGGATGAATACGCCGCGCGGTAGCGCAACGGAGCGGGCGATGGCCTGCTGCGCTTGCTGCACGACCTGCTGCAGCGAGCCCTTTCCCACGTTGAAGGTAACGCTGATGCGCCTTTGCCCGCCGTCGTGCTCGATGCTGTATCGGTCCTGGCCCAGCGAAATGCGCGCAATCTGCGACAGCGGCACCGGGCCGGTGGGGCTGGTGATCATCAATTGCGCCAACTGCGTCGGCTGATGCCGCAATTGGTCCGGCAGCAGCAGCACGACATCGACGGTGCGCGTGGCATGAAAGGTCTGGCCCACCAAAGCCCCTGCATAGGACGTCTCGATGGTCTCGAGCACATCTTGAGCTTTGAGCCCGGCGGCAGCCATCGCTTGCGGCAGCAGCTCGACGGCCAGCACGGGTGTGCCGCCCTGCCGCTTGAACTGCAAATCGACTATGCCGGGAATCTTGCCGAGCACCCCGACCATTTTGCCGCCGGTCGACTCGAGCGCATCCAAGTCTTCGCCGAAGACTTTGACGGCGACCTGCGCCGTCTCGCCGCTCAAACTCTCGCTGATGCGATCCCCCAGAAAGGTCACGACCTCGCTTTGCAGACCGGGATAGCCCGCCAGAATTTTGCGCAGTTCCTCTTCGGCATCGTGCTGATCTACTTTTGAATTCTCCTTCAGCTCAACGTGGAATTCGCTACGATGCGGTCCCCAGGTATCCTCGCCCAGTTCAGCCCGGCCCACTTGCTGTTCTATGCTTTGAACATAGGGCAGCGCCAGGACCTCGGCGCTGATTCTTTTGCCCATCTCCAGCATGCTCTCCAAGGAAGTCCCGGTCACGGCACTCGACACCTGCAGCACGAAGTGCCCCTCCCGAAACTCGGGCATGAAAGTGCCCCCGAGAAATGGCAGTGCGCCCACCGCCGCAATGACCAGTGCGATCAGAATCGCGACCACGACCCGGAAGTGATTCGCCACACCGCGCACCGCGGAGCTTTGCCAGCTCTTGAGGCGCACCAGCCACGAAGCTTCGGCGCGCGCATCATGCCGCCGCAGCAACAACGCACACAGCGCAGGCGTGGACGTGAGCGCGACGAGCAGCGACGCGACGACGGCGAAAATAAACGCCAATGCCAAGGGTCCGACGAAGTGGCCCTGGACGCTCGAGGTGAACAATTCCGGCAGGAACACGGCGACGACCACCACGGTCGCATAGATGACCGGGCCGCGTACTTCCAAGGATGCGTCGCGCACCACATCCAACCTGGGTTTGGGATCGGCCAAGCGGCCGTTTTCGCGCAAACGGCGCAGGATATTTTCGATCCCAATGATGGCATCATCGACCAGCACACCCAGGGCGACTGCAAATCCACCGAGGGTCATGGTATTCAGCGTGTACCCCATTCGATCGAGCACCGCGATCGCGGCCAGCAGAGACAAGGGGATGGCCGTAAAGGCGATGAACGCCGCGCGCGCATCGCGCAGAAATAAATACAACACCGCGAGAATGAGAATTGCCGCAACAGCCAAGGAATTCCTGAGGTTCCCGAGCGCCCGTTCGATGAAATTGGCGGGGCGATGCAAGGCGGGGTACAGGGTGATGCCCTGAGACTTCAAAGTCGGCGCCAATTCGTTCAGCGCTTTTTCGACCGCCAGGGTCGCAGTCAGCGTATTGGCGCCGTATTGGCTCGCCAGCGACATCATCACGCCGGGCTTGCCCATCACCAGCGCATCGCCGAACTTGAGCGCGGGCGCAACTTTCACCTGCGCAAGTTCGCGCATCAGTATGGGCGTGCCGTTGCGCTGGGTCACGACGGCCTCGCTCAAGGCATCGACGTCCGGCTGCGGCGTGGGCGTCTTGATGAGCACTCGCTGGCCGGGCAGGTCGATGAAGCCCGCTCCACGGATGGGCAAGGCCGCATGCGCCGCATCCGCCACCTCGGTGAGCGTGATGCCGAAGCTCGCGAGTTTGCGCATATCGGGCTGAATTTGGATCTGGCGTACTTCGCCGCCGAACACCAAGACGTGCGCCACCCCGGGAACCGCCAGCAGGCGCGGCTTGATGATCCAATTGGCCGTGTCGCGCAGCGCATAGGCGTCGGCTTGCTCGGACAGAAGCCCGATTTTCAGCAGATCCATCGTGCTTGAAACCAGCGGCGACAGCTTCGGCGTACCGACGCCGGCGGGCAGGCTGCTGCCAAGCTCGGAAAGCCGTTCTGAAATGCCCTGCCGCGCGATGTGCACATCGATGCCGTCGGTGAAATTGATGGTGACGACCGACAGCCCGGGAATCGATTCCGATCGCATGGTCGCGAGACCGGGTGCGCCGTTCACGGCGTTCTCAACCTGCTTGGTTACCAGTTCCTCGACTTGTTGCGGAGCGAATCCCGGTGCCTCGGTCTGAATGTCGACTTGCGACGGGACGAACTCGGGAAATACGTCCAAGGGCGCGCGCATCGCACCCCAGCAACCCAGAATGAGCGCGAACAGACTCAACGCCGTCACGGCGCCGAAATGGCGGACGCAAAGACTGACGATGGCGCGCATTAGATGACTGTCACCTAGTCGGCGTCCGCGCCTGAGTTGGATTCCTGCGCGAGCAGCTGCGCCGCTCCGCGGATGACGACTTTGTCGCCCGCCTTCACGCCTTGCGTGACGACATAACCATTCTCAAAGGGTTTTCCGCTGTCGATCTCGGTTCTGACGAAGGTGCCGGGCTTTTCCTCGACATAGCACCAGTATTTGCCGTCGCTGATGACCGCGGCCTCCGCCGGAATCAGCACGCCGGGCTGCGAAGCGCCGATCGGCGCCCAGGCGATGATTCTTTCCCCTTCGCCCAGCTCGCCGGCGCGCAGGATTGAAAAGAAACTGCGTCCTGGAACGGTCACATCCGCGGGTGCGGGCCAAATCAAGCTCAACTTCCAACGCTGGCCGCTTGCGGCCGAACCCAGGCGCGATGCGCTGAGCGTTTTTGGAACGTCACCCGGCAAGGACCCCAGTGGGAAAGTCACGCGAATCAACTGCGTGCTGCCCTCGGCGAGGGCTTGGAGCAGGCCCGAGTTCGCGCCATTGCTCCACGGCGGCTTTTGGCCGAAGGTCGCCGAGAGCCGCTGTTTCGCCAAGTTCAAGGCCGCCGCATCGACGGCAACTTGCCGTGCATTGGTTTCCTCGACATCGGCGGACATCGCTCCCGGCGTACCGGATAGTCGCTGCGTCCTCGCCAAGGCCGAGCGGCTCTGTTTCTCCGCCGCTTGCGCCGTGGCGAGCTCCGCTGCCGCTTGCGCAATTGATTCGTGGGGAATCACCGTGCCGTATCCCGCGGTTTCCTCGGCGTAGTCCACCGCCTTGACGGCATCGGTCTGCACTCCGATCTTTTCGATTTGTTCGGCGCTCAGGCTGACGCCCTCGCTCGCCTCCTTGTCCTTGCTCTCCCCTGCCTTCGCCGCAGCACCCGATTTCTCGTCGCCGGCAGCAGCCGTTTTCTCCGGCGCGGCCCGCTGGCAGGCGCTCAACGCCGCCAGCACACAACAGAGGAAAGCGGTCGGCAGCCGCAACTTTTTCGTATTCATTGAAATTCCTTGGTCGTCGTCTTTGGCGCCTGCCAGCCTCCGCCGAGGGCCTTGTAAAGCGCAATGAAAGCCTGGAAGCGTGCCAATCGGTACTGGCTGTACTGATCGCGTGCCGCGTAAAGCGTTCGTTGCGCCTCGAGCACGGTGAGGAAATCGCCGGAGCCCGCCTTGTATCGCAGCGATGCTCCTTCAAAGGCGCGTTCGCTTTGCGACACATTCTCTTCCTGCAGCGCTCGTGCCTGCTGCAGATGGTCGAGCGCCGACAAGGCGTTTTCAACATCCACCAGCGCCGAAAGGATCGCCGCTCTATAGGCAACCACCAATTCTTCATCCTTGGCCTGCGCCTCCGCCCGCACGGCTCTCAAGCGGCCGTGATCGAAAATGCTCTGCGTCAGGGCAGCGCCGAGATTCAACGTCGGACCCGCGCCGCTCAAGCTGATGACCGCCGCGTTCAAGGCGGGATTCTGCACACCGCCGCTGGCCGTGAGGGTGAGCGACGGGAACAACGCAGCGCGGGCCGCAACCAAGTCGGCATTCGCCGCCCGCATATTGGTCTCAGCCATGAAAACATCGGGTCGACGCGTCAACAGTTCCGACGGCAATCCCGATCCGATCTTCGGCTCGAGCAACGACTCGAGCGATTGGCTCTCGACGGAAAACTGCTCCGGAGCGCGACCCAGGAGAAGCGCCAGTGCGGCGAGCGCCTCCGCCTCTTGCTGCCTGAGTTCCGGAACCACCAAGCCGGCCGCGGCAAGAGCAGCTTTCTGCGCCGCAAGTTCCACCGGGTTTGCCAAACCCGCATTGAATCGCGCTTGAATGACGTCGAGTAATTTCTGGGCGGCGTTCAGATTCAAGGCGGCCAAGCTTGCCCGATCTCGCAACGAGAGTACCTTAAAGTAACTGTCCGCCACGGCCGACAGCGTCGTGAGGGCGATCGTGTCTCGATCGGCGCGCGAGGCATCTGCCAGGCGGTGCGCCGCGCGTGCGGTCGCCCGGTTCTTGCCCCAAAAATCCACTTCGTAGCTTGCCGACAGAAGTGCTGCCCAATCCGTCTCGTGGGCGCTGCCGTTGACGGAATGGCCCGCCAGATAGTTGCCGTTGCCGCCGGCATCGATGCTCGGAAGAATGGGGGCACCCGCCTGGCGGGCGCGCGCATCCGCCTGTGTGACACGCGCGCGCGCCATCCCGATGTCGAGGTTGTCGCCCGCGGCTTGTTCGATGAGCGCATGCAATTCGGGGCTGCCAAATTCATCGTACCAATTCTTGCTCGGCAGGGATGCTTCGGCGCTCACGGGCGGTGCCGCGAACGCGGCCGGCAGCGCCGGCGGGGCTTGTTGGACCTCGTGCAATGCGCAGCCCGCCGCGAACAGACCCATTGCGATGCCGCCCAAGTAAACGCGCAAATGCCTCATGCTTGAAGCACTACAGAGCAGTGAGGATGACGCCGCCGGCAATCAGAATCGAGCCGATGCCGACTTTCCACGTGAGCCTTTCTCCGAGCAACAGTACGGCGAACAGCACCACAAGGACCACGCTGAATTTATCGATGGGCGCCACCCGCGAGGCGGGCGCCAATTGCAGGGCTCGAAAATAGCAGATCCAGGAGAGGCCGGTCGCAATGCCCGACAGTACCAAAAAGATCAGACCTTTGTGGGACAAAGTCGAGGGTGCCTGCCACTCCTGGCGCACCGACACCAACAGAGCGCTGACTCCCAAGATGACGAGTGTTCTGTAGAAGGTGGCCAGATCGGAATTGATGTCGGACACGCCGACCTTGCCGAAAATGGCCGTGAGTGCCGCGAACAAGGCCGAACCGAGCGCGAAGACTCGCCAATCGATGCTCATCCGCCGACTATGCACTCACATGCTGCGGCATCGCAACTGCAAGCGCCATGAGGCCTTGCGCGGCAGGCTCCGACCCTTCGCGATGAGCACGCGGCGGCGTGCTCATCGCGATAACTGCTATTCGATGTCGGTGCCGGGCGTGAAGGACACGCCGCGCAGCACCTCGGCAAAATCCGCCGTACGCAGCGTGAAGAATTTTGATTTGCCCGCGGCGCTCGAATCGACATTCGCAACAACGTCGCGAATGGCCACCAGCCGATTGGGATCCGCGCCGACATCGCCGTTGCCGCTGATCGTCGAGGTGATTGCCCAGATCGTGGCCACACCGTCGCGTCCCACGCGTCCCGTGATGTTGCGAAGGCCGTCAGTGGCGGGTGCCCACGGCAACCCTGTGCCGGGGTTCGAACCGGCCGGGTAGCCTCGCACGCTGTAGGCCTCTCCCAGCCCCAGGCCATTGGTCAGCGTATACGCAAGAGCCCAGCTGCCGCTCGCGGCATTGAATACCCACTTCTGCAAACCCGCGGTGGTTTGGGCCGCTGCGTGGGTGTAGAGGTCCGTTCCACCGGTGAAGCCATCACCTTCGTCCGCCACATACAACGTTCGCGCATCCGCGAACCAGATACCGAACGGAAACGCCGTCACTGTCGCCGACTTGTTCGGCGTCTGTGGAAAGCCGGCCAGAATGCACATATTGTTGGGCAGGCCGGCCGTCTGCAACGTTGCTGCCGTGAACGCGAGCGGTGTCGTCGGCAACCGCGCGCCCGGCGCCGGCAAGCCGACGCCCTTCGGACACGCGCTGCCCGTGGTATCGAGGAAATATACCGTGTTGACGCCGTTGCTGCCGCTGCCTTTGGTGAAATAGAGCACGTCGTTGAAAATCGTTAGGCCGCGGAAGTTGTCATCCTTGCCGATCTTGTCCGCCTTCCCACCCAGTTCCGTCACCGAAAAACTCGCCACCGGCGTGGGCGCGCCCGGTACTTGCGCAACTTCCGGAGCACTCGCCGGACTCAAGATCTGTGTCCCGGCTCCCAAGATGATGCCGTCCGGTTGCGGGTTGGCACCGTTGCCCGCATTCCCGGCCGTGTAGATCAAATCCATGCCGCGCGAATCGTTCAGGATCGCCGCGCGGCCGTTGTTGCCGCTGTAGGCGTTGGTTTCGGTGAACTGAAAACGTCCATCCGCATCGACCTGTGCGACCGCGCGAGCATATGCGGTGCCCACCGGATTGGTCGGATCCACCGCGCCCGGCGTATTTGAATTCGAAACATCCAGGGTGTTGACGGGCGCCACGTACCCCATGAATGTCACGAATCGCCCATCATTCGAGAGATTCAGCGCGAGTTCCGATTTCGAACTGAAGCTCGTCACCATATGGTCGGCGTTCGATCCACGCTTGGTCGGATTCGCCGGGACCTCGAGACTGCCGATCACCCAGCCAAAGGGGGTGACCTGGTCCAGAAATATCCGTGAGGTGATGCCGAAGCTTGAATCATAAATGTCGTTGTTCCACACCGTCGGATAGGTGCCGTCGTTGGGTGCACCGCTCGGCGCTCCGCAGCCCCCGGTTGTCGCCGCGCAGTTGGGCGGCAATACCGTTCCCACGACGACGTTGTTCGCATTGTTATCGTAGACGCTGCGGCTCACAACCAGGTTGCCGGGGAAGAAGAATTGATGTTGGCGGAAATGGTCGTCGCGATCGGACGAGGCGCGGTCAGCGGCGGATGCGCCGGTGACTACGGAGACCAAAGCGGCGCCGATTAACATTGATTTCATGGATCAACCTCAGAATTGGGAAACGCTGTTGTCAAAATGCCCGTTGAAGAGAAATGGCAGCGGCGCGATCTGTTCCTTACGCACCGCTTCCAAATCGTCCGGATCAAGTCCGAGGGCCTTGAGAATCGTCGGCGCCACTTGCTGGTTGCTCACGGCGCTCTTCACGACCGAGTGCCCGAGCTGCGGGAATGCCACCAGCAACGCCGTGTGAACATCATCCTCATTGAAGCCGCCGTGCTCGGCTATCTTGGAGCCGCCGGTGAAGATCACGCCCGTGTTGACCTTGAGGATGATGTCCGGCGTGCGCGGGTCCGCGCCCGGATTGTCGAACTTGTTGCGCAACGACTGCCCGGCGAAAATTTCTTGGATTCCGAGCGCCTGTTGGTTGGCCGGCGTGCTCAAGTTGGCGACCACCGCCGGTGTCAATGAGGGATCGGTGAGCCAAATGAGGGATCCATCGTCGGAAATATCAAATGCGTCGGCCGAACCAATGGTGGCGGCCGGCTGCCCGCCGCCAATGCCGCGCCGCTTGCTCAGGTCGATCGGCGACTGGCCATGCTTGGCGCTGACGATGATCAGCGTCGAATCAAACAACCGCTGCGCTTTGAGTTCTCTCACGAAGCGCCCGATGGATTGATCGATGAATTCCAACTCGCCCGCCAATCCCTGCCCCGGTGTACCCAGCACATCGGTATAGCCGCCCTTGAGTCCGGTTACCGGATCGGTGGCGAGTTTTTCGCCGACACTAACCGCCTGGAAGTTTGTGCCGAACAAAGCAGGCACGCCGACCTTGTGCGCGCGGTCGTGGGTAAAGCCGTCGATTTGATTGAGCACGGCCTGGACATGAAGCGAGTCATAGCACTTGATGTCGTCAAAGCTGTTGGTCCAACCGTCGTCGGGTGTCGGATCCGCGAAGGGAACCGGCGAGCAGCCGGCGAACTGGGGCAGAGCCACCGGAATCGAATTGATTTCCGGCCCCCAGAAGTCGTCGACGCCCTTGCCGCTGGGACCGTTGGTCCATTCGTAGGAAGGATGCTTGTCGGTCCACGCGGTGCGGCCGCCGCCGGCCTTCACCACCTCAAAAATCGTGTTCACACGCAAATATTCGTGCGGCAGGATGGTCTTGCAGCCATTGTTGGGATTGCGCACCAGGAAATTCGGATTGAGGCCGCCGCCCGCGTCGAGGCGCGTCAGGTCGAAGTCCACCGCTTCGTCCCAAGCCACGTTGGTACCAATTTTGCCCGGGCAACTGCCGCCCGGGTTTCCCAAGCCGTCGGTCTGCGCCGGCGGCGACAACGCGCGATTGTAGGTATCGTCATACCAAAGACCCGTGGTCACAGGCGAGCCGCCGGTCACCAGCGATGCAAGACCCGGAAAGGAATCCGACGGACTCGATGTCGAATTGTTCGTATACGTCACGCCATGCCGGCTCAGCTCTGCGAGCGCCGAGTCGGCATGCGTCGCGATGAAATTGGACAGGTCCAGGGCATGCAGTCCGTCGACGCTGATCAACAGCACGTGTTTGACGTGGTGAGAATCGAGCGCAGTTTCCTCGGCTGCAGCGGCACCGGTACCGATGACCCAAGCGGCCGCCATAATTGCGCTGAGAATAGATCGAAGCATCGAAGTGTCCCCCATGGTTACAATTGGATTTGGCGAGCCGTTGGCGGCGTCGATTGCTAGATTAATTTCGCAATGTGACAGTTCGGCGAAAGCGGATCGACTATAGTTGTAGACTTTGTCTTACAGAGCAGAAGGAGCAACTCATGTTATCGACGCGAACGGCCTTGCGATTCGGGCTGAGCCTGGGCCTTGCCACGGCGCTGAGCCCTGTTTCGATCGCCGCGGGTGCTTCAGCACCGAATATGGCGGTATTGCAGCACTGGAAACTGGGCGGCGCCGGAGGGTGGGATTACCTCGCAGTGGATGCCAAGGGCAGGCTGTTCATCAGCCGGTCGACGCGCGTTGATGTCGTCAGCGTCAAGTCCGGCCAGCTCATCGGATCCATTCCCGATACCGACGGCGTGCACGGAATCGCCTTTGCCCCCGGCCTAAATCGCGGCTTCACCAGCAATGGGCGCGCGAATTCAGTAACCGCGTTCGACCTCGACACGCTGAAGGTGATCAAAGAAGCCAAGGTCTCGGGCCGAAATCCCGATGCGATTTTGTACGAGCCCGCCGGCAAGCACGTATTCACATTCAACGGCGCATCCAAGGACGTGACGGTGCTCGATGCATCGAGCCTGGCGGTAATCGCCACCATTCCCGTGCCGGATAAGCCGGAATTCGCTGCGCAGGATGGCCGCGGCCAGATCTTCGTGAATATCGAGAGCGATCCGGGACAAATGCTGGTCATTGATGCGCAAAAACTCACGGTAAAGAGCACTTGGCCCCTGCCGGGTTGCAACAGTCCGTCGGGTCTTGCCATCGACAGCACGCACCGTCGCTTGTTCTCGGTCTGCGACGGCAAGGTGATGGCGGTCACCGACGCAGTCAACGGCAAGCAGGTGGCGCTCGTACCCATCGGCGAGCATCCCGACGCCGCCGGGTACGATCAGAAACGCGGCCTGGTCTACAGTTCCAACGGCGAAGGAACCCTGTCGGTCGTTCGTCAGGACTCAGGCGATCGCTACTCCGTGGTTCAAACCGTCATGACACAGCGCGGCGCGCGCACCATGGCGATCGACGCTGCAACCGGCAAGGTCTATCTGGTCACGGCCGATTTTGGACCGCCGCCTGCGGCCACCGCCGAGCAGCCTCATCCCCGGCCCGCGCTGATCCCGGATTCATTCGTCGTGCTGGAGGTTGGCGAGCACTGACCAGTGCGCTTCCACAGGTTTCAGGGCTCGCCGTTGCAGCAGCACGGCGAGCGCCTGAATGGTGAGCAGCGCGAAGACGCCGTATGCCAGATAGTCGCGCAGATTCTCCGGCGGCTGCAGAATCGCCATGTGGGCGGCGCTGCTCTGACCGCGATTCCAGAGAATCACGGCGATGCGCAAGATCTGGCTCACGCCGAACAAGATATATAGTTGCAGAAATACTCCGCGCGAGAGACGTCGGCGGAGTGCGTACACAGCGGCGCCGCTGGAGGCAAAAGCACAACGGTGTGCCCGACGAAATTGCGCGAGCACCATGAGCCAGAGCATGGCGCCAAAAAGGGCATGCAGACCGGCCGGCAGATACAGCGCCGTGGGCCAAGAATCGCGCAACAGGCCCGCGATTCCAGTCGCACAGATTGGCAACGCAAACCACGGGGGACAGCCGCTGATCGCGCGCGTCTCTGACTCGACTTCCCTGATCGCGGCCACGTATCACCGCCTTGCCAAGTGTCACCGCCTCGCCAGGTGACCAGCCTTACTTTGTGGTGCAAAGTACCACCGTATGCCTGCGGCATGCAACGTGCGCCATGAGGCGGTCGCTCCAGGTCGGCAGCACGCCATATTGGTGCAGTGCGAGCCGGTATTTGCACTTCTTGACACTGCAGCGCATTTGATTTGCAATCCAGAGTGGCCTACCGGGCTTTTTGTACCGCATATTTCCGGGAACATGAGATGACAGAATTGCGACAGGCGCTGGACGACATCAGTGCCATTCGTAGCCAAGTCGCACGCGGAACGCAGTTTCGCGGCTATGGTCCGCTTTCCATCGCCTTGAGCGGGATCCTAGCGATGCTGGTTGCGGCCGCCGAATCGCATTGGGGGGCAGGTTCGGCACCGCGTTTGCCGGTGTTTTTGGCGGTCTGGATATCGACCGCCGCCGTGGCGGTATTCCTGTCGGCGCTCGAAACAATTTTCCGCGTGCGCAGGGTCCATTCGGGGCTCGCCTTGGAAATGATTCAAGCGGCGGTGGAACAATTCCTGCCGTGTGTGGTGGTGGGGCTGCTGCTGACGGTAGTGCTCATGCAAATCGCGCCGCAGGACTCGTGGATGCTGCCGGGCCTTTGGGCCGTTATTTTCAGCTTGGGCGTGTTCGCATCCTGCCGCTTCCTACCGCGGCAGATGTTCGCCGTGGGGGCCTGGTACCTGGCAGCCGGACTCGTCTCTCTGTTGATTGCCGCAGGCCATCACGCATTGTTACCCTGGGCCATGGGATTACCGTTCGGTATCGGGCAATTGCTCGTCGCCGCTGTCTTACGATTTGGATTCGAGGACGCCATTGAAGAAACTTAACCGAAAAGCACAAGCCGCTTCGCCTTTCGCCTACGATGGCTTAAGTCGCGTCATTCACGAGCGCGCGCGCTTGGGCGTGTTGACCTGCCTGGTAACGCACCCGAGGGGGCTGCCGTTTCCGGAAATGAAGAAGCTCTGCGCATTGACCGATGGCAATCTGAACCGTCACCTCCAGGTGCTGCAGGAGGCCAACTTGGTCAGCCTGGCGAAGGGTCCGGATCGGGACCGGCCGCAGACCTTCTACAGAATTACCGCTCTAGGACGCAAGCGCTACCTGGAATACCTCTCGGTTTTGGAGCAGGTCGTGCTCGACGGCGCGGCCGCGACCAAGGCTCTCCTGCCGGAGCGCAGCTCGCAGCTTTAGCGAGTCCCGCTAATGCTCGGCCGACCGGCCTTGATTAATCATTCTTACATCCCACCATGCATCTTCTTTGCAGCGCAAAGCTACACATTGGCCGTGACCAAACCTAAGAAGGACGATTTCCTAAATGTCAGTTGATCTGAGTCGGTGTTTGGAATTTAGCGGCTACGCTTTCGCGCTGGTGGCGATGGTATACAGCCTGATCAGCGCATTCGCGACGCGAAGGAGACTCTCGCCCACCCCCGACACCCGCCCCGAAGTATCGCCTCCCATCACGGTCCTGAAACCCCTGTGCGATGCGGAGCCCGAAACCTACGAATGCCTGCGGTCCTTCTGCGAGCAGGCCTATCCCAAATACCAAGTGGTTTTTGGCGTCAGCGATCCGCTGGATCCCGCCGTCGCAATCGTCCACCGGCTGCAAAGAGAGTTCCCGCGTCTCGATTTGGTCTTGGCGGTGGAGCGCAGACAGCATGGCAGCAATCGCAAGGTCAGCAACCTCATCAATATGATGAGCTTCGCACGCCATGACTACCTCATCGTTTCCGACAGCGATGTGAAGGTCGAAAGCAACTATCTGACCAACCTGATTCCGCCGCTGCTGGACGCCGGCGTTGGAATCGTCACCTGCGCCTACCGGGGCGTGCCGCGGTCGGGAATCTGGTCGTTGTTGGGGTCGATGTACATCAATGAATGGTTCATGCCCTCGGTGCGCGTCGCCGCCATGCTGGGATACCGGGCATTCGCCTTCGGGGTCACCATCGGGATTCGGCGCGATACGCTGGCGAAAATCGGCGGCTTTCACTCGGTATCGAGCCAGCTCGCCGACGACTACCGCCTTGGAGAATTGACGCGCGGTCTGGGCCTGCGCACGGTCTTGTCTCCTGTTGAGGTGGACACGTACGTGGGGGAGCGCAGCGCAGCGGATCTCGTCGCGCACGAATTGCGCTGGCGGCGCACGATACGCAACCTGAACCCGTATGGGTACGGCTTTTCCTTCGTAACGTTCGGCTTTCCGGTCACGGCCCTACAGCTGTTGCTCGCCCGCGGAGCCGCACCGGCGGCGGCGATCTTCGCCGCAACGTCGCTGGCGAGCGTCTTCATCCACCTGAACACTCGCAGTCCCGGGGTCTCGGCATTCCGTCTGCTGCTCGTGCCGATTCGCGACTTGTTGCACTTCGGTCTATGGATGTGGAGCTTCGTGACGCGGCGCGTGCAGTGGGGCAACGACCTTTTTCACGTCGACCGGGACGGCGCCGCTCAGCACATTGAGTCCCGCGCGGCCTGACACCTTTTCGGAGCCAGCGCACATGCAGCGGCAACTGATCGTTACCGCGGACGATTTCGGGCTGCACGAAGCCGTCAATGAGGCTGTCGAGCGGGCGAGCCGCGCCGGTATTCTCACGGCCGCCAGCCTGATGGTATCAGCGCCGGCGGCTGTCGACGCGGTGCGGCGCGCGCGACGGCTGCCCAGCCTTCGCGTCGGCCTACACCTCGTGCTTGCGGATGGCTGGGCGTCACTGCCGCACCGGCAGATTCCCGGCGTCGCGGACGCCAAAGGACACATCGGCGAGGAGATGTTTTTCCGAGGAGTGCGGTATTTTTCCAGTGCGTCGGTGCGCAAGCAGCTCGAAGCGGAGATCCGTGCGCAGTTCGCGGCGTTTGCACGCACCGGCCTGCCTCTGGATCACATCAACGCGCACAAGCACTTCCATTTGCATCCGACGATCCTCGATATCCTGATTCGGGTCGCGCGCGAATGCGGCGCGCGCGCCATGCGGGTGCCGGATGAACCCTTCTGGTTTGCAGCCCGCGGCGGCCAGTGGAATGCCGCGATCGGCAATGTGTTCCTCAGGCCCTGGCTCCTGCTGATGAAGCATCGGCTCCGCGTCGCGGGCATATTTCACAATGACCGCGTGTTCGGAATCGCCAAAAGCGGTTCCATGGATGAAGAGCAGTTGCTTGCGATACTCGCGCGGCTCCCGCGAGGCGTCACGGAGATATACCTGCACCCGGCCACCGTGTCCGGCAGCGCCGTTGCTGCCAGCATGCCTGCGTATCGCCATGCCGAGGAATTCGCCGCGCTGCAAAGTCCGCGCGTGCGTGAAGCCATCGCGGCACTTAACGTCCGGCGCGGCGGCTACAGCGATATATTGCTGAACATTGGGCGCTCGCTTGCATAGGAGCCTGTCTCAGGCATTCGGCGCGATCGGGTAGTCATTAGGCCGTATACTTTCATTGATGCTTTCCGCCATTCGCCTGCCTGACGTATTGCAACGGTACCTGAACGCTACCGTGGACGCGCTTTTGAGCGCAGCACCCGGTCGCCACAACGATTTCGCAAGACCATTGCGGGAAGAGGCGCTGCTACCGGCGAATTCGCTGTCCTGGCGCGTGTTAAAAAATCCCATTGCGCTGTTCATCGGCGGTACGGCGGCGGTAATACTCGAGCTGTCAGAACCCGCGGTGCGCGCCGGCGTCTGGGAACACTCTTCATTCCGCAAAGACCCGATGGGCCGCCTCAGGCGCACCGGATTGGCGGCGATGATCAGCGTGTATGGGGCGCGCAGCGTTGCCGAACCCATGATCGCGCGCGTGGTGCAGATGCACGCCTCCGTTCAGGGTACGACCGCCGCCGGCATCCGTTACTCCGCAAACGATCCGCAGCTGCTGAGATGGGTTCATGCCACGGCGTCTTTTGGGTTCGCAGAGGCTTACAACCGGTACGTGGATCCGTTGAGCGCACAGAATTTCGATGAGTTTTACCGTGAGGGCGCGCCGGTCTCGCGCCTCTATGGCGCTGTCGACGCTCCGCGGTGCCTCGCTGACATGCAATCGCTGTTTGAGTCAACGCGCCCGCGACTGGGCCCATCCCCCATCATTTTTGAGTTCCTGCGGATCATGCGCGAAACCGACGCCTTCCCGCGGCCCCTGCGCTGGATGCAGCCTACGCTGCTGCGTGCCGCCGTGGATTTGATTCCAGAGCGGCTCCGGGAGAGCTTGGGGCTGTCGGAACACTATGGCTTGCGCCGGCACGAGCGCCGGCTGGCGAAATGGGCGGGCGCCTGCGCCGATCGGATCGTGTTACCCGCCAGCCCCGCGGTGCAATCCTGCCTGCGCCTCGGACTGCCGATGACGTATCTCTATGCCTGAGTGTCCTCTTCAGCGCGCGCCCACCAGAAAGCTGATCGCTATGATCACCAAAACCAACGCGGTGATGGCGCCGTACCGGTAGTCTCGCGCCCGCAAAAAGAATACCAGCATGACGCCGACGCGCAGCACTGGGAGCAGAATGAACAGTGCGATGCCGGCGCTGGCAATGCTCATTCCCAGCGCGCTCGACGCGCAAGCAAGCGCAAGTCCCGCCAGGACCACGGCGGATGCGCCAAGGGTTCCATAGTGCAGCAGGCTCGCCAACAGCTGTTCCAATTCAGCGGACAAAGCGCCGTTCGGGCTTATCAAGACGCGGGCCCGATGAGATGGATGCCGAGTGCCGCGAGCACCATTTGCGCCGCCAGAATGACGAGTATGCCGACGAACATCAGGCGCAGTCGCCGGGCAGGCACATTCATGAGTATTCGCGCCCCCAGCACCGCTCCGACCACGGATCCCATCGCGATCGGCGCCGCCACCGAGGTGACGATTTTGCCGCGCGCGAAATATGCGGCCGCGCTGGCGGCCGCCGTCACGCCGATCATGAAATTCGATGTCGCCGAAGAGACTTTGATCGGCAGGCGCAAGGCGGTGTCCATAGCAGGAATTTTGAGCACACCGCTGCCGATGCCGAGCAAGGCCGAAATCAATCCTGCGCCGTACATCAGAATCATGCCAAGCGGGATGCGCTGCACCGAGTAGGGAGCATCGCGCTCCGGCGCGGGGTCCTTGCGTCGCGCCAGCATCTGCTGCGCGGAGAGCAAAAGGATGAACGCGAACAGAAGATATAGGTAATCAGCGGGGATCAATCCGGCCAAGAAGACACCGCACAGCGCGCCGGAGGTCGTCGCGGTTTCCAGCAGAATGGCGAGACCGATGTTGGTCAGTCTCTCTTTTAAGAACGGCGCCGCGCCGGCGCATGAACAGGCGATCACCGAGATGAGGCTCGCGCCAATCGCGGTATGAATATCGATATGGGCAAACATGGTCAGTATCGGCACGATGAAAATGCCGCTGGCCATTCCCAGCACGCCACCGAGCATGCTGGTGCCGAGCGCCGCCGCGAAAAGCCATAGTTCAAGGCCGATTTGCATCATTAGCCCTTAGGCCCGAGGACCTCAGGTTCTGCGGCGCGTCAGGCGCGTGACGAAGCGGATGTGATCGCCCCGGTAGTACAGCCTTTCGTAGTCGACGGGCCGATGGTTGCTTGAAAAAGTAGTCCGCTCGATCAAGAAAATCGGGCTGCCGGCATCGATTCCCAACGCCCGCGCCACCGTGCCATGCGAAGCGACCGCCGCGAGCCGATACGCAGCTTCGAGCAGCGGCGTCGCGTATTTCTGCTCCAGCAACGAAAAGATGGGTTGATTCTCCAGATCCTCGGCCATGATCTTCTCGCCCAGCTCGAGCGGCAGGTAGGTCTCATCGAATGACAGCGGGATCCCGTCGGCCAGGCGAACGCGCTGAATGCGTGCCACGGTGCCACCACGCTGCAGCGAGAGCTCGCGCGCCACCGTTTCGCTCGCGGCGACGCGGCGCCGATCCAAAACCAGCGCGGAGGGCTCGCGTCCGATGGCGCGCATATCCTCGACGAAGCCCGTGAGCTCCGTTAATTCCTGCGTGATGGTCGGCTGCGTGACGAAGGTCCCTTTGCCCCGCCGGATCTCCACAAGACCTCGGACAAGCAGGCTCTGAATGGCGGTGCGAATGGTCGTTCGGCTGACACCGAACCGCCCAGTCAGCTGATCCTCCGCGGGCAATTGAGCGCCCGCCGGCAGGACGCCATCCGCGATGCTCTTGAGCACCGCCTGTTCGACCTGGGCGTGCAGAGGTACGTGGGAGTGCGGATCGATCTCCATTATCGATATTATGACATCATGATGTCGTAATGTCATATCAGCCATTTGGAGGCTTGGCGAGGCGATTTACCTCTGAATCGCCAATTCGAAGGGATCGGGCTCGGCCGAGTGCCGCGAATGTTTCCGCCGTTCCAGCTGGGCATCCAGTGTCGGCGGCGATCGGGGACTGAATGGACGCGAACGCAGCGGTGTGGCGAGAATCTGCCCATGGCCCGGTATCGTCACTCGCTCTATGCAACCTCAAAGACCGCGCGTTTCTGCGTCATTTTCGATCTGCAATGGCAGGTGCTCGAAAGCGTGAGACTGGAGCCGGCGACTGATCTCGCCGCCGCCATGGCCGCCGCCATTGAGACGCAGACACTCAATGGCTGGCAGACGGAGGGCAGCCATGAATTCGGATTTGTCTTTCTACGCCGCGCGGGGGCGCGCCGACTGCTGATCTTGACTGAGCGAGACCCGTTCGACCGCCGGCCGCAATCCTTCTCGCCATTCTCCCAAAACTTTGCGCTGCGAAGCTGAGGGATCTATGCTGACTGGATGTGGCCGGCCTTCAACATCGTCATGCGGATTGTCAGCAGTCTGATTGGCGTGGTGATGGTTCTGATGGGAACAGTATGGATGCTGCAGGGCCTCAACCTAGCGTTTCGCGTCGGCTTCATGGTTGGCAATTATCACTGGACCATCTACGGCGCGATCCTTGCTCTGGTTGGCGTCGCGCAAATAATCTGGAGCAATGTGCGTCGGAAAATTTGAGTCCGCAACCGCTGTGCGTTTCTCCTGACCAGGGATTAAGTGCCGCGTCGCACCGATGCTACTCCGTCAGCGGATGTCCCTTCGGCAATTGGTGCGCGTACCATGTCGCGAGCCGGTGCCGAATCGTCTTTTCGCTGACCTGATCCTCGGGCATCGGCGCAATCACCTTGTCGTGAACCAGCAAGCGATACACATAGAGCGCCTTGAGGCTCGCGGAATCGGTGGCCTCGAATTCCACCGCCTTGCGCCCTTCCGCATATTGAACCCCCGCGAGCAGCGCCGCCTTGAACAACTCCGATTCGTGCTTGAGTTTCTTCATGCGGACTGGGAGCCTAACGGCCGGGCGATAGGTGAATGACATCTTCAGCGTCGCGGTCGACCGCAGCACGGCTGAATCTCAAGGGCACGTAGGATCCTTGCGCCCACATCGGAAAGAGGTCGCGATAGTGCGCGCTCATCGGATCGTCCGACTGGCCCGGGGTATTCATCGCCACCGAATTGTCCCACGCCCCCACGTCCATCACCAGACGCACCGAGGCGCCGGATATCACCGAAAAATCGGCGGCGCGATACGATTGCGCGCGCGGCGTGGATGAGGAGCCCGGCGTTTCCAGCGGCCCCAGACTCATCTGCGCGCGCAGCTGCGGATCGGCCAGGACGGCGGCCGCCGGCTCGAAGGTGGCACGATGCAGTCGGCCCCACGCCCATGTCTTCATGTCCGGACCCAGCCGCTGACCGATCTCTGTGAGCGCACCCTTCAGGCTTTCAACGAGGATGGCGTCGCGGGCTGCCGCAGAATCGGCGCCCAGTGCGCCGTCAGGATGCTCGAGAAATTCGACGACGGCTTGGAGCTGCGGGTTGTCGATGAGCTTATGCGCGGCTTCCGGCGTCGCTCTGGCAATGGCCGCCTTGCCCAGGTGCTTGGTTGCCCACACCTCATAAATCGCGGCCGCGGCGCTATCGGTACTCTCGTCGTGGTCCCACGTCTTGAGCAAGCCCAAGGCCCTGACGATTTCGGCGTCCGCTGACGACAGCGACGCGAGCAGCGCGACCACCCGACGCGACTGTGTGCTGACCGCGTCGGTTTGAATTGCCATCGAATCGGCGAGGGTCATTTTTGACTTGGCGTGCAACAACTCGTTGATCCGATCGATGCGCGAGCGATCATTCCATTCGAATGCGATTTTGTTCTGTTCGTTGGGATAGCCTGGGGGAAGGTTCATCTCGTTCGCGGTCGCGAAGTATCCTTCCGCCGGATTGAGCACCGATGGCAGCACATCCTTGCCCTGGAAACCGTCCCACTCGTAGCGGCCGTCGCCGGGCACCGGCATGAGGCCATCCCAGTTCTTGCGCTTTGGCACGCGGCCCGAGGCGGCCCAGCCGATATTGCCTTGAACATCGGCATAGACGATATTCAGCGGCGGCGCGCCCCAGGCGTTCCCGGCAGCCTTGAACTCACTCCAGTTCTTTGCCGTGAGCAGGCGCGAAGAACCAAAATAACCCGCCAGACCGGGCTCACTCCACACAGTGCGCATCGCGAAGGCGCGATGCTTCGATGCATCCAGTGCCAGCACAGGACCATGCCGAGTGAAGCGCAGATCGACTTCGCGCGGCGCAGCCCCTTGCACCGCGATCGACTCGTGCACGATCCGCACTTTCTCCCAGCCGGATTTATAGCGATAGCTATCGGGGTCGTCCTTCTTCAGCTCATATACGTAAAGATCTTCCTGATCGATCGCGAAGATGGTGATGCCGAAAGCGATGTCATCGTTGTGTCCGAGGGAGATTCCGGGAAGCGCAGGTTCGCCGGCACCGATGATGTTAAGACCTGGGGCGCTCAAGGCGACAATGTAGCGCAATGACGGGGCGCCGAGCTGGCGGTGCGGGTCGTTGGCGAGAATCGGCCTGCCCGTCTCGGTCCGCGACGGCGCAATCGCCCAGTTGTTGGAACCCTCCGCAGACTGCGCGTCGATTGCCGCGGCCAGTTGCCGCGCGGCAGACATGCGGGCCTGCCGCACCGTGCCCGTAAGCGCGGTGAAATCAACCTGCTTGGTCGCCAACAAATAATCCTTGAGTACATCGGCCGGCACATCACAGGGATTTAGACCGGGCGGCACCGTCATTTTGTGCCCCGGCGGTTCAATCTTGCGGCGCAATGCGTCTGCCTTGAGTCCGGCCGCGCACACGACTCGAGCGCGGGCGACTTCGGAAGTGACATTCGACACGAGTGCATGGCTGCGGATGCGCAGTACATCATCGGCTTGCCAGCTCTCCGGCCGGCTGCCGGTCAGCGTGAATTCAATCGGCAACGGCCGATCTCCGCTGCGTACCTGCGCAACATAGGCGTTCACACCGTCGACAAAAGCCGTGACCCATTGACGCGAATCGGGTGCGTACGCGGCCCATTCTTTGTCCATGTCGCCGCGATAGAGGAACAGGCGCGCCGCGCGGTCCTGATCGACGTATGCTGGACCGAAAGACTTCGCCAGCAGTCCCAGGCCGCGCTTGCGCCACAAATCGATCTGCCAGAGTCGGTCTCGCGCGGCGTTGTAGCCCTGCAGGAAAAAGGCGTCATGGATGTCCGCGGCGAAAATATGCGCGATGCCCCAGTGGTCGATCACGATATCGGCCGGTGCGTTCAAGCCCAACGCAGTCCAGCTTCGCTCGCTCACGGCGCTCGACATGCCAGCCGCGGTCTGCGCTTGAGCCGGGAGATTCGCAGCCAACATCACCAATGCGCAGCTCATCAAGATCCGATATTTCATCCGCGTCTCCCGCCGCATTTCTCGTCGGCAAAGCTAGGTTGGCCTTCCATGATTCGCTTGTCAAAGGACACCATGCGCCCGGCCGTGCGCTATTCGATGCACGGCTTTCCGGCACCGGCCGATCGGATCATCGAGTAGTGTTAAGCTAGGGGCGAGAATTACAGGAGGGGATCAACATGCGTACGCTTTTAACTTCGGCGATAGCGCTGGCCGTCGTGATGGTGGCCGGCTGCGATAGCGCCAAGTCTCCGGACACGGTCGAAAAGAAGGTAGCGGCGGCGGAGCAGAAGGCCGCGACTGAAGTGGCAAATAGCGAAAAGGCGGCTGAGAAGGACTTGAACAAAGCCGCCGATAAAGTCGACGACAAGCTGCTAGCCTTCAACAATGCCGCGGCTCAGGACGCGTACAATCTTGCCGTTGCGAAAGCCGATGGCGATCGAAAAATCGCCTTGGCAAATTGTCTATCGCTGGGCGGCGACGCTCAGAAAGCCTGCAAAGACCAGGCCGAGGCCGACTTCGGCGCGGCCAAGGCAAATGCAAAAGCGGCCGCGCAGTCCGTGAAGGCAGTCAAGGAATAAGGTTCGGACTTCGAGGGCAAGCCGGCCCGCGGCTTGCGGCTTGCTCAAGCCTGCAAGTGCACGAGCGGAATTCGCGCCGTACGCTTGATCGTCTGCAGCACCACGCTCGATTGCAGGTCGCGGACATTGGGTACGCGGACGAGTTTTTTGAGCACGACGTTGCTCAGCGCCTCGAGATCCTTGCCGTACACTTCCAGAATGAAGTCGTAGCTGCCGGTCATGGCGAGGCATTTCGTGACTTCGTCCATGAGTTGAATTTCCCGCTCGAACCTCGCCACCGTCTCGTCGGTGTGCTCGGTGAGTTTGACCTGAACAATCGCCAGCACCGCGAGTCCGACGCGTGCCGGATTGAGCACGGCCGCATAGCCCTCGATCGCGCCCTCCGATTCCAGCGCCTTGATTCGGCGTGCGCATGGGGTGGGTGAGAGGCCGATGGATTCAGCGAGGTCTACCACGGACAAGCGTCCGTCGCGTTGCAATGCGTCGAGAATTTTGGCGTCAAAGCGATCCAACTTCATGTTTCATCCATTCTCTCTACAATAATTAGTGATTATCGCTAATATTTTGCCATTGATGTGGTCTTTTTAGCGATTTACATCCTCTCGACTGGATTAGTCTGGCGCCATGGTCGCAAATCCATCGCAAGTCCAACGGGCGCCAAAGCCCGGCGTCGTCGACTGGCGGGCCGTATTGCATCATGTCGCGGTGTCACGCGCGCTGGACGATCTGGAAGAATCCACGCTGCTCAAGGACCGCAAGGTCCTCTATCAATTTTCTGCGCGCGGGCACGATGTCACCCAAGTGCTGCTGAGCACGCAGCTCACCGGATCGCAGGACGGCGTGGGCGCTTACTATCGGTCGCGACCGTTGTTGCTCGGTCTGGGTCTGCCGGTCGAAGAGGCGCTGGCATCGACCATGATGCGGGCCGGCGGCATGAGCGACGGACGGGATATCGGCGTCGTTTTCAACCTGCCGCGTAAAGTGGGTCCCTGCGTACTGCCGGTGTGCGGCGGTGTCGGGGCGCAATACACGCCGGCGGTCGGATGGGCCCAGTCCCTTCGCTATCGGCTGGGACAGCTCGGCGAGCAGGCGTGCAAGGGCAGCATTGCCGTCGCGCACGGCGGAGAGGCGTCGACGGCCACGAATGGATTTTGGGCGGCGCTCAATATCGTGACCACCGAACGATTGCCGTTCCTGTTCTTCATTGAAGACAATGGCTATGGAATATCTGTCGGCTCGCGGCAGCAAACCCCGGGCGGCAACATCGCGCGCAATCTCGAGAGTTTCCGAGGACTGCGCGTGCTTGACGGCGATGGATCCGATCCCAAGGCCGCTGCGGCACTGATTGAAAATGCGGTTGCCGGCGTCAGGTCCGGCGATGGTCCCGCACTGATCAGGCTAGTCGTTCCGCGGCTGTCGGGACACTCCGGACAGGATACACAGACCTACAAGTCCACCGAGGAAATCGCGGCGGAAAAAGCCCGTGATCCGCTGACGAAGCTGCGCGAGCAGCTGGTACCCGATATCCTGTCCCAGGCCGAGTGGGATCAAGAAGTCTCCGCAGCGCGTGCGCTGGTCGCGCGGACCCTGGCCGATGTCGAGCGGCGCGCCGCTCCCGATCCTAAGCGCATACAACGCTATGTGTACTCCGAAACCCGCGCCGACGGCTCACTCGATCTGCAGCAACAGGGCGGACTGCGCTGCGCGGGCCTCGTGCCGCCGCCGGGCGCCGAGAGCCCGCAGACGCAGGGTCCGCGCATCAACTTGGTGACCGCGGTACGGCGCACGCTCGAGCACGAGCTGGAGATCAATCCGCGCATGCTGGTTTTCGGCGAAGACGTCGGCCGCAAGGGTGGCGTGCACGCGGCGACCCTGGGATTGCAGGAAAGATTCGGCGTCGACCGGGTATTCGATACCAGCCTCTCCGAGGAAGGCATCATCGGCCGCGCGGTCGGCATGGCCGCCGCCGGACTCATGCCGGTGCCGGAAATTCAATTCCGCAAGTATGCCGATCCTGCGGCCGAGCAGCTGAATGATTGCGGCACGATGCGCTGGAGAACTGTGAATCGATTCGCGGCCCCGATGGTGGTGCGCATCCCCGGTGGATTCTTCAAGTGCGGCGATCCCTGGCACAGTCAATCGAACGAGGTGCAATGGGTGCACGGCGTCGGCTGGCGTCTGGCCATGCCGTCCAACGCCCAGGACGCAGTCGGCCTGCTCAGAAGCGCCTTGCGGGGTAATGACCCCACGATATTCTTCGAACACCGCTCGCTGCTCGACGGCAGTTGGGCTCGCCGCCCCTACCCCGGCGACGACTTTGTTGTGCCGTTCGGCAAGGCCAGTCTGTTGCGCGAAGGCACCGACCTGACGGTTGTGACCTGGGGTGCGATGGTGGAGCGCTGCGAACAGGCGATCGGCGCCAGCGGCAAGTCGGCCGACCTACTCGACCTGCGAACACTCGCGCCCTGGGATCGCGAGGCAACAGTGACATCGGTGCGCAAGACGCGCCGCTGCCTCATTGTCCACGAGGACACGATAACCGCAGGATTCGGTGCTGAAATCGCCGCGGTGCTCGCCAAAGAAACCTTCTTTGATCTCGACGCACCCATCGAGCGTCTCGCCATGCCGGACGTGCCGAGTCCGCACAATCCGCTGTTGCTCGATGCCGTGCTGCCGAGCGTCGAAACGATTACGCGATCGATCGTCACCCTCGTCGAGGTCTAGCATGAGCGGCATCAAGGATGTGCTGGCCCCGCCGAATGAGGAAGGAACCCGCGCGACCATACTCAAATGGTGCAAAGCGGTCGGCGACACGGTCGTCAAGGACGAGCCGCTGGTGGAGCTGGAGACCGACAAAGTCACCGTTGAGATTGCGGCGCCCGTCAGCGGCACGCTGATCGAAGTTCTGAAACCGGAAAGCGCTGAGGTCAGCCCCGATGAAGTGCTGGCGCGATTGCAATTACCGGGCGAATCAAGCGTGCAAGAATCCAGGGCGCCCACGGCTGCGCCGAAAGTCCACAGCTCACGGGCGGACTCGAGCGCGCGCGTAAGTTCAGACTTGCTGAGCCCCTCGGTGAGGCGGCTGCTGCACGAGCATGGGATTGCGCCCGGCGAGATCAGCGGCACCGGCCGCAATGGCCGCGTAACCGCCGGTGACGTCGCGCGGCACGTTTCTCAGGCCGCGGATGTCTCTCACGATCATGCCGCTGAGGCTACGCATACGTCTCGGGCCGCGCATGCCGCTGGGGCCGCGCATGCCGCTGGGGCCGCGCATGCCGCTGGGGCCGCGCATGCCGCTCACGGCACCGCGAACACGCTCATTCCGCACACCGCTATCCGGCGCCGGGTTGCCGAGCACATGGTGCGCAGTATCGCGGATGCACCGCACGTCACCACGCTGTTCGAAGCGGACTTAACCCGCGTGCTGAAGCATCGCGCCTTGCACGCCAAGAGCTACGAGTCGCGCGGCGCCCGTCTGACCTTGACTGTTTATTTCATCAGCGCATGCGTTCGAGCACTGCGCGCGCATCCCGAAGTGAACGCCACGTTTCGTCCCGACGGGATGGAAATGCATGCGGATGTGAACATCGGCGTGGGCACGGCGCTCGGCGACCGGGGGCTGATTGTCCCCGTTATTCACCGCGCACAAGATTTGAGCCTGTTCAAAATCGCGCAGCGTCTCCATCAAGCAGTGGAGGCGGCGCGCGCCGGCAAGCTCTCGCCGCAGGATGTGCGCGGCGGCACGTTCACGATCTCCAATCACGGCGTCGGCGGCAGCCTGCTTGCCGCGCCGATCGTCATAAACCAGCCGCAAGTGGCCATTCTCGGGGTCGGCAAGGTCCAACGCCGCGTTTGCGTCGTCGACACGCAGGGCAGCGAATCCATCGCGGTGCGCTCGATGTGCTATCTCACGCTGACCATCGACCACCGTGCGCTGGACGCGTTTCAGGCAAACGCCTTTCTAAGCCTGGTCGTCAGCACCCTGGAGCAGTGGCCCGATGCCGCCGAAGCGCTGCATGACTGAAGGGTCCGCGGCCGGCAACGGGCCCGTCAGCCGGGCCGCGACGCGCGACAGATAGAGTTCGGATGAGACGAAGACGCGCGCATAGATATCCCGGCACAGCACGGCCGCCTGGACACCCGGCCAATCGGCGCGCAACAGCTGCGCCGGCAACAAGGGATCGCGCAGATGCAGGCGGCGATACTCGTGGATGAGCAGCGTGCGCACCAGAAAACAGGCTTGCGGTTCGATATTGCGATGGCGTTTGAGTTCAGTCTGCACGGCCGCGAAGCGCTTGACGAAGCGCTGATACCGCTCGCCTAGATCCTCCAGGTCCCAGCCCAAACCGACCAGCCGCTGGGGGGCGGTGTCCACTCCGAGCGAGGCATCGAATGCGACGACTCGGGCAAGTAATCCGCCGGAGCTGCGCTGCGCGCCCAACGCCCGCGAATCGAACTCCGGGTGCGCAAACACGTTGGCGGAGATCTCGCCGAAGCCGCGCCACACCAATTCCTCGCGAATCGCCGTTCGTTCGGCCGCCGGCATGGGCGGCACGACGATCAGCGTCCAGCGCCCGGACCACTCCGTATCCGGTTCGCCGTAGATGCGCTTCGTCGCGTCCGCGAACCGGGCGCGTCCGTTCTTTGACAGGTGATATTCGCTGAGCTTGCCCGCTCGGCGTCCCTCGAGCCACCCATCGTGCGCGAGCCGGGCGGTCGCGGTGCGCACCAAGCGCTCGTTCAGTCCAAAAGGCGCGGCCAGCTCGATCAGGCTTCCCAACGCGATGGCGCCGCCCCGCGGCATGATCGAGTCGCCGAACAGGGTAACGATGAGCGAGCCGCCGCGCAGCGGACGTTGCCGGCGAAAGCGCGCCACCAGAGCGGTGGCCGCGGTAGCGGTGGGAGCGTGTTTTGGCATTTTTGCTGCTTTTTGGACTTGCGCCTTTATGACACACATTTCTTTGCAATTCTAGATTTTTTGTATCACAATATCCGGACCGCCATACTTCCGGGGGCCGGCATGTACACGCAAGCTTTGGACGCTCAAACCGCGGAGGCCGCCGCGCAACTCGATGAAAGCGCGCTCGAGCAGCGCTTCCTGGCGCGCGTGGACGCTGAGGAAAAGATCGAGCCCAAGGACTGGATGCCGGCCCGCTACCGCAACACCTTGATCAGACAGATTTCTCAACACGCGCATTCCGAAATCGTCGGCATGTTGCCGGAAGGAAATTGGATCACGCGCGCACCCACCCTGAAGCGCAAGTCGATTTTGATCGCCAAGGTGCAGGATGAAGGCGGCCACGGCGCCTATCTCTACAGCGCGGCAGAGACCCTCGGCGTCAGCCGCGATCAGCTCGTCGAACAATTGCTGTCGGGCAAGGCGAAGTATTCGAGCATTTTTAATTATCCGACTCCCACCTGGGCCGACGTGGGCGCGATCGGCTGGCTGGTCGACGGTGCCGCCATCATGAACCAGATTCCGCTGTGCCGTTGCTCATACGGACCCTACGCGCGCGCCATGGTGCGGGTGTGCCGCGAGGAAAGTTTCCATCAACGCCAGGGCTACGACCTGATGCTGCACCTGGCGCAAGGCACCGCTGAACAAAAAACTATGGCGCAGGAGGCGCTGAATCGATGGTGGTGGCCGGCGCTCATGATGTTCGGTCCTTCCGACGCGAATTCCACGCATACCGGCGAGTCGCAGCGCTGGAAGATCAAGCGCTTCTCGAACGACGAGCTGCGGCAAAAGTTCGTCGATTTCACCGTGCCGCAGGCGAAGTTCCTGGGACTCACCGTGCCTGACCCGCTGCTGCGCTGGAATGATGCCAAACAACAGCACGAGTTCGGGCCCATCGATTGGAACGAGTTCGATCAAGTGTTGAAGGGCAACGGCCCGTGCAACGCAGAGCGCATTGCGGCGCGCCGCAATGCCCACGCGGCGGGGGCGTGGGTGCGCGAAGCGGCGAGCGCCTATGCAGCAAAGCACAACCTATCGGACCTGGAGCATGTCGATGGAAGATAAACACCAGTGGCCCCTTTACGAAGTGTTCGTCCGCGCCCGCGGCGGCCTGGATCACAAGCATGTGGGCAGCCTGCACGCCTCCGATGCACGCATGGCCATCGATCACGCGCGCGATCTCTACACCCGGCGCCAAGAGGGCGTGAGCATTTGGGTGGTGCCGTCCAAAGCGATCGTCGCGTCGGACCCGACTGAGACCGATTCGCTGTTCGAGCCGGCCCGCGACAAGATCTACCGCCACCCGACTTTCTATGAAATTTCCGATGAGGTGAAGACCTTATGAGTGCGGCTGCGCCGCAAGTCGACTCTGAGGCGTTGTTTCGCTATGTACTGCGCCTCGGTGATCTGAGCCTGGTCTTGGGCCAGCGCTTGAGTGAATGGGTGGGCCACTCTCCCGCGCTCGAAGAGGACTTGGGGCTCGCGAATATTGCGCTCGATTTGATCGGTCAAGCGCGGATGCTCTTGAGCTATGCCGGCGAGATCGAAGGTCGGGGCCGCGACGAAGACAAGCTCGCTTATCTGCGCGAGCAGGGCGCGTATTTCAACGCGATTTTGGCTGAGCAACCGAACGGCGATTTCGGCCAGACCATTGTCCGGCAGGTATTGATCGATGCATTCCAGCTCGAATTGTACGAGCGACTGGCAGGCTCGCGCGACGAACGCCTGGCTGCGATTGCGGCCAAGTCCGTGAAGGAAGTCCGCTACCACTTGCGCTACAGCAGCGACTGGCTGGTGCGCCTCGGTGACGGAACGGCGGAAAGCCATCGCCGCGTGCAGTCTGCCCTTGAACTGCTCTGGCCCTACACCGTGGAGCTGTTCGCCGCGGACGAGTTGGACTTGAGTATGGCCGACAGCGGCGTCGGGCCGAGCTTGCCCGAGGTTCACTCGGCCTGGTCGGCACGCATTGAGGCGATACTGGGCGAGGCGACGTTGACGCGGCCGGCGGATCGCCCGCACGCATGGCATGGCAAGCGCGGCCAGCACAGCGAGCATCTGGGCTACATCCTCGCCGAAATGCAGTATTTGCAACGCGCCTATCCGGATGCCCGGTGGTGAGCAGCGTGATGTTGAGCGGGCAGGAGCCGGTTGCGGCAGCGCGTGTGGAGTCGGCCTGGCGGCTTCTCGCGTCCGTGGAAGACCCGGAAATTCCGGCAGTGAGCGTCGTCGACCTAGGTCTGATTCGGTTCGTTCAGGTATCGGGCGGCATTCTTGAGGTGGGGCTTTCCCCGACCTACGTGGGTTGTCCGGCTACCGAGGTGATCCGGCGCGCTGTTCAGGATGCACTGCGGCACGGGTCTGTCGGTGACTTCAAGGTCACAAGCGTGCTGTCGCCGGCATGGAGCAGCGATTGGATCACGGCCGACGGCCGGCGCAAGCTGCTTGAGTACGGCATCGTTCCGCCGGACCGCACCGTGTCGAACCTGCGCGACGTGCGGCGCGGCGGCCGGCCGGTCGCCTGTCCCCGCTGCCGGTCCGTGGATACGGAAGCTCTGAGCGAATTTGGTTCCACGCCCTGCAAGGCGTTGCACCGCTGCCGGACTTGCCTCGAACCATTCGAATACTTCAAGTGCATTTGACGTGGCCGGCTTTAGCTTCCATCCGTTGAAAGTCACCGCGGTTGAACGCGCCGCCGAGGATGCAACCTGCGTGACCGTGGAGATCCCCAAAGCGCTGCGCGAGACCTTCGCGTACCACGCGGGCCAATACGTCACGGTGCGCCGGACCATCAACGACCGCGACGAACGCCGCACGTATTCCATCGTCTCGGCGCCGGGCGGCGGTACGCTTAAACTGGGAATCCGGAAGCAAACCGGCGGTCTCGTATCGGGTGATCTGGCCGCGAATCTGCGTCCCGGCGACATGCTCGATGTCGGCACGCCCTTGGGCAGGTTTCGTACCGCCGTCGATCCCAATCGCCGGTTTTCCTACGTGGCGTTTGCGGCGGGCAGCGGCATTACGCCGATTCTGTCGCTGGCGACCGATATTTTGGCCCGGGAACCGCACAGCCGCTTCACGCTGATCTACGGCAATCGCAGCGTTTCGCGCACCATGTTTCTCGAGGAAACGCTGGCACTGAAGAATCGTTACGTGGATCGCCTGTCATTGCACTTTGTCATGAGCCGCGAGCCGCAGCAGACCGAATTGCTGAACGGGCGCATCGACGCCAAAAAAGTCGCTGAGCTGGCGGGGCATCTGCTCGAGATCGCAAGCGCGGATGAATACCTGATTTGCGGGCCGGGCGATATGGTCGATGAGGTGCGAAATGCGATCAAGGCGCTGAACGGCAACTCGCCCGTTCGCTTCGAGCGCTTTACCACTGCAAACTCGCGGCCGCTGGAAATACTGACCAAAGAACCGGAGGCGCCCTCGCCTCAGGAAGTCTTGGCAACCATTGCCGTGACCATGGACGGCCGTCGACGCAGTTTCCCGATGTCGCCGAGCGATCCCTCGGTGCTCGCTGCCGCGGAGCGTGCGGGACTCGAGCTGCCCTTTTCTTGCCGGTCGGGAATTTGCGCGACTTGCCGTGCGAGAATCACGGCCGGCGCCGCGGTCATGACGCACAACATTGCGTTGGAGCGTTGGGAGACCGACGCGGGCTTCGTGCTTTGCTGCCAGGCGCGGCCCACCACCGCCACGCTTGAAATCAGCTACGACCAGAAATAATTGTCGCCTACAGGGGAAAAGCAAAACATGTCGTACGAGACCATTATATTCGAGGTGGACAGCGGCATCGCTCGTCTGACATTAAACCGGCCCGACAAGCTCAACAGCTTCAATGTTCAAATGCACGGTGAAGTACGCCAAGCACTGTCGAGCATCCCGGGGAGCGGTGCGCGGGTCCTGGTGCTGACCGGCGCCGGCCGCGGCTTTTGCGCGGGACAAGACTTGGGCGATCGCGCGGTGGCGCCCGGCTCGCAAGGCGTCGACCTGGGCGAATCCATCGAAAACCGCTACAACCCGCTGGTGCTGGCATTGCGCAACTTAGCGATGCCGGTCATCGCCGCGGTCAATGGCGTCGCCGCCGGCGCAGGCGCTAACATCGCGCTGGCTTGCGATATTGTCATCGCGGCGCGCAGTGCGAATTTCGTACAGGCCTTCTCCAAGCTCGGGCTGATTCCCGATTCCGGCGGCACCTGGTTCTTGCCGCGCCTCGTCGGCGATGCGCGCGCCATGGGGTTGACCCTGCTCGGCAATAAGCTGCCGGCAGAACAGGCGGCCGCCTGGGGATTGATCTGGCAGTGTGTCGAGGACGCCGAGCTTGCCGGCGCGGTCGATACCATGGCGCGGCAATTTGCCGTGGCGCCGACGCGCGGGCTCGCCGCGACCAAGATCGCCTTGCGGCGCAGCTGGCAAAACTCCTTCGAGCAACAGCTCGACCTCGAGCGCGACGTACAGCGTGAGCTGGGCCGCTCGAGCGACTATGCCGAAGGAGTCGCGGCCTTTACCGAGAAGCGCTCGCCGCGCTTCACGGGGCGATAAAATGCTGCCGGACAGCCCGCCGAGCCCGACCGACAGGCTCAGTCTTGCGAATTCCGCGGTTCAGTCCATGTACCGCGCCGATCGGGCCTCGCAGAATTTGGGTCTTGAAATCCTCGAGGTGGCGCCCGGCAGCGTGCGCCTAAGGCTGCTGGTGCGGCCCGAGATGGTCAACGGCCATGGCCTGTGCCACGGCGGAATCATTTTCTCCCTGGCCGACAGCGCCTTCGCATTCGCCTGCAATTCTCACGGCGAGCCGATGGTCGCGGCCGGCGCCACCATAGAATTTCTCGCACCGACGCCCGCCGGCGAACTGTTGACCGCCCTCGCCACCGAAGTTTCGCGCGGTACACGGCATGGAATCTACGATGTGCGCGTGACAACGGGTTCGGGCGAGACCGTCGCGCTTTTCCGCGGACGCAGCTCGCGCCTGCGTCCGCCCAAAGGGGTTACTGCATGAATCTACAAAGTTATGTTTGCGGACACTGGCACAGCGGCGGCGGACAGGGCATTGCGATGCGCGACGCCACCACCGGAGAACTCATCGCCACGGCTTCCTCTAGCGGGGTCGATTTCGCCGCTGTGCTCGATCATGCGCGCACCAAGGGGGGCCCGGCGCTCCGCGCACTGACCTTTCATCAGCGCGCCACGATGCTCAGGACGCTTGCCAAGAAACTGTCGGATCTCAAACAAGAATTTTACGAGCTCTCCTATCGCACCGGCGCGACCAGGAACGACGCGCTGATCGACATCGACGGCGGAATCGGCACGGTTTTCGCCTTTTCCAGCAAGGGCGCGCGCGATCTGCCTAATTCTCATGTGTATGTGGACGGAGATGTCGAAGGCTTGTCCAAAGGCGGCACATTCGTCGGCCAGCACCTGTACGTGTCGCGCGAGGGCGCGGCAATTCACATCAACGCCTTCAATTTCCCGGTGTGGGGAATGCTCGAGAAACTGGCGCCGACGCTGCTGGCCGGCATGCCGGCGATCGTGAAGCCGGCAACCGCCACCGCGTACCTGACCGAGCTCGTCGTCCGCCGCGTCATCGACTCGAAGATCCTGCCGGAGGGCGCACTGCAGTTGGTATGCGGCGGCCTGGGAGACCTATTTGACCATTTGAACTGCCAGGACACCGTGTCCTTTACCGGATCCGCGTACACCGCGGAGCGCCTGCGCACGCACCCTGCCATCGTTCGCCACGCCGTTCCCTTCATCGCCGAAACCGATTCGCTGAACTCCAGCATATTGGGTGTGGATGCGAGACCGGGCACACCCGAATTTGACCTGTTCATCCATGAGGTCACGCGCGAAATGACGGTCAAGGCCGGGCAGAAGTGCACCGCCATCCGCAAAGCGTTGGTGCCGGCTGCGGCGACCGGCGAGGTGGTCGCAGCTCTTCAGGCAGCGCTGCAAAAGATCGTCGTGGGCGATCCGCGCGCGGAGGGCGTGAGTATGGGGCCTCTCGTGAGCCAGGAACAACGCACCGATGTCTTGGAGCGCGTTGCGGAGCTACACCGCGAGGCGGAACTGGTCGCGGGCGACCTCGGTCGATTCGAAGTAAAGGATGCGGACCGCGAGCGCGGTGCCTTTGTGCCGCCGCTGCTGCTGTTGTGCAACGATTCCAAGGAAGCTCGCGCGATCCACCAAGTCGAGGCCTTCGGGCCGGTGGCCACGGTACTGTCCTATGCCGACACCGCCGACGCCATTACGCTCGCGCGGCGCAGCGCCGGAAGTCTCGCCGCCTCGGTATTTACCGCCGATGAGTCGATCGCCACGCAGATCGTCCTCGGGCTGGCGCCCTATCACGGCCGCATCCTGGTTGTGAACCAGGCCTGCGCCAAGGAATCCACGGGCCACGGCTCACCGCTGGCACCGCTGATTCACGGCGGGCCCGGGCGCGCCGGCGGCGGCGAGGAAATGGGCGGCATCCGCGGCGTGCTGCACTACATGCAGCGCACCGCCGTGCAAGGCTCACCCGACACCGTCACGGCGATCAGCGGCCGCTGGGTTCGCGGCAGCCGCCTGCTCGATCCGGGCCGCCATCCGTTTCGCATTCCGTTCAACGAACTCAAATTGGGCGACACGCTCAAGTCCGCCGCTCGCGAGGTCACCGTGGCCGACATCGAGCAATTCGCGTCCTTGAGCGGCGACAATTTCTATGCACACATGAGCGAAACCGAGGCGGCCCGCAATCCCCTGTTCGGCGGCCGCGTCGCGCACGGATACTTTTTGATTTCAGCGGCCGCGGGGTTGTTCGTCGATCCTGACTACGGCCCGGTGCTCGGCAACTACGGCCTCGATGAGCTGCGCTTCGTGAAGCCGGTAAAGCCCGGCGATAAGATCAAGGTGAGATTGACCTGCGCTGCTAAGAGCCTGCGTGCCGACAAGGGATGGGGCGAAGTCGCCTGGGACACGGAAATCACCAACCAGAATGGAGAAACCGTGGCCGCCTACAATGTATTGACCATGGTCAGCATTCATGCGGTACCTGACTCCGTCGGAAAGAACTGATGGCGACCATCGATCTTGCACGCTACGCCACGGACTTCCCCAGCCTGCAATTCTTCAGCGAGGGGGCCGGGATTCTCGAGCTCGTGCTCTCCAACAAGGGCCGACTGAATGCCGCCACCGAGGACATGCATCGCGATCTGGCACAAGTTTGGCGCCACATCGACAGCGACGATGCCGTGCGCGTGGTGGTAATCCGCGGCGAAGGTTCGAATTTTTCCTCCGGCGGCGATTTCGACATGATCGATCGCATGATCGAGGACGAAGCAACGTTGCTCCGGGTTTGGAAGGAAGCGAGCGATCTGGTCTACAACCTCATCAATTGCGCGAAGCCGGTGGTGTCGGCGATTCGCGGCAGTGCAGTGGGCGCAGGACTCGCCATTGCCTTGCTTGCCGACGTATCGGTGGCGGCGGAGAACGCGCGTATTCTCGACGGCCACACCAAGCTCGGTGTGGCCGCGGGCGATCACGCCGTCATCATCTGGCCGCTGCTTTGCGGTCTTGCCAAGGCGAAATACCACTTGCTGACCAACAAATCCCTGTCGGGCGCCGAAGCGGAACGCATCGGTCTCGTCTCCCTCGTCGTGCCGGATGCACAGGTCATCGAAACCGCCTTCGACGTTGCCCGCACTTTGAGCGCCGGGAGCACCACGGCGATGCGCTGGACCAAGCATGCGCTCAACAATTGGCTGCGCCTGGCCGGCCCGAGCTTTGATACCTCGCTTGCGCTGGAATTCCTGGGGTTCAGACTCAAGGACGTCCGCGAGGGGCTGTCCGCCGCACGCGAAAAACGGCGGCCGAGCTTTGGCGCACCGACGCCGCCGTGACCAGCGTTGAAGCATTGGCTGCCGCTGAGCCGATCTTGAGTGCACCGCGCGCGCAGCTGGAGTCATTGCAGCTCCAGCGCCTCCAAGCAACGCTGCGTCACGCCTACGCCAACAATGCGAGTTACCGTCGAAAATTCGACGAGGCCGGCGTGTGCCCCGATGACTTGCGCACCCTGGATGATCTGACGCGCTTTCCTTTCACCGCCAAGGCAGACTTAAGAGAGGCGTATCCGTTTGGCTTCTTCTGCGTGCCCATGGAGCGGGTGGCGCGAATTCATGCCTCGTCCGGCACCACCGGCAAGCCCACCGTGGTCGGCTACACCCAGAACGATCTTAAGAGTTGGGGCAATCTGGTGGCGCGCTCGATCAGGGCCGCGGGCGGACGGGCCGGCATGAAAGTCCACGTCGCCTATGGCTACGGATTGTTCACCGGCGGACTGGGTGCCCATTACGGCGCCGAAGCCGCCGGCTGCACGGTCATTCCGATGTCCGGCGGCCAGACTGAAAAGCAGGTGCAGTTGATCCGTGATTTCGCGCCCGACATCGTCATGGTGACACCGAGCTACATGCTCGCCATCCTCGATGAATTCAGGCGTCAGGGCGTGGACCCCCGCTCCACCAACCTGAAAGTCGGCATTTTCGGCGCCGAGCCCTGGGGCGAGGGTATGCGTGCCGAAATCGAAAATGCCTTTCGCATCGACGCCTGCGATATCTACGGTCTGTCGGAGGTGATGGGCCCGGGCGTCGCGCAAGAATTTTTGGTCACCAAGGACGGCCCGACGATTTGGGAAGATCACTTTCTTCCGGAAATCGTGGATCCAAGCTCGGGCAGGCGTTTACCCGATGGTGAGGAAGGCGAATTGGTATTCACGTCGCTCAGCAAGGAAGCCATGCCCGTGATCCGCTACCGCACCCGCGATTTGACGCGTCTGCTGCCGGGGAACGTCACTGCGATGCGGCGCATGGCCAAGATCAGCGGCCGCTCGGACGACATGCTCATCATTCGCGGCGTCAACGTCTTTCCCTCGCAAATCGAAGAGATGATTTTTTGCTGCCCGGGGCTGGCCCCGCACTACGAAATTGAAATCACGCGGCCGAATCGTCTCGATGAAATTCGCATTGTTGTTGAAGCACGGGCCGGACTCGCCGAGTCAGCCGCGCTCGCGGCAGCCGCGCTCTTGAGCGCCAAGCTCAAGGATCACATCGGCATCTCGGCGCAGATTCACATCGCGGCCTGCGGCTCGCTGCCGCGTTCGGCCGGCAAGGCTGTTCATGTCCGCGATCGGCGCCGGGAGACAGGCTGAGGCGCTCGAGGGGGCGCAAGAAACCAAAAACCAGCTCCCCTGCCACGGAAGCGGCACCCCTGCCGCGGACGCGGCTCGTCAGCGGCAGGGGTGCCTGGAACCTTATAGATCAATCATCCGAATCGTGCCCAGGTTCGTCGACCGGACGCATATAGTGTCTGAAGACCCAATTCGCGACACGGCGGCCCTGCGCCGCAGCGGTCGTGTCTGAGTTGCGGTAGTGAATTCCGACATACACCCGCGCGTCGATAACCTCCCGCTCCGCTTCCGAGAAGCGGGTGAAGGTTCGGGTCTTCTGCGGGGCCAGCGCGTTGGTGGTGGTCATTTGGAAGGTCAGCTCATCCTTGCCGAAGTACAGTCGCAGCATATGCGAAATCCCGCCGCTGATGTCGGCGTGACCCGACGGATACTCGGGGAAATTGGGTGTATTGATGAGTGGCTGCCACTCCGGATCGAGCATCGTGGCCGGATTGCCGTCCTGGTCTCCCAAGCGGATTGCCGTGATCGGACGCCAAAAGTTATAAAAGTACTTGCTGTCCCAGCAGGCAATCTGAGCATCGGCCATGGCCGCTTCAGCCAGCGCAAACATGCGGGCCGTGTCGCCAGTGTCATGCAGGTACGTGCCCGAAATGTACCGCAGGGCGTTCTGCCACAATATGGGACCGCTATCGGCCCAGAAGTAACCGATCTCCGTCTGCTCAGCGGTACGGGTGGTGCTGGTCAGCGAACCCACCGTCTTTGTTTCGTTGTAGTCGTCCGCCCATTGTTGGCTCGCCAGATCAGGCGGCGGCCCCACGCGGAATTGCGAGTCGCCATGCATCGTGAATGGCGTGACGGTGGCCACCCAGGGAGTCAGCCCCGGGGACAACGTTGGCGGCGGCCCCGGCAGCAGGGACGGCGTGGGTCGCCACTGACCGATGTCGTTCTTGCCGAGGAACGGCGGCGGGTTGAGCGGGAAGCGGCCGTCGTCTGCGCGCAGCGCCAGAATGTTGGCCGCGGCCCGGGCTCCTACCGCAGTCGCCGGATCGAGAGGATCAATGCCATTCGCGGCCAGGAAGTTTGCATAGTCCGCGTCCAACGTAGCGCTTTGCGCCGGGAACAGCGCGACCAGAACGTCATGGCCGGCCTTGGCCGCTGCCGCGCTCGGTGAGCCGGTCGCGCCGGGCACAAGAGTGTAGTACGGCTCGTAACGGCGCTCGATAGACTCAACTGCGTCGTAAATTGCCAGATGCACAATGGCAAAATCGAGTGCGGCAACCGGCGGCGGGTGGCCGGCAGTCTTAACCGCTGTCTCACTGATCTGGTTCCAGGCTGCAATTGGATCAGCGGCCTGCACATCCGTTGCCAAAGCGATCCCGAGGACAGTTGAGGCGAATCCCCATCGCAAGATCTTGTTCATGGCGGTTCCTTAGTTTTAGTCGCGAGTTGTGGTTCAAGCGCGTGCGAACCTCGCGCACGGGCGCCACGGGTTCAATCCTCCGCAGCTGTTTTGTTCATGATTTCTTTATATCCAGCTAAGTTGGTGATTCGTAACGCCCGGGTGGCAGCGGATAACCTGTTCGTGCTGTCCTTGGATGGCCAATTCTTTGCCGGTAACATGCGGATTCCTCAGAGCAGACCATGCAACCGAGCAGCTCCCCCAGCAACGTCTTTCACTTCGGCATCTTTCAGCTCGACCTGAAGGCGGCCGAACTGCACAAGGCCGGCGTGAAGGTCAAATTGCAGGACCAGCCGTTTCGAGTGCTTGTCCTGCTCGTGAGCCGCGCTGGTGAGGTGGTCACGCGGGAGGAATTAAGACAGAGCGTCTGGCCCGGCAATGTTTATGTCGATTTCGATCAGGGCCTGAACAACGCCATCAAGAAAGTACGCGAGGCGTTGGGAGATTCAGCGGACAGCCCCAGATTCATTGAAACCGTCGCAAGACACGGTTATCGCTTCATTGCCGCTGCAAGTGCGGCGCCGGCGCGAATTGCCCAACCCCAGTCCCGGTTCGCATTGCGCACGGGGCGGATTGGCATTTTGATCAGCTCGGCCGCCGTGGTATTCGCAGCGGTGGGTTACTGGGCGTGGCATGGATCGGCCATGCCGGCCGGACCCGCTTCTGAAAAGGTTGTCCTGGCGGTACTGCCATTTGAAAACCTGAGTCGCGATCCGGACCAGGAGTTCTTCAGCGATGGCCTGACTGAGGAGATGATCGCTCAGCTCGGCAAGCTGAATCCGGAGCAGCTAACGGTCGTGACGCGTGCCTCTGTTGCAAGGTACAAACGCACCAGTCTGTCCGTAGCCCAAATCGGCACCGAGCTTCACGCCGACTATGTTTTGCAGGGTAGCGTTCGCCGCGCTCCCGATCGCGTGCGAATCACCGTTCACCTGATTCGGGTCCCGGAGCAGACCGATCGTTGGTCTGATAGCTATGATCGCGAACTCAAGGACATGCTGACACTGCAGGATTCCGTGGCGAGAACGATCGCCAATCAGATCCACGTTGCTCTGACACCCGGCCAACAATCGCGTCTGGCGATCCGGCGCAACGTCGACGCGGAGGCTTATGAGGCCTATCTCAAGGGTCGCTACTATTGGAATAAACGCACAGCCGAGGGCATGCTGAGGGCCCAGGTCTACTTCCAGCAGGCCATCAACAGGGATCCGAGCTTCGGGGCAGCTTATTCAGGCCTGGCCGATTGCAATAGCGGACTCACCTGGCACGGTTTCACGTCTCCCGCGGAAACGCTCCCCAAGGCCCATGCAGCCGCGCGCAAGGCCATTGAAATCGACCCGCAGTCCGCGGAAGCCCATGCCTCTCTGGCTCTGGTGCTCGACCACGAGTGGGATTGGCCCCAGGCGGAGGCGGAGTTCAGGCGTGCGCTGCAACTGGACCCCAACTATGCGAATGCACACCACTGGTACGGAGATTATTTGTCGATCAGGGGACGGCACGATGAGGCACTGGTCGAGGCGATGAAGGCGTTGGATCTCGATCCGCTCAACCTCATGATCGGTACCTGGGCAGCACTGCGTTACTACCTGGCTCGCAATTACGAGGCTGCGATTGAACAAAGCCGCAATACCGTAGAGTTGGACTCGAATTTCGCAGCCGCTCACCTGCTGCTCGGCGAAAGCTACGTGCAGGCAGGCTTGCCGGAGAAAGGCCTCGTCGAGCTACAGAGCGCAACGAGCCTCTCCGGAGGCAACCCGCTTTACCTGGCTCAAGTTGGGGTCGCGTATGCTTCGGCGGGAAGGAAGGAAGATGCGCTTCTGATCATTGGTCAGCTACAAACGATATCGAGCAGGCGGTACGTGTCACCGTACGGCCTCGCGCAAATCTACGCGGCCCTGAACGACAAAGAGCAGACTTTCAAGTGGCTGCAAATCGCCAATGATGGTCGCGCGGTATGGATGTCGTACCTTGCCGTCGATCCCGTATTCGAACGCTATCGCTCGGATCAGCGCTTTCAGGATTTGTTACGGAGCGTCCGGCTGCTGCCGTAGGGTGGAAAGAATGTCCGCGATCGGCGCCGGGAGACATGACGTTTTACGACCGCGACGGACACCGTGCCCGTAGATGTTCGCGCCGGAGTCGCTTCACGAATTTAGAAATAAGTGACGGTCAGCAGCGGCGCAAATGAACCTCGAGCCACTCCCGTGGCGTCGTTGATTTCAAGCAGTATCGGAATGGCCGGCCCGAGGTCCTGCATGATGCGCACTTGGAAGTCGAGCAGTCCCCTGTTCTGCGCTTCAATCATCAGGGGAGTCACGTCAATGGAGACATTGGTGCCGACGTCCGCCTGAGAGAGCGGCGGGGAGACTACTACGGATGCCAGAGACGCCTGGAGGCTCCGGTCGAAATCAGTTCCGATCAATGTCGGTGGTTGGAAGGATACAAGGTCGATCAAAATGGGAATGTCACCGAAATTCGGCTGCAGACTGTTGATATAGACATCGAGAAACGCAGAATCAATGACTGCGTTTCCGGGGACACCGCCAGCACCTGTCAGGGGGAAATCCAAGAACGCCCTGAATTCCGTGAGGGCTACCGGTTCGATGCCGGCAAACACGCTCTGCACCGTCGGAGACATCCCCTGCGTTATCGTGAACGAAGTCGGCGAGGTTTGTTCAATATCTCCGTCGAAGCCTGAATCGCTCTGTATCTGCGTAGTGACGGCGATTGGCGGGCCAACGTCGTCGCCATTGTCGCAGCCGGTGAGGCTGATGAGCGCGCAGGCTATGGAAAGCGTGAAACTTTGAAGGTTGTTCATCTCGTATTCCACTGATCGGTAGCAATAGAGATCGAATCGAACTAAACGTGAAACGCTTGCGAATCACGATTGCATTGCGCAATGGTTGCATCGACGCATCGATTCTCAATGCAACCGCTCTGCAGAAATCCTTCCACATAATATTCCACGAATCGCATCGTGGGGACATTTTTATGCCTGTATACAAAATATCAGACGATATTTATGTCCGACATGGACGGCAACCGCGTTGCGCCATGCTCGCGGCAACTGTGGCTGATTCAGCGGGATTGACAGTCCGCGCTGCCCACACACAAGACAGGGAGCCGTTAGCGCTTCACAAGAAGGTCCACGTCAACCCAAGCGATACCAGGCTTGGATTGGCGCCCGCGGCATTGAAGCGTTCGTACTCGGCGCGCACGGCCCAAGAGCCCAATTTGAACTGCGCTCCGGCGCCGGCGGCGAAGCTCGTATTGGTACGGTCCAATCGAACAAGTGCACAGTTAGGATCCGTCCGCACGCAAAAAAAACCTCCGGGTAAAACCGAATTCGATGTGCTCTGGATCCGAGCGAGGCCTGCCTTTACAAATACATCGACCACGGGCACGGGCAGGTAGAGCACCGCGAAGGCGTCGGCCCCTTTCTCTGACACGTTTGACGGGGAAACGTTGATGCTGCCGCTCGGATGGCCAAAATCGATGTAGGAAAATTCAGCACCGATTAGTGAGATCGGTCGTATTCCTGCAATGGCTTTGAAGGCCGAATGGTTTTCCTTGAAGTCGCCGACGGCCGGCACATTGGCTTCGACCCGAGATTGTCCCGCGGACCCGCCTATGTACAGACCGAGGAGGTCATCGGCAAGGGCGTGACGTGTTTGAAGGAAGGCCGCTGCGAAAATAACAATCGTTGCGGCGACCGGTGTGAAACGGCGCGAGGGAACAATACTCATGGGGCACTTCCTGTGATGACGGATTTCAACTCTCTTGAGAGGGCTGCCGAAAATCCTACCAGTTCACCGAGACCCCGTAACCGGAGCAGCCATCATTATATTGTTATCAATTTGTACAAAAGTGTAGCCATCTCGATACATTCCCGCATTCGTGACGCCCGTCATTCGCGCTTCGGTGGAATCGAATACGTTCCCACCGCATGCGCGACCATCTCTTCGTTGCGCTCCGAATACAGAGCCACTTCGCCCACGACCAAGATCCGCCCCACCTTGATGAGCTTGCAGACGCCCACGATGGGATTGTGCGGCGACGGCTTGCGCAGGAAATTGATGTTCAGGTTGGTCGTCACGGCCAAGGGCACGAGGCCGATGGTGGCAAGTATGGCGACGTAGAGCGCCACATCGGCCACGGCCATGAGCAAAGGACCCGACACGGTACCGCCCGGACGCAATTGCGCAGGCCCCACGGAATGAGAAACCGTCGCAGAGCGGTCTCCGACGTCTTCGACCACACATTGACTGTGCGGAAATTCACGCGCCAGAAATTCGACAATGTCCGCTTTGGTCGGCATTCAGGTCCTCGCAATCAGATGTAGCCGCACGCGACAACGTATCTCATCTTGGCAGCGCCGTGTAGCCCCGCGGCTTTTTCGGAGGAAACGCCCTCAGCGTACAGCGCTTCTTGCCGCACTTGGAGCAACGCATGCGCTTGGCGACATCCTCGAGGCGTGCATCCCAGCCGCACAGGCGACCGAGCATCAGCGGTTCCGCTTTGCGTTCATGGCCGCACTCCGCGCATTTCAGCACCAAGGTGTATTGGCCGAACTCGTCGCTCAATTTGTCGACATGAAAACCGGTGGGCATGGCGCAATTGTTGCGGCCCGGGCACCCTTGCGTCCATCCAGCTCCAGCGGGGCGCCAAGACTGTATGAAGTCGCGGCGCTCGCGCTCGCCTACAGATTTGTCCGGGCGGCGCGCAGCAGCGCCTGGGAGTACACGACGTGAAACGACAGCAACGGGCTGAATGCGGCGGGACGCCGCGGAATTTCGCCGTGTTCGCCGCGCCTTGCCGCCACTGCCGAGCCGAACTGCAGATGCGTTCCCCCGCCGCTTTTCGGTGCAACGCGAAACCAGGATCGCGTGCGCTCATATCGGTCGCACATGAGCAATTGCGTGGCGGTTCGCTGCCCTACGTACCACGCGGCGAATTTGTCCGCAGTTCCGTCGGCCACCGCGCGCGCGTCCGAACGGCTGGAAGGCGCGTTGATCAGCAGCCGCAACAGACCGCGTTCTATGCGAAACAGCGGCGATGTGTAAAATGCGAACACGAACTCCGCCAGGGAAACGCGTCGATCGGCGCCGACCGCAAAGCAATCGGCATAGCTTCCCCATCGCTCGGGATGAGTGCCGCCGCGAAATGTCCGCAGCAGCGCGTCGTTCGGCACGGACTCGCGCGTTATGGAAAACATGTTAACCCTTGGTTTGCGATTTGATTCCCACCACCTAGCGAACCAGTTGGGACATTAAAAGGAACTGAAAGTCGGGTGCTTAGGTCCATAGATAGATATACCAGGAATCGCAGGAGCATGGACGGTGAAACCTCCCTTCAAAATTTACGCGGCGTGCATGTGCGCCTATCTGGCAGTGACTCTTTGCGGCACTGCCGCGGCCGCTACGGCACAAACTCTTGCCGCCGATCAGGATGTGGATTTGAGGGACCGGGTGCAACTCGCGCTGCACGCGGACCCTTATTTCTATGACGCTCATGTCGAGGTAACGGTTGAGGACGGCGTCGTGCATCTGAACGGATTGGTATTCAGCGATTGGGACCTGCACGCCGCCATACGTATCGCCACGAAGGCCGCCGGTGATCGGCCCGTGATCGACAACCTGACCATTATCGTAGGCGGCCGGCGCTAGATCTTGAATTGAGCGTGCGCCAGCACTGCTTCGCGCCACGAAGCATCATCCGTGGTACTGCCGAAGGCAGACTGTGCGTCGCTGCGCCGCCACTTCGCCAGCCAGTCCTGCCCCAGCAATTCGTGGCGGTGCGCAGCCGCCGCCGCGCGCGCCGATAGTCCGATGGTGGTTTCGCCTTTGGGTCCCGTGCCGCGGCCCTTGGCCACGTAAAAGCCCGCCGCCAGCATCGCGGCGCGAACGCTGGTGGAATACGTGTAGGTAAACAGCTCCGTGGATTTTTCCGAACAAGCCTTCGCCAGTTCGCGGAATGCGCCCAACGTCCACATGGCGCTGTCGGTCTTGAACGAAAACGGGTCGAAAAAAATGACGTCGGGCGGCGGCGCCTCGAACTTGGTGATGGCGAAATCGCCGCGCAGGAGCAGCCAGTCAATCGCGGCGGTGCGGCTGTTCCAGCGGTCCAAAGTCAAGAGCGCCCGCGGAGCTGCGTGCCGCAGATGCTTGAAGTACCCCGGATGATCCAGCGCGAGCCTCAGGGAATCCAAGTCGTTCTCGAAACTCACCAGAGTCAATGGCCGCGCCGTCGCCGGCGTCGCGCTTTCGACGGCGAGGACGGCGGCCATGGCGTTGGCTGCGGCGCCGAGTCCCACATCCCACACCACCAGCGGCTCAGGCGAGCGATCCTGCAGCCGCTCCAGCAGCCGCGACTGCTCCACGTACAAGGATCGCGCCTCGAGCGTCGGATCGCTTCCCGGGTGCATCACTTCGCCCGAAGCGGTGTCGCGAATGTATCCCACGCCTTCCTTCAGAAGCACCTCGTACCGGCCGCGCTTGCGCTTGCGTTCGCGCAGCAGCGCCTTCGTCACGCGGCTCGCCGGTTTGCCGTAGCTGTCGCGCGCGTCGAGCACATCGCGCTGTGCGCGGTAGAACGGCAGCCAGGTGCCGGCGAGGATGTGCTCGCGCATCGTGCGCATCAATTGCATGTAGAAATGGATATTGTGCAGACTGAGCAGCTGCCAGCCCGTGGTCTCGTGTACGCGTTGCAGATGAAACAGGTAGGCAATCGAGTAGGTTTTGCAGGTGTAGCAGCGGCACGCCGGGTCGATCGGGCCCTCCATGCCGCGGTAGGCGGCACGGCGCAGGTCGCGGCGGCCGAGACTCGTGAACGCCACGCCTTGCTTGGCGAGCGAGGTCGGCAGAATGCAGTCGAACATGTCGACGCCCCGATGCACGGCCTCCAGTAGATCGCGCGTGGTTCCCACGCCCATCAGGTAGCGTGGCGCATCCTGCGGCAACAACTCGGTGACCGTGGCGGTGCAGTCCTCGCGCTGCGCGCTGCTCTCGCCCACCGCGAGGCCGCCGATCGCGTAACCGTCGAACGGCATTTGGGCAATCGTCTTCGCGCTTTCGATGCGCAGGTCCGCGTAACTTGCTCCCTGCACGATGCCGAACAGCGCCTGCGCAGACTCGCCGCGCGCCGCCAAGCTGCGCTGCGCCCAGCGATGCGTGACCTGCATGGCGCCGCGAGCGACTGCATGCTCCACCGTCGAGGGCACGCATTGGTCGAGGGCCATCATGATGTCGGCACCGATGACTTTCTGCGCCTCGATGCTGCGCTCCGGGCTCAAACGAATCAGCGTGTTGTCGACGTAGCTGGTGAACTCGGCGTATTCCTCGCACAGCGTGCGGCTTCCCGGCAGCGAGAAGATCTGGTAGCCGCCCGAATCCGTCAGCACCGATCGGGGCCAGTTCATGAATGCATGGATGCCGCCGAACTTTTCGAAAATTTCGGCGCCGGGTCTCAGCAGCAGGTGATAGGTGTTGGCAAGCAGGACTTGCGCACCGCTTTCGAGGAGGTCTTCGCGGCGTTGCGACCGGACCGCCGCGTGCGTTCCGACGGGCATGAAGGTGGGCGTCAACACCTCGTTATGCCGGGTCGTAAAGCACGCGGCACGGGCACTCGAGCCTGCGGCGTTGGCTTCGAGCGTGAATTGCAGCCGCCTTGCGGCGGTACCCGTCACTTTACGGCGAGCTTCGCGGATGACACCGCGCTTTTGACGTGCTCCAGCTCCGGCCTCGAGGAGTTGGCGCCATTGCCGGTGATCTTGAGCAAGGTCGCGTAATAAACTTGCGCTTGGGACTTGTCTCCCGCCGCTTCGGCCGCCTTGCCGGCATTGAAGAGTCCGTTGAAGCGATTCGGGCTCAACTTGAGGGCCATCTTGTACTCGAGCAGCGCCTCTTGGGGACGGCCTAGTTCCAGCAGGATATCCGCCAGCATTTCGCGCGCGGGAATATCGACCTCGCCTTGTCCGACTTTATCCTGAAGATCCGCCGCCTCTTGCATCCGCTTCAGCGCATCGGCCGAGTTGTCCGCCGCAAACGCGATCCACGCCAGCATCTCGCTCCGTTCGATTCGTGCCCCGGTCGACTCTGCAAAGTAGGCATGCCGTCCCTGCTTGATCTTCGCCATGAGCGCGTCGTAGTCGGCCAGATCGGCCCGCGCTTGCTGCGCTTGACGCAGATGTCCGGCGGCCACGGTTCGCGCCCAATAGGTCAGCGTCTGACTCTCCGGGGGCGCGCCCGCCACGGCCTGCAGCGCGGCGGCGGATTTCCAATCCCGCATTTCGAGGTGGTAGAAGATCGGCAACTTGGTGCGGTAGTAGGGAAACATGCCGGTCATGTAGTGCTCGCCCATGTCCGACATGGTCTCGAAGTGGGCAATCGCCGCGGCCGAATCGTCGATCACGGCTTTGGCCCGGGCTTCTTGGCCGCTCTGCAGGTAGGCGTACACCAGAAAATCATCCGAATGGAATTGATCCATGGTGCCGCTTTGTTTTCTGCCTTCCGCCGCATGCGAGGCGGCCACCGAGCCCAGGTTGGCATCGATGTCCTCCTGCCACATTCCGAGCCGCGCAAAGATGTGACCCGGCATATGGACCGCGTGCGGCGCGGACGAGGCGATCGGTCCGTAGTGCTCCGCGGCCGCAAGGCCGTCTTGCGCCAGCGACGGTGTGTCGCAGGCATGAATGATGTAATGCACGACGCCGGGATGATCGGGATATTTCGCAAACAGCGGCGTGAGCACATCCATCGCCTTGCGGTTGAGCGTGAGCGTGTCGTCAATCGGAGCCTTCGATGCCAACAGCGACAAGGCGTAGAATGCGCCTGCGTCGGTGTCCGCCGGGTAATCCTTGTAGAGCTTGCCCATCCCAGCGGCGTAGGCGTTCACGCGCGCCTCGTAGTCGCGCTGGCCGGGGCGATAGAAATCGCTCAATGCCGCGACGTACCCGCGCTCGCGGGCGCTCGGCGCCGCATGCGCCTGCGCGGCCTGGGCGGCCTGCATTTCCCGCCAACCTTTCGCGACCGTTGCATCGTCGGGGCGGTCCCAGATTTGATGATAGAAGCTCATCGCAGCGCCCCAGTGCGCCATCGCGCAATGAGGATCGGCCTTCGCGATCTCTTCGAACTGCCGCTGCGCTTCCTGGTACCAGAAGTCGTGCAGCAGAGCGACGCCGCGAACAAAGGATGTTCGAACCGCGGGCGCGCACGAGACCGCGAACGACACGGTGCCCAAGCGCTCGGTGGAAGCGTGCGCAGCGGGCAGCGCCAGGAGAGAAAGCAGCAACAAAGCAGGTGTTTTCATGATCGTGGATTGTAAGACATGGCTTGCCGGAGCATCAGAAAATATGCGGCCGCCTTTTGCGCCGCGACATGGCACGGCGCCATCGGCGTCTCACAAGGTGCTGGGCCGGCGCCACGTTATTGAATGATGCCGTTGCGCAGCGCATACCCCGTGATATCCGCATTCGACTTGAAATTCATTTTTTCCAAGATCCGGGTTCGGTAAGTGCTGACCGTCTTGACGCTCAAGTTCAGTTCCTGCGCGATGTCGCCCACGCTCGCCCCGGCGGCCAGCTTGCAGAAAATTTGAAATTCGCGCGCCGATAGCTCGGAATGCAGCGGCTTGTTGGGGTCGTGTTTCGCTTCCAAGTCGCCTGCCATCGACTCGGCGAGCGCGTCGCTCACGTACCGGCGCCCGCTCAAGACGAAGCGCACCGCCTTCAGCATTTCTTCGGGCGAGCCGCCCTTCGAAAGATAACCGCTTGCCCCGGCGCGCAGCACATTGCGCGCGTATTGTTCCTCGGGCAATCCGCTGACGATCAGCACGCGCACGTTGGGATGCCTGGCAATCACCTGGCTCAGGATGTCGAGGCCGCTTCGATCCGGCATGCGTATGTCCATGATCAACAGGTCCCAGTCCTGGCGGCGCAGCTGATCGAGCGTCTCGTTGCCGTTCGCGGCCTCGCCAACCTCGGTGACGCTGCTGTCGGCCTCGAGGAACTGTCGATAACCCGCGCGCACGACGGCATGGTCATCGGCTATGAGTACTCGCGACAAAGGAAACTCCGTGCTTGAATCGAACGCTGTTCTCGTGTAGCGCTTGCGCACCGCTCCCGCATGGAATGATGCGCGGAATCGAGCCGCAAAACAACGCGGCTTTGGCACACAGAGCGCCGGCAGCCCGCCCGGCACTGCCAATTCGACGGTTCTTGTGGCCTTGCGGGCGATCGCGGAAAATGCGCCGACCGTCCCATGAACTTCCGGATGCTCAGCATGATCGAACTTGCCCGCGCGACCGTCATCGTTGACAAGGCTCTGGCCCAGGGCAGAACCTTGGGGCTGCCGCCTCTGACGGTTGCCGTTTTGGATGCCGGCGGCTGCCTGGTTGCCCTCAAGCGCGAGGATGGCTCGAGCTTGCTGCGGCCTGAGATTGCACAGGCCAAAGCGTGGGGCGCCCTGGGTATGGGGATCGGCAGCCGGGCCATCGCGCAGCGAGCCTCTTCGGCTCCCGCGTTCGTCTCCGCGGTGAATGCGCTGGCCGGCGGCCGTCTCATTCCCGTCCCCGGAGGCGTCCTGATTCGCTCCGGCAACAAGTCCATCGTCGGCGCCGTCGGCATCACGGGAGCCACTTCCGACCAGGATGAAGCTTGCGCCGTGGCCGGCATCGAGGCGGCTGGATTCGCCGCCGACACGGGCGCGGACCCCGCAGTAAAATAAGGATGAATCGCATGTCAAAGTTCGCGCGCCTGGACCGCTTCGGCTCTTTCTGGTTCGCGCTGGCGCTGGCCGCGCCGCCTTCCCACGCTCAGCAGCACCTGCGCGACCGGGAGATCCACGACAGCGACACGCTCGCGTGGTGGCATACGACCGTGGCTCTGTCCGACGACAGCATGGAGGGCCGCGATACCGGATCGGCGGCCTACCAGCGCGCGGCTGACTACGTCGCCAATCGCTTCAAGGCGGCGGGACTTGCGCCGGCGGGCGAGAACGGCGGCTATTTTCAAGCGGTGCCCATGCACGAGACCGCCGTCGTCCCGCAAGGCACCAGCTTCACCCTCATCGGCGCCAATGGGACGCAAGCGCCCTTTAAATTTCTGCAGCAGATCACCGTCGCGCCGGCGACCAACCTCGCAGCCCACTTCGAGGGGCAGCTCACATTTCGTGGATACTGCGGGAAGGACGCCATGGCCGACATCGCGGGAAAGGTGGTCGTCTGCTTCGGCACCCAGCGCGAGGGCCTGCCGAGCGGCTCGGCGCGCGCCGCCAACGCCCGCGACGGCGGTGCACTCGGTCTCATCAATGTCGATGACCCCTACTTCAGCATCGAACCGCCGCGCTGGCCGTATGCCTATGCGCGCAGCGTGACGCTGCGCACGGAGCAGCCGGCAAAGGCTGCTACGCCGCTCGCGAGCATGCGCCTGAGCGCCGAGGCGTTCGCCGGCCTGCTGGCCGGCACAGGCCGGGAGGCCGGCGCGATACTCAAGTTGGGAGGTGCGAAGCAGCCTTTGCCGAGCTTCGAGATTCCCGGCACGCTGCGCGTTCAGCTGCACATCACACAGCGGGACATCAGTTCTCCCAATGTTGTCGCCAAGCTGCCGGGCAGGGATGCGAGGCTCAAAGCCGAGTATGTCGTCATTGCCGCGCACCTCGACGGTTACGGGTTCGGCACTCCGGTCCACGGCGACAATCTCTACAACGGCACGCTCGACGATGCCGCATACGTTGCGTTGCTGATTCAAACGGCCGACGACATCAAGGCGCACCGCCTGCGTGCACCGAAGCGCAGCATCCTTTTTATCGCCTTCACCGGCGAGGAAAAGGGATTGCTCGGCTCGCACTGGTTCGTGGATCATCCGACCGTGCCCGCGGAACAGCTTGCCGCGGACGTCAATCTCGATCAGCTGCGGCCGCTTTTTCCCTTGAACATCCTGACGGCGGAGGCGCTCGGCGACACGACCCTCGGCGCGACGGCGCGCGCCGTCGCGGCGCCGATGCACATTGAAATCCGGGCGGATGCCGAACCGGAGCGCAATCTTCTCTACCGGGCCGATCAGTTGCCGTTTCTCGGCATTCATGTCCCGGCGATCAGCTTCATCTTTGGCTACGATCCGAACACCGAAGCGGAAAAGCGCTACCGTGAGTGGTACGAGATCCGCTATCACCGGCCGCAGGATGACATCGCGCAGCCCATGGATTTCGCCGCAGCGGCGAAATTCAATACGTTCTTCTACCGGCTGGTCCAAACCATCGGCGATGACGCCAATCGCCCGGCGATTTATCCGACCAGCTCATTCGCCGCGGACAAACACTAGGTCCTCGCCCTCTCTGCGGTCCACGAAATCCACGATTCTGTTGTCTGCATCGCGGCGGAATATCTTGCGATCGCGCGGCTTTCCCCGCACGAAGAACACATCCGCCGATTCCTGGGACAGCGTCACGGTCGGCAATCCTTCGCGCACGCCAACCAGATGATCGCCCTCGCGCCGGATGAGATACGAAAGATCCGGCGCCGCGCGATAACGGCCCTCATATTCGGCAAGCCGGCTGGCGGATATTTTGATGGCCGGCGGATCCTTGGGCACGACATACACATGCACCAATGCAAGCCGCCAATCCGCGCCTTCCTTGATCCAGGTCTCTGTCATGAGGTAATCGGCGCGCAGCGGGATACCGTGATAGTTTTCACGCTCATCGTCTTTGTGAATGACGAGCGCAACCTGACCGCGGATGCGGGCCTCGTAGTTGACGATGGCAATGTGCCCGCTGGTACCCGGCGGCAGCGGTTTCAGTGCGGCCAGAAACTGATCGCGGTGCATGACTGCGCCATTTTCGTCCACATAGACCGCGTCCTTCGCGAGCAGGCGCTCCCATACCGATTTATCGCCGGGCGCGATTGCATCGAGCAGCGCCTGATCGTCCGCCCTCAACTGTTTCTCGACGGCGGCAGGATCCGCCTCGACGGCGGCGGACTGCAGGGTGACGACGGCAAAAAGGGCAAGCAGCATGCGAGAACTCCTCTGCGATTCCTTGACGCCCCGGCGGATGTTTTCCTCTAAGATAACAACGCACAAGAGCTGCTGCAAAATCACGCAGCGGTAATCAGGGAGACCGATGCCGCCCCCTTCACGCATCCACACCCGCTCAGCAACATTTGTCGGTGCGTATCTGGCGCTGTGGGCCGCGGCGACGGGATACCTCGCGGTCAAAGGCGCCGACTGGACGCTGCCGACCATTTCGCTGGCGGTGTTTGGCGCCGCGCTGCCGCAGCTCAGCCTTCCCCTGACCCGCAATGCGAGGCCGCCGACCATCGCGGTGGCAAGGCCGACCCTGGAACTGTGGGCGATACTCGGCTTTTTGGTCCTGTACGCCGTGGGATTTCTGGGATGGGGGATGAGCGCGACCCGCGCTGCCCTGCCCGCCGGCCGCGAGCAGGAATTGCTGACCTTGGCGATCAAGGTGCTGGTCCACGTGGCGGCGCCGGCGCTGCTGTTGGCGGCGCTCGGCGCCAAGATTGCGCCCCTCTTCAGCAGCGGCATCGCGCGCCCCGGGTTCTGGCCGCCGCTCCTGGTGCTCGGAGCCCTTATTCTTGCGTTGCTGTGTGTCGTGTCGCCTGCGCTCAGTGAAATCAAAGCGCTGCACGCCTCTGTCGCCACGTTGGCATGGACCGCGCCGGCTGCCTTCACGTGGCTCGCCATCGAAGCGGGTCTGTGCGAGGAATTTCTATTTCGCGCCGTGCTGCAAACCCGCCTCGCGGCCGTATTGAAAACCGAGACGGGCGCTGTCGTGACCGGTGCGCTGTTATTCGCGTTGGCCCACGTGCCGGGGCTGTATCTGCGCGGCCACCCCGGTGTCGACGGCTACTCCACAGATCTTATTCGGGTCGTGGCTTTTACCGTTGCCGTGCTTTCGCCGGTGGCGCTGCTTTTTGGGACGCTGTGGGCACGAACGCGCAGTCTGCTGTTGATCGTGCTGCTGCATGCCGCGGTCGACGTGCTGCCGAATCTGTCTGACTTTGTCAAAATCTGGGCCCGTTAGCTCCTCAGGAACCGCCGCGCCATGCTCCAAACCGAACGGCTCATCTTAAGGGAGTTGGCGCAATCGGATTTCGATGCCGTGCATGAGTATGCATCCGACCCGCTGGTCACGCGCTATACATCATTCGGGCCGAACACGGTGGATGAAACTCGCGCGTTTTTGGCGCGCAGTATTGAATCCGCCACGGCGACTCCACGGCGACACTATACGTTTGCCGCCGTCGAGCGCACGTCCGGGGAGCTCATCGGCGGCTGCGGCTTGGAGCAATGCGACGGAACCGGTCGGCACTATGTCTTCGGCTACTGTTTCAACCGCACCTGGTGGCGCCGAGGATTTGGCAAGGAAACCGCGGGCGCGCTGGTTCAATTCGGCTTCGAGCGTCTGCACGCGCACCGCCTCTGGGCCCACGTTTTCGCCGGCAACTCAGCGTCCGTGCGCATCCTGGAAGGGTTGGCCTTTCGCCGGGAGGGCCTCGCACTGCAGAGCCTGTACCTGCGAAATGCCTGGCATGACATTTTGACCTTTGCGCGGCTGCGTTCCGAATGGCTTGCCAATCAATCGGCCTGACCGCCCTGCTGGTGCGCGGCTACGACGAGGCGTTGAATTTCTATGTCGGACGCTTGGGATTCACGTTAGTCGAAGACACGTACATCCCCGCTCAGGACAAGCGCTGGGTGGTCATCGCCCCGGCCGGTTCGAGCGGATCGGCCCTGCTCCTTGCCCGGGCCGTCAATCCCGAGCAAGCATCGCGCATCGGCAATCAAACCGGCGGGCGAATCTTCCTCTTCCTGTACACCGATGATTTTTGGCGCGACTACACTGCGTATCAGGCCAGGGGCGTCGTGTTCGTGCGTGATCCGAAAGAGGAAACTTACGGCACGGTGGCGGTGTTCCAAGATCTTTATGGAAATTTGTGGGATCTGTTGCAGCCCAAGACTCGGACAGGCTCCTATGGCGTCATATCCGGCGAGTAATAGTCGAGAAAAACGATGAAGTCCATGACTTCGGCCATGTCGCGCCCCACGAAACGGATCGAATGAGCGTCCGTGCGCTCTACCCCGCGCAGGTAGCTCACGATTTCCGCCGTCGTGTAGCTCTTGAACGAAATATCCAAGGTGATGGGCGCGGCAATCATGTAAGGCTTGCGCCGATCGCGGTGAGAAACAGCCGATAAGGCGCCCTGGTAGATCAGATCGCACGCCGCGGCCGGCGTGAGCGATTCGGCCGAGTGAAATCCCAGGGACTTTTTGGTAGTCACCGATTGCATGCTGCCCAAACGCGCCGTGACCTCAGCAATCGCGGCATCATCTCCGGAAATGAACACGACGGGCACGCCGAGCGCACCGGCATAAGCGGCGTTCAACTCCGCCTCGGTCACGGCGGTTCCGTTCAGCGCAACCCGCGTGAAGTGGGCGCTTGAAATGGTGTGAGCGCGCACACCCTTCGGATTCGTCGTGGAGGCGTGATAGCCGACGAAAAGCGCGGCGGCGAAGCTGGAATCGAGTCCCGCCATCATTTCGCCGTGCCGCGGCCATGACCGCACGATACGCACGTCCTTCGGGAATAGCTCGATCAAAAGACTCTCGCCGTTGCCGTGCGAATCGCTGACGACGACTTCCGTGGCCCCAGCCGCCTGGGCGCCGCGCACCGCGGCCACCGCTTCATCGGTCATGAAGCGGCGAAATCGTTCGTACTCGAAGCCGCCGGGAAGCAACTGATCGCCGGTAACAACGCCTGCCACACCCTCCATATCCACGGAGATGTAGACCTTGAGCGGAGCGGCCGGGACCTTCGAGGTTGCGCCAACGGCAGCCGCCGATATCGCAATCGAGCCGATGCCGACGAGCGCGGATACGAGCGCGAGGCGGCGTCGCCGTTTGACCATCCCAACGGCTGAATTCGATCGAAGTGCGAACATTCCAACTCTCCATTGCTGACGCGGGTGAACGACAAATGCTATTTCTTGAACCAGCTTTCGACAGTCGCTTTTTGTTGATTGATGAAGTTATCGACGCGATCGACGGCCGTGTCAATCTGGCTTTGCGGACCGGTCAAGACGTGGCGGCTGCGGGCGGCGACGAGGTTGGGGTCTTCGTCGGTCATGGTCTCTAAGTTATGCGACATGGCCACCAGGGCGTTCTGGTGTTCGTTGAGGGCATCGACCGGCGGTGACGCTGCGATGCTCTGGGTCGAAGGGTCGATCCGCGGCGGTGTGTCGGTGCGTGGCGCGGCGCCATTGATGACCGCATTGAAGCTGTTGGCCTTGGCCGTGCGGTCGCCGAGATCGTTCAAGCCCCATTTGTCTTGAAGGTACTTCAAGAGGCTGGTGTGATCCAGCAAATCGGAGAAGACGCCGCTGCCCACGTAGGGAGAGATGAGGATCGCCGGGACGCGAACGCCGTAGCGCGTGAAATCATATTCTTCGCTGTGGTGATCCGGCGGAATCGCCGCGGGCGGTACGACGTGGTCGTAAAATCCGCCGTGTTCATCGAATAAAACCAGCAGCAGCGTTGAATTCCATAGTTTGTCGTTTTTGCGGATGGCATTGTAAACGCCGGCGACGAGGCCGTCGGCGCCGATGATGTCGTGCGGCGGATGTGCATCGTTCGCGCCCGGTTGAAGATAAGCGGGCTCGATGAAGGCAAAAGGCGGAAACTTGTCGGCATCGCCCGCGGCATCTTGGTAGAAAGCCATCATGTGATGGTGGCGCGCCGCATTCTCCGGCGACCATTGGTGCACAAACAGCAGGGACAGCGGTGTATCGCCGAAGTAGACCTTCCACTCGATGGATTTTTCATTCAGCCGGTCGAAGATCGTGGGTTGGTCATACCAGTGCAGGTTCAGGTTCATGATGCCGTTGGGCATTTTGACCCTGCCCAAGCTCGTACCGCTCAACGCGAACAGGCGATTGACCCAGGTCGGCCCGGGTACCGAGGAATGCCAGGAATCGCAAACGGTGAAAGCGTCGGCCAGTGCGTGAATGGCGGGCAGCGTCCCGTCATCGTGATAACGCATCACTTCGGAAGGATCGTCAAGCTGCGGATAGGACTGCGCATAGTCTTGGACGAAGCCGCCGTTCGGCGGAATGCCGCCGGCACCGCCCAGTTGGATCAGGACATCCTTGGTTTCGTGAATGGGATCATCGGGTACTTGTCGCGCGGCGCCCGGCTGTTGGCTGTAGCTCTTGCGGCCGTATTTGTTGGCGCCGCTCAAGGAGAATTTCGCGCGCATTTTTTTCGTGCCGCCCAAGATGTGGTCGAAGGACCGATTCTCGAACATCAGGACGACGACGTGCTTGATGGGATCGTCTGGCATGGTAGTCCCCGGTGAGCCTTTCAGATGTGCGACGAAGTCTACATCTAGCGCGAATCGGCGGCGACATGCAGTCCCTGAAGAAAATGCAGATCAAGGGTGGTTTCGCCGTCGCCGGCACTGCCGGTCCAACGCACGGTGAGGGCCTGTGGATCGGGAACGGTCGGAAAGAAGAAACTGCCGGCGCGCATTTCCCCAGGACCGAGGGTCAACGGAAGCGGCACGCGGCGCCGATTGAATTCCTTCTTGATGGCCGCCTTGTTGTGCATGTTGATGCCAAGGACCGTCGCGCCGTATATCGGGATTGCTACGGCAGTCACTGTCGCGGCCGTAGCGGCGCCTGCCGTGCCGACACCCGCGTTTGCAACGACCGTGGGTTCCGCAGCGCTCGCAATGACGCGCGGGGCGGCCATGCGGGAGAACGCAATGCCGGCATCCCGGTAGCGCTTCTCCAAGGTCTTGCTTTCCCGTTCGAGCACCCAAGGATCGCTCCCGGCGGGCCGCGCCGCACCCGTATTGTCAACCAACGTGGCGGAGGCAATATTCAGGGCTTGGCCGCCTTCGTTATGCATGATCACGATGTATTCGTCCCAAAATGCTTCGCGCTTCCACGAGCCGGGACCGCCGTCGCTGATTTCAGAGTAGAGCGAGCTATCCAGCGTCGAGGACGGAAACTTCACATTGAGCGGCTGGATGGGAGGCGTGTTTTTGCTGCTGTGTTTGTATTTCGGCGAAACACATGCGCTCATAAGGCACAGCACGGCAGCGAACACGCATAAAGAGGCGCTCCTGACAATGAAGCGGCGATTTGCACAAATGCCACGTTTGGTCATGGTGTCGACCAGACTCGCATCGTTGCGCAGAAAAGTGAGTCGGAATTCCCTTCAATCCGGGCACGTCTATAGCCCACCGGCACGCAAGAAAAAACTTACGGATCACGCGCCCCAGGGATCGGTCGGCGGCGCGGCGCGCTCAGTGCTGAGTTGCCGCTATTCCACGCTGTAGTCGCGGGCCTCCAAGCACGCCGCGTCGGCGTGAAGGTAGTCGGCTCGCTTCCATGCCGACGAATCCGAAGCTTCTGTATGCGGTGCCGCCGCATCCGGATCGAACCCGGCTTGCTGGACCGCCCAGCGGTGACACGCTGCCTGATCCTGCTCCAACTGCTCGTTGGTTTGATCCCCATTTGGAAATACGAACAGCTGTGTATCCGACGTTTCGGAATTGATCTTTTCCGCGAGACCGGCGGGCGGCTGCACTTGCCGGTAACCGCCGGCGGTACCGCTCCATTCGTAGTAGAGATCGTCGGCGTAGTAATACGGCGCGCCGTCCCAGTAGACTAGTCTGCAATACGACGGAATAGAGGCGAAAAATACCCCATGACCCGGGATGCTCCAGCTCCTGAAACCGCCACCGCGACGCCCGCCGCCGGTTGGGCCACGCTCCCCGTGCCAACCACCGCGGTGGTGGCCGTGTCCCTTGCCGCTGTTATGGGAACCTGCGCCATGGCCGGCGCCGCCATTGCCGTTACCCGCACCATGAGCCGCGGCCATTCCTGAACTCCAGAGTCCCATGCAAGTCAGAGCCGCGAGAGCCGCAATGCGTGATGGTTGTCGATGCATGACGAGAAATCGGATGTTGCTCGTTGGATTGGATTCTCACGGATTTTGGAAGTTCCCAACCCCCGAAACACAAGGGTCCGCCATGGTCCACCACGCGATCGAAGGCAGCGCTTGGTAACGCCAAGAGAAAGGCGCTTCCCCGTTGGACGCGAGGTCACGCTCGCGGAACTCGACCGCGATCCCTATTCGGTGTTTGAGCGCTTGCGGCGATACGAACCCGTCTCATGGATTGCCGCTCTGAACATGTGGTACGTCGTGGGCTATGAGGACGTACGCACTGCCCTCTTGGATACTTCGAGGTTGACCACGGAATCGGCACAGTCGACCATCCTCGATACCTTTGGGTCGCATATCCTGACGACTGAAGGCGCAACGCACGAGCGCTACCGCCTGGCGTTGCGCCAGCCATTCGCGCCTGGTTTCATCCGGACGCATTTGGAAGCGGCCATGGCGGCGGCCGCCACCGCACTAATCGAGGAATTTGAGCAGCAAGGCCGGGCCGATATCCGCCGAGACTTCGCCAGCCGGCTGCCGATCCAAGTCATTCTCTTGGTCTGCGGACTGCCGCCGGAGGCGGAGCCGCAGATGCGCCGCTGGTACGACAGTTTTGAAGCCGCGCTGGCGAATTTCACCGGCGATCACGCGATAAGGGCCTCGGCACGGCGCAGTATCGCTGAATTTCATGAGCTGCTTGATACTGCGATCAACTCCTCGACTGCACTGAGCGGGAATTCCTTGCTCGCGAGTCTGGTTCATGCGCCCGCCGACGAACGGCTCGGCGACGATGAAATCAAGCGCAACCTCTCCATCGTGTTCTTTGGCGGCATCTCCACCGTCGAGGCGCTGCTGCTCAACAGTCTGTGGGCGCTCTTTGCGCATCCTGATGTCATGCGACGCGTCCAATCCGATTTCGCCTTGTTACCGCAGCTCATCGAGGAAACCATGCGCTGGCTGAGCCCCGTGCAATCCGCGACTCGGCACGTCATCGCGCCATTTGAGTGGCGAGGCGTCGAATTCGCATTACGCGACACGGTGAATTGCATGCTGGGCGCCGCCAATCGCGATCCTGCGGTCTTCACGGATCCCGACCGATTCGATCTGGATCGCCCCAATAGCCGCCGTCATTTGGGATTCGCGACCGGCACACACGCCTGCCTCGGCTCTCATCTCGCCAAGGCTGAAGCGCGCATCGCACTGGAGGTTCTCCTGGGGAGTTTGCGCAACCTACGGATAGAACGATCCCTGACAGAGCCGCCAAGCGGCTATGAATTCAGACAGTCGCGCAGACTCACCTTGTGCTGGGATGCCCATTGTTGAGCGCAGGAATCGGGGGTCAGCACACTCACCCAATCTGTGCTATGAATCGCACGCCATGGCGAAATCGATCGCCCTATCGTTTGCGCTCCTGCTGTTTTTCAGCTCGAGCTCGCCTCCGTTCGCCAAAGATTCGGTCGCGCCGCTGGAACTGCTCGTTCTGGGCTCCGGTGGCCCCGGCGCGGCGGGGCGCGCGGCATCGAGCTACCTGGTCTTCATCGACGGCGAGGCGCGTATTCTCGTCGACGCGGGTCCGGGATCCTTCGTTCGCCTGGGCGAGGCAAAAGCCTCGCTGTCGAATACCGACATCGTGCTGCTCACTCACCTGCACATCGACCATGCGGGTGAAATCCCGGGATTGTTCAAAGCCCGGGCTGTTTCGGCTTCCGGACCCATCGTGTTCAACGTGTGGGGCCCCGGGGGTTCGCCGGGCCATGGCGAGGATGCCTACTTCCCCAGCACGCGAGAATTTCTGGGAATACTCTTCGGCCCCAAGGGCGCCTTCGCCTATTTGAAGGACTTCGCCGCGCCGATCACCCTGCATGCACATGACATTGCCGCGCCCGCCGCAGACGCTGTCCCGCGGCAGATTTTCAAGAGCGCCGATCTGGCCATCACGGCGATCGCAGGGCATCACGGCGATGCCCCCTCGGTCATCTATCGTATCGATCACGCCGGCAAGAGCGTCACGTTCTCGGGTGACATCGATGCAAAGGGCTGGCCTGCCTTGCGCCGCATCGCCAAGTCGACCGATCTCTTGGTGTTCAACACCGTGGTGCTCGACCCGCCCGGATCTCCGCCCATCCTTTATACCCTGCATACCCCGCCGCAGGCCATCGGTGTGCTGGCGAAAGAGGCGGGTGCACGGGGGCTGTTGCTGAGCCATATCTCGCCCGCCGTGGATGACTCAAGCGCGGCCGTAATGGAATCCATTCATGGAAACTACGCGGGCAACGTGACGTTCGCCAAGGATGGCATGCGCGCCCGGCCCTGAGGACTACTAAACGCGCGCTTCGTGATCGCGCTTTCGGGTAAACGAGAGACAGACCGTTCTCGATCGGACCGCGCCCCGGAAGCTGCTGCCGCGCAAATGCGGCACGCGCCAAAACACTCGATTTTCGCGCCGCACCAGGTGGCCGCGCACATGGTGCAACCGCGGGGATTGGCGCCCGCTGCCATCACCCGTCGATTCCGCGGTGGACACGGCATCGAGAGAGGCATTCACTTCCACATGATCGAGCAGCGGTGCCCGGCCGTTCGCCAGCCGTTTGCGATTGATCGCGGCACGCGATACCGGCGCCAGACGCGTTGCGTCTTTCGCGCTCAGCAGCAGCAGGAACGCCAGCACGAACGGCGCATCCCACGCAATTGAATTGATCGAATCGCTGATCAATCGCCGTTTGAAATCCGCGTCGGCTGCGGGTTCACGGTAGTAGCCGGCCCACGACTCTTCGAAGCGAAACCGGACGTGGTCCAACAACGACGCGGTTGCCGCGTTGCCGCCATCCGTCGCATCGAGGAAACCGCCCGACAGAATGTCCTGGGTTTCCTCTGCATCCGCGAATTCGCCGCGCAGATCGAAGTGCGTCTCCAACGGCGAGAGGGTCACCTGCGCCGGTTCATCCCCGGCGGCATCGGCCCAAAACGTGCGTCCGACCGCCGTCAATCCGTTGGCCGAGGCACGCAGCAAGATACCCACCTTGCGCCCGGCCGCGGCCGAATCGAACTCGGCGGTCGGCTGCGTCTCGTGGATCACCCGCTTGTGCACTTCGTCATTCCACTCGATCCAAAGATGCGGCGCGGGCATCCGCAACAGGTCCAAGCACCCCACCAGCCGGGCGCCGTCGGCAAACGCCAATTCGGCACTGGCCTGGGTCAAGTCATCGCCGAGCACGTACCGCAACGGACAGGCCGCGATTTGGGCGGCAAACCGGCTCGGGCCCGCCACTTCAAATTGCGCCAGATTGCTGCGGGAAGGCAACGTCAGCGGCGCGTAACAGCGGGCAACGTGATCAAGCAGTCGCATCGGCGCGCTCATCCTCGTGTCGAATTGTGGGTTCTTCGGGCCTATTGAATGAGAGCCGTTGGGGAGCCCGAATGTGTACGGGCTGACGTCGAGTTCGTCCCCTCCATCGACGATTTCGTCCCGGCGTATGCGCGATTCCGGGCCACCCGAGCTTGTCGGGTGTGCGTGCGCCGCGGGCAGGCGCGACAAACGCCGTGCGCCCTCAGGGCTGATGAGGGTTTGCGCGGCGGCTATGAGGTTTGCGCAGCGGCTATGAGGTGGGTTGAAGCGCGAAACGCGAGTGACGCTCAGCCGTCGATTCCGGAATCGGATTTTGCCGTTTGTGGCGGACCCATGGCCGGCGTGAGCGGCATTCCCTTTGCGTCCGGGAACTTCGCGAGTTTGCGTTTGACGGCGAGCAGCTCCTGCTCTTCCGTAACGCGAGCGCCTCCCGGCTGGCGCATGGCTTTTTCGAGTTCGGCCTGCCGCGTGAACAACTCAAGAAGTTCGTTGACTGATTTCATCTCTCACCCGATTCAAATCCGCGGTTCCGCGTCGCCGACAATATGGCGTGACGCGATGCCGTCGCAACGTGACCCAGGTCCCGGTATCGATCCTGCTCCAGCTTCTGTAAAGCGTTACGATGCGATTTTGCCGGTGGCCGCGGACTCGCCGCGCGACATAAAGAGATTGCCGTTAGGGCGCCGCCTGCATTTGCGAAGTCTGTGACCTACGTGACTGCGATCGGCGGAACGCGCGGTTTTCTTTTTGATCGATCCCAGAAGACGCCGGGGAATCCCTTGAGCGGCACCAGCCGCTCGCCCAAGTACGTCCATTCCGGCATCTGCTCGATGCCGATGTGGTATCGGGCTTGTCTGCCGGTGCGCGATTTGAACAAGGCCCGCGGCACATTCACCATATGCGGCGAACGGGCGCGCTCATAACAGATGGGAGTGCCGCAACGCACGCAAAAGCTGCGGATCGTGCCGGAGGCGGCATCTTCATAACGCGTGATTGTCGATTTTCCGCGCGTGACGCGGAACCGGCGGCGCCAGCTGCCAACGTACGTGGCGTAAGCCGCGCCATGGGCATGCCGGGTGGCCGCCGTATGGTCGTGCCAGGCCCAGCGAGCCGGAAAATCGATTTCAACGTGCACCTCGCCGCACAGGCATTGGCCCGGCACGGGCTCGCCGGCGATTTTGCCCGCGCTTGGCGGAACTGGTTTTTTTCTCACCCTCGACTCCCGGATATTCACCGAAGTTATGGCGGCCTCGTCGCGAATCCTGCCGCGCTCTACAGGATTTCCCTGACGCCACGATACAGCCGAACTAGTGCTAATTTGCGACAGTTGGGTGGCTGACGGAATCCGCCTACAATGGGCCTCTGCTTTGCAGCAAGGACGTTAGATTTGCCTGAAAGTTTGCCCCCTCAGCCCTCAAGCGTGCGCGATACCGCCGAGGAGATCGCGAAGGACATCGCCGCGGTCAGCAAACTCCAGCCGGTGCCTACGCTGCTCGACGTCCTGTGTGAAACCACGGGAATGAGATTTGCCGCGGTGGCGCGAGTCACTGAACGCACGTGGACGGCCTGCGCCGTCAAGGATGGTCTGGGCTTCGGTCTTGTGCCCGGCGGACAGCTCGATCTCGAAACGACGCTTTGCATCGAATCAAAAAGAGCCAATGCGCCCATCGTCATCGAACAGGCGAGCACCGACGCCCGGTACCGCAACCACCCCGCACCCAAGCTCTACAAGATTGAGAGCTACGTATCGATGCCCATCGTGCTAGCTGACGGCCGCTACTTTGGAAACCTGTGCGCGTTCGATCCGCAGCCTGCAAAAGTGGGCGACTCCAAGATCATCGGCATGTTCACCCGCTTTGCGGGGCTCATCGCCATGCTGCTCGACGGCGAAATGTCGCGGGAAAAGGACCAATCCCAGCTGCGGGACGCGCATGCCGCCAATGAAGTGCGCGAACAATTCATTGCGATTCTGGGGCACGATTTGCGCAATCCGCTGCAAGCGGTCTATTCCGCCGGGGTCTTGCTCGAGAAGAAGGTCACGGATCCGGCGCTCAAGGGCGTGGCGGCGCGAATCAAGGTCAGCGTGAAACGCATGTCTTCACTGATCAACGATGTCCTGGATTTCGCGCGCGAGAGGTTGGGCGAAGGCCTGGGCGTGCGCATCGCGGAAGTCGATGACCTCGATGCCGGCCTGATTGCGGTGGTGCGAGAATTTCAAGACGGGCAGCCTGATCGTCAAATACTTACCAACATCAGCGTGACGCGCAAAGTGCGCTGCGATCTGGGTCGGGTGCAGCAAGTCGCGTCGAATCTGATCGGCAATGCGCTGAAACACGGTGCACCGCAGGGGCCCGTCAAAGTGACCGCCCAAGCGGAGAACTCGGACCTCGTCCTCAGTGTCTGGAATGGCGGTGAGCCGATTCCGCCCGAAAATATCGACAAGATTTGCGAGCCATTCTGGCGCCAGTCCTCATCGGGCAATCGCGAGGGACTGGGCTTGGGCCTTTATATCTGTTCGCAGATCGTGCGTGCTCACGGCGGCACGCTGTCCGTGACTTCCTCGCTGGAGAGCGGCACCAGTTTCACGGCGCGGCTGCCGCTAGATGCCGATCATCTTGACCAAAACCCCGGCAATGCCCGCCCCCACTAGCGGCCCGATGACCGGTACGTAGGCGTAACCGAAGTCCGATGTGCCTTTGCCGGGGATGGGAAGCACGGCGTGCATGAGCCTGGGACCCAAGTCGCGTGCCGGATTGATGGCGTAGCCCGTAGGACCGCCCAGAGACAAGCCGATCCCCCAGACCAGAAATCCGATCAGAAAAGGCCCGAGCCCGGGACTCAAGCCCACGCCGGTGCCGTATTTCGAAGAAATCGCGGCGGCGACCAGCACGAGCACGAAGGTACCGATGATCTCCGTCAGAATGTTGGCCAGCGGCGCACGGATGGCGGGTATCGTCGAAAAACATGCCAATTTATCCAGCGGCTCGGGCGTCTTTGCCCAGTGAGACAGATAACTGAGCCAGACCAGCGCGGCACCGGCCATGGCGCCCAAGATCTGGGCGGGAACATAGATGCTGAGCCGGCTCCAATCCCCCGTCGAGACCGCGACGCCGACCGTCACGGCGGGGTTCAGGTGGCCGTCGCTGCCGATCGCCAGCGCGGTGAACACCCCCGCCATGACCGCAAAACACCAGCCGGTGGTAATGACGATCCAACCCGATTTCTCGCCCTTTGTTTCCCGCAACACCACATTCGCCACCACGCCGTTGCCGAGCAAAATCATGATCATGGTGCCTAAAAATTCACCGAGAAATGCCGAATGCATGCTGTCCCCTTTGCCCGAGTTGATTCTTGTTCAAGACCGCGATCGAAATTCTTCTTGTTCGATTAGTCGATCCAATCGAGAGAGCGGCCCACGGCTTTCTGCCACGAGCCGAACAGCGCGGCGCGGCGATTTTCCGCCATCTGCGGCGTCCAGCGCTTGTCGACCGCCCAATTGCTGACGAGATCCTCGCGACCACGCCAATATCCGACGGCGAGGCCTGCCGCATAGGCCGCGCCCAGGGCGGTGGTCTCAGTGATTTTCGGCCGCACCACCGGAACGTCCAATATGTCAGCCTGAAACTGCATGAGCAGTTCATTGCCGACCATGCCGCCATCGACACGCAATTCCGGGATCTCGATCGAGGAATCCTCAGCCATCGCGCCGAGCACCTCGCGCGTTTGGTACGCGGTGGCTTCGAGCACCGCGCGCGCGATGTGCGCGCGGGTGACGTATCGCGTGAGTCCGACAATGGTTCCGCGCGCGCGCTCATTCCAATGCGGTGCATACAGACCGGAAAAAGCCGGCACGAAATACACCCCGCCGTTGTCCTCGACCTCGCGGGCGAGCCTTTCCACCTCATTGCTGCTCGCGATCATTCCCAGGTTATCGCGCAGCCACTGCACCAAGGCGCCGGTGACCGCTATCGATCCCTCCAGCGCGTAGCATGCCTTTTCCTTCGCGATTTTGTAGGCGACCGTGGTGATCAGCCCGGCGGTAGAGGCGATGGGTTTCTCGCCGGTGTTCATGAGCAGAAAACATCCCGTCCCATAAGTGTTCTTCGCCTCGCCGGGGCGCAAACACGCTTGACCCACGAGCGCCGCTTGTTGATCGCCAAGGATGCCGGCAATGGATGTGCCCTTGAGCGCCGGCACCGTGATCGCGCCGTAGACCTCGCTCGAAGCCACGATGCGCGGCAACACCGCGCGGGGAACCAGAAACTCCTCGAGCAACGCGTCGTCCCAATCGAGCATCGCGAGATTCATCAATTGGGTGCGGCTCGCGTTCGTGACGTCGGTCATGTGCAATCCGCCATCGCTGCCCCCGGTGAGATTCCACAACAACCACGTGTCGATATTGCCGAAGAGAAGCTCGCCTGATTGCGCCTTGCCACGGGCGCCCGGCACGTTATCCAACAGCCACTGCAGCTTCAGACCGCTGAAGTAGCTGGCCAAGGGCAATCCCGTTTTGGCACGAAAGCGATTCGCGCCGCCGTTTCGGGCATATTGCGCGACGAGTTGATCCACTCGGGTGTCCTGCCAGACCAACGCGTTGTGCAGCGGTTTGCCGCTGCGCTTATTCCACAGAATCGTCGTTTCACGCTGGTTCGTGATGCCGACGGCGGCCAGGTCGCCCGGCGCCAGACCGGCGCGCGCCAAGGCGGCGCCCGCGACCTCTTGGGTGTTCTGCCAGATTTCAATCGGATCGTGCTCCACCCAGCCGGGTTTGGGAAATATCTGCTTATGTTCCTTTTGCGCGGAGGTGATCATGTCGCCGCCGCGGTCGAACACGATGAACCGCGTGCTGGTCGTGCCTTGATCGATCGCCCCTACGTATCGCGCCATGGTTTCCCCATTTTTTTGTGCCGGCGGCATCTCGCACAACTCGTATAACAAGATTGCGCCCATCCTGGCAACAGGCGGCTGTTGAACCTCGCCTCCGCCCAGCCTGCGGATCCGCATGGTTTGCGGAAATGAAGCGGAAATACGCCCAGGATAGGATGAGCCGATGAAGAAAGCCGCGCTGACGTCCGCCATCATCGACCGAACGATTCGACGTCATTTGCCGAAACTTCGAAAACCGGGCGTGCTGACGGTGCGGCCGGGCTTCCAGATCTCAAATCACCAACTCACCGGCAAGCGCGCCATTGTTGCAACGGTGCATACCAAAACCAGCGAGCTGCCGGCCGGTCAAGTGTTGCCGCGTGCCATCGACGGCATTCCGGTGGATGTGCGTCAGGCCACGCCGCACCAGCGCCTGCGCGCCAAGGACCCGGCGGCCGCGGCGACCGCCCAAGCCTTCGGCCGGCCGCAGGACCGGGAACCGAGCTGGCCTCGCGAGCGTGAGATGCCGGGCGGCCGGTTGCTGGCGAGCCCAAACAGCAGGACGCAGAAAGCGCTCGCGGACGCTGCGACGAAGCTACCCGAGTTGGCGAAGGCGCTCAGCACTCCAGCCAAGGCCAAGATCAGTTATGTTCCGGCGGCGGGCCACCCCCTCAACCCGGTGCAGACTACAACCACCATCACCGCGCACGTGAGTCCCGACGCCGGATTTACCACGCTCGCCACCTTTCTGCAGGCGACGCAGCAGTCTTTGGTGATCGGCATGTACGATTTCACTTCCGGCCCGATTCTCGCCCTGTTCAAGAACGCGCTGACGGGCAACAAGACCCTGCAGATGGTGCTCGACAATCCGCCGCCGAACGCGACCCGCGACCAGCTCGATTCGCAAACGGTTCAGGAGCTGAATGCCGCTTTGGGTGCCCGCGCCAGAATTGCGCGAGCCCTCGCCGGCGACGATACCCTGGTGTCCGCCGAGATGTTTCCGACTTCCTACCACATCAAGGTCATCGTCCGTGACCATGCGGGGTTTTGGCTCTCGAGCGGCAACCTCAACAACAGCAACCAACCCGACGCCGCTTCACCGCCGAAAACGCAAGACCGGGACTGGCACGTGATCATCGAGGACCCCACGCTCGCCGCTCTGTTCGAGGCATATCTCAACCAAGACTTCACCTCCGCGCAGGCGCATCAGATTGCGGGAAACCACGCCTTGACGGAGGCCGTATTCGATGCGGCCGCGAAGCTTGCCGCGGAAACGACGCCGCTCCCGCCGGCCCCGCCCGGGCACAAAGCAACCGGCACCGTTGCCGCAAAGCGCTTTGCCAATATCGGCGTCAAGATCACGCCGCTGTTGACACCGGATACGCAGCCGCCGGGAACCGACGGTCAATACGTCGGCAACATGATCAAGCTCATTGCCGGCGCCCAAAGGACGCTCTATGTCCAACTGCAGTACATCGAATCCTCGGCCGCCACGGGTGTTTACCCCACCCTGCTGCAGACCATCGCCGCGCGGGTCGCGGCGGGCGTGGACGTGCGCCTCATCGAGAGCCTCGAGTACGGCGAGCGATGGGCCGAAAAGATGAAGGATGCCGGCGTGGATCTGACGGCGAACATTTCCCTGCAATCGAACGTGCACAACAAGGGCTTCGTGATCGACTCGAGCGTGGTGGTCGTCAGCAGCCAAAATTTCTCGCCCGACGGCATTCAATTCAACCGGGACGCGGGCGTGATCATTGAAAGCGCGCCGATTGCGCAATACTTCGAGAGCGTGTTCCTCGCCGACTGGGCCAACAAGGCCAAACCCTTCGTCGCGAAGGGCGCTGCCGCGCCGAAACCGACCAAGAAACGCGCTTAGACCCCGTCCGCGTACGCTTTTACCAGATCGGTGAGAAAGTCTCTGCCCACGTACACGGATCGCACGCTGCGCCGCTCGTTCAATCCGTGCACGCCGTTGCCGTCCGGGTCGCCCCAACCGCCCGGGGCGCCGTAGACCGGAATGCCGATGGCTTCGAGGAAGATGCCGTCGGTCGCGCCGGTCGACATGGAGGGAATCAACGGGACACCGGGAAAATATTTCGCCACCAGCTTCTCAGCGGGGCCGATGATCTTGGGGTCGAGCGGCGGGGGCACCGCTATCGGCCGTACCGGCTGCACCGGCGTCACTTTGACGCCCGGATCGCCGATCGCCGCAACCAGCGCGGCTTGGGTGCTCTCGACGCTTTCACCGGGGAAAATGCGGCAGTTGACGTTCGCCACGGCGCGCTGCGGCAAGGCGTTATTGGCGTGGCCTCCTTCCAGCAACGTCGCAACGCAAGTCGTGCGCAGCATGCTGTGATAGCCGCGATCCTTGGAGACCGTCGCCTCGGCTGTTTTGTCGCTGGGGTTCTGCGACAGCGCCACCATTGCATGTCCCAGTTCATCGCCGCGCGCCGCACCCGCCTTGGCGAAGAAGGCGCGCGTCGTCTCGGACATTTTCACGGGAAACTCATGATCGCGGATTTTGCCGAGCGCATCGGCGAGTTCGTAGATCGCGTTGTCGCGGATGGGGATGGAGCTGTGGCCCCCGGCATTGACCGTCTCGAGGCGATAATTTTGCGCCGCTTTCTCGCCCACCTGGATCGACTCCACCACCAGCTTGCCATGTCCGTCGGTGCGGCCACCGCCGCCCTCATTCAGCGCAAATGCCGCGGCGATGAGCTCGGGCTTGTTGTTCGCCAACCATTGCGCACCGTTGAAGGCAAAAGTCGTCTCCTCGCCGCAGGTCAGCGCCAGCTTGACCGTGCGCTTGGGGTGATAGCCGCTCTTCTTGAAGCGCATCATCATATCGATCCAGGTCGCGTCCATCGCCTTCATGTCCGCGGCGCCGCGGCCATAGAAATAGCCGTTTTCCTCGATCAGCGTGAACGGATCGCGCGTCCAGTCCTCGCGCTTGGCCTCGACCACATCCAGATGACCCAGCAACAACATCGGCTTCGCGGTGCTGACGCTTCCTGCCAAGACGGCAACGACACCGCCTTCCTTGGGATGATCGGGCACGGAAAAGAGCGTGACGTCCTTGTCGGCAAACCCCGCCTCCTTGAGGTGCGCCGCAATTCGTTGCGCCAGCAGCGTGCAGCTGCCTGCCGACAACGTCGTGTTGGTCTCAACCAGTTCCTTGTACAGCGCACGAAACGCGACCTGATCGGGTCGCAGCGGCGCCATCGGCGCTTCCTGCGCGAAGGCGGTGCATTGCATTGCAAGCAGCAACCAAAGCGCGGCGAAAATCTGTCTGTGCGTCATACACTCTCCATTGATCCAAAAGTCTTTCCGTGATCAGCCGTCGATGCCCGCGATTTTCGCGGATTCGGCCCACAGGCGGTCGGCCGCCGCATCGTCCCGGCCCCCCGCGGTCGGGGTCGCCGGTCGGCATTTATAGAAATATTCCCCGCTGATTGCGGCCACCTCAGGGGAGGAAGCGAGGTAGACGATGGTTTCCGCGCCTTTCTCGGGAGTAATCGCGAAGGTTTTCGCGACGCGCACCACGCCCGACAGAAATCCGCCGCTGCCATCACCGAATCGCGTGGCGACAAATCCGGGATGCAGGCAGTTTGCGGTGACGCCGTTCCCGCGCCAGCGGCGCGCCAGCTCTCGCGTAAAGAGGATGTTGCAGAGCTTGGATCGTCCATACGCCCGCATCGCGGAGTAGCCCTGGGTGGCCTGCAGGTCATCGAAGTCCAGCGAGTACCCCTTATGTGCGTCCGATGCGGTGCTGACGACCCGAGCGGGCGCAGCCGCCAGCAAATTCGCCTTCAATCCCAACGTGAGCACGAAGTACGCCATGTGGTTGGTTGCGAATGTCTCCTCCAGATTATCCGCCGTGACGCGGCGCGAGCTGAACAAGGCACCGGCATTGTTGATGAGCACATCGATACGCGGTTCGGCGGCGGCAATTTCCGCCGCGACGCGCTTGGATTCGGCGATGCGCGACAGATCGCCATAATGAATGGAATGGGGGGCGCCGGGGCCGACACTCGGCAACCGGGTCAGCGATCTTTGGCCGCGAGCCGCATCGCGCGCGACGAGCACGATCCGTGCACCCATGGCCGCCAGCCGTTGCGCGGCGACCTCGCCAATGCCGGACGTCGCGCCCGTAATGACAACTACCTTGCCCTTCATATGCATCCCTCCGTCGCCACTGTAGCAGGCGGCTCCGCTTCCCGGAATCTTCCCTGAAAGCTCTAGTGGATAGCAATGCAGGTGCGTGATGGCCAGGGACCTGGGTAGTAACTCATTCCCTGGCGGCCCTCTCCTCTGGGCGCGTCAGCCCGAGCTGCGCTTTGCAGGGTCCGTCTTTGCCCCGTGCCTTCCCAGCGCTTCTCTTTGACCCACTACTCCGAGTAGACTTTCGACCGCCAATTGGAATCAAAAGCAAGGAGGCATCGATGATGTTCATGGAACGCGGAGCAGCTCGCGGCTCTCTCATTCTCATACTCGCCGCCCTCTCCACCGGCTGCGTCCTGTCGGGAATTATCCTCGCTCCCGGAGCCGATCAAGTGAAATTCACCTCCAATCCCGCCGACGTCTCCGGCTGCAGCCCAGTCGGCAACATCCCCGCGAACGCCATCAACCTTCCTGATCCCCGCCTTGCGCAAAACGAAGCGGTAGGCCTAGACGCCAACATCGTCTTCAACACTGGCTACGGCGGCGTTGCCTACCACTGCACTAAATGAACAAAACAGCGCATCGACGTTCAACCACCGTTGCCCACTTATCAACCTCTATTCTGCTGCTTGCCTGCGGCGCCTTCGCTTTCGGCTCACCCGATGCTCAGCTAACCAAGGCGCAAAAGCGCACCGATCAAACCATCGCCGCGCTGGCCCAAATGACTGATGCCGACTCCTTGGCCGCCGCCGGACTCATGAGCATCGGCAGCCACGGTGCCCAATCTTTGCGCTTTCTCGCGCTCGCAACGGCAGCGGCACCCGACCGGGCAGATCTCCTTTGGCTGCAAGCGATGCGATGCTCTGGATTGCCACCTTGCGATCCAACGCCCATCGAGCAACGCCTGCGTGAACTCGATCCCACCAACGGCGCCGGCTGGTGGCCCGCCATGGCGCGAGCAGGAGCAACGCATGACTCCGAAGGCTCGGACACGGCACTCGCAGCCATCAGTCATTCCCAGCGCGTCGATATTTATTGGACCACGCTGATCGCCCATTTGAGCCGCGCAGTCGCTAATACTAAAAAGATGTCACTCGAAGAATCCGAAGTAGCGGTCATCGGCTACGTCGCCGCAGAAGCCATACCTCCCTACCAATTTATCTCCACCAGCTGCAAAGGCGACCGCTTGCAGCAACCGGGCGTCACCGAAATCTGCCGCGGCGTCGCCAAGGCGCTGCAGAACGGCGACACTTACATCACTGAAATGATCGGCGTCGCCATCGCCAAGCGCGTCTGGCCCGAAGACTCCCCAGAATGGAAAGCCGCCGCCGAAGAGCGCCGCATATATGACTATCGCTCCAAGCTCTACCCGAAACTCGAGTCACGCGCGATTACCCATCCGGGTGAGTACCTGACTCTTTGTGCGCAAAATCGCCGCGAACAGGATGTATTCGTCGCACAATTATCCGCTGCCGGCTACGACCCCAATCCGCCGGTCCGAGCCGGCGACGAGTAGAATTCCTGCATAACGTCGTATGAACGGAGCGCGCAGCCATGGCCGAACGCCTACTCAAAATGAGCGCCTGGCGCTCGCCGCCAATCTCCGCGCATAGAAAGTAGAAATGAAGCGCAAAACAAGGATGTGGTGGGAGCTGGGCGCGCTGTGCGCCGTCATCATAGCGATAATTGTCGTCGGTTCCCGTCCCATGACAGTTACCGTGACAAAAATCGACGCGACCGGACCTTCCGCTCAGCGGATCGACACAATGGCCAATGTGGTGGCATCCGGCGTAATTGCATTGGTTGTCATCGCGATCCTTGCATTCCTTGTCTGGCTGATCAGAAACATCGTCCGCCGCGGTACGAAGCGAGCCATCTAAACTTCTCCATCTGACTGTTTTTCAATTGAAAACATTACGGTGTAGTCCGGATCAACGACAACCTCTCCTGTCGGGCGAAGTCGATACTCCGCGACGCGCACGGTTGATCTATCACTTCTTCCGCAGAATGTGCGCGCCGCATCATCGGAACATACCCACCTTCCAGCCCACAAATGCCACCAGCACGAACGCCGCAATCACGATAAACGGGATCGAAATCAGCACTAAAGGCCCGAACCGCATATCGACCGGCCGCTTCGGCCAGTCGGCCCGCACGAATGACAGTCGAAAGCTCGAATGATGATGGAAATCCCCTCCGTCCGTCGCCTCCAGATTCCACAGCAACCCCGCGGCGACATAAATGAAAGGCGACAACATCAAATTCCCCAACCACCGTGCCGTATACGCTTCATCGCGCCACAGCAAATAACCGTCGTAAAACCAGCTGCTGGAAAACAGCAGTAACGCCAGCGCGACCATGAGATACCGCCAGGGTCTGCGCCCCGCGGACACCTGATAAATCAAGCCGACCGCCCAAGGCGCAGTGAGAAACGTCAAAACCGCCATCCCTGATCCCGTCACCACATCCCAGGTCTCATCGTTGGTGTAGCGCCCAGCAAACGTCACAAAGAGTAGCGCCGGCACGAACACCCACAGCTTCCACGGCACGATGAGGAACCGCCAATACTCCCGCCACTCCGGCACCAGCCGCTTTCGGTCCCACAGCAGCATGCAAACGGCAACCAGACAGAACGAGACCCATATCGCCATATACTTAACGAAGAACGGCGAAATGCCGAGTGCAGTCATTCGACCTTCACCGCACGACACACCAAAGGATGATTCTTAGCGTGAGCCTCCGCAGTCACCATTTCCGCAATTCGCTCTGACTCCTCAAACGATGGTATCGGCAACAAAATTCCGCCCTTTCTATGGATCTCCAACATCGTCCTTATCGCGTCCGTCTCCTTAAGACCGACGCAGTTCTGCAGCACCGAAACCACGAATTCCATCGGAGTCAGATTGTCGTTCATGATCTCTATGCCGCATGAGAACCCTTCCGGCACAAACCCCTCCATCCGCAGGAGTGACGTATCCGGGGGAAAGACCGGCGACGGCAATAATTTGCCGGAGACTGCCCTTCCCGCGAGGGCACTACCCAAGCCAAGTACACTTAAGGCGATAGCCGCTCCCAAGAGTTCATATTTCCCCCGCCCCAGTCCGATGGCAGCCATCGTCAAGCCGACAATCAAAAAACTTAAGCCAAGAGTCTTCCAACCCGTAGGAGACAGTATCGATCCATGCCGATTTGGGCGATTGAACAAAAGACGGAAGCCCACCAAGCAGCAGAATGCTGCGATCGACAGAAAAAAGAGAACAGCCGCAGCGGCGCTGATCTGCACGACGCCGCGGATGGCAAATTGCCGATCGATGGCCCATGCCGCCAACGTCGCCGAGGCAATGCCGAAGGCCAACGAAACCCCGCCGATGATCCTCGCGATGAGCCTGACATTCTTGTCCATACCTAATTCGCGTTTAGTAAAACGTACGCGCGCACGATGACTCGAAGCGATGTTGGGCGGATAAATCAATTCCGCCATGAAAGAGTCCCGAAAGGGAACGTTCGAACCAATTGCCAGGGCTCAGGGGCATTTGGAACCTGCGCTTGGCGAGCATTCCAACTCGACCCGCCTTATCCCTATTCCGGGATGCAACGTCTCCGCGGAGCGCATCAGCTGACCCAGCTGTTCTCCGTCCGGCCAACGACGGCCGCGTGGCGCGCATTGAACTCACTTGTGTAGCGCTACTTAATCTCAATCCTGAACCCGAATAATTTCCAGTCGACGCCCTCATAGAGGTACTTTTGTTCAAAATTGATCGGCTTCGGTTTAGTTGGATAGTAACCTTTCAAGACCAGTTCGCCGTGCTCACCGAGAGTTAGGACCGGCTCGATAACAGGCTCAACCTTATCGAGAACCATCAAGTCCCACCCAGAATCGAATGTCTTGCCAAACACCTCATTGAACTTCTCCGTTGTGAACTGCCGCTGCCACAACTGCGACACGGTGCTATGGAAGTGTTCCATGGTCTTGCTATTCACTGAGAGGCCAAAGTCATGCATCGACCGTTTAACGAGCCCCGCTTGGTTTGCTATCGTAGGAATGCTTGGCGAAGTCTGTTCCGCCTGCAACCCCGCAGTCGGTTTCTGGATCGCGTAAATCTTCCACGCGTCGTTCTCTTTAACAAACATGAGTTTGAGCGGGACCACTCCTCCCGTGTCCGTTGTAACTGCGCCGTTCAGCTCGCCGCGTCCCCCGCTGATTTGACGATTCGACCAGCTCGCGCTCTTAAATTTGAGGAGCGCACCCTTGGACAGAAACTCTTTCAACGCCGCTTCGTCGGTACTGGCCTTAAAGTCTTCCGAGAGATAACCGCGGGCCGCAGCGATATCTTGTTTCCTAACTGCCTCGAAGAAAGCATCCGCAGTTTTCGCCATCCCCGCGGTGAAATAGAAAACAGTGGCAATACCCAATACAAATACCACCACGATTCCAATGACAACTTTGAGCAGTCTTTTCATTTTCGTCCCTGTAAAGGCCGGCTAAATCCCTGAAATTGAGCGCGCAATTGCGAGACAGAATGAGCGTATTTTTTGTTGCTGTCACCGATTCGCTCCCTGCCTTGTGGACTGCGTCACGCCTCTCGCCTCGCCCGCGACGCTTCGGCATTATTCGGCGATGCGCTTCACCCCTTCGCGTCCTTTCTGGGTCTCCCCTCTATCCAGGAACACGGCAACCGCGACGAGAGCCAATGCGGCGGTGGACAGCGCATTGAGTGCGTTGCCCACAACAGCAACATGCGTTGACATGCCGGCCATCCCATGTCCCGACTGCGCGACGCCTCTGATCCACATCTGCAGCCAAATCCCGCCTGCCTTGCCGGCGATGATACCCAGCAATCCAAGCGACACCACGAGCGAGACACGCGGATGCCGCCTACGCCGCTCAACCGCGAAAATGATTCCGATCAGGGCGACGCCCAGGCGCGGCGCCGGATTTCGGGCGAATCCACCCTTTAAATCCGTTGCCACTTCCTGTGGCAATTCCAGCCCCACGGTCGCTCTTACCCAAGTTTAGCCATCATAACTCGCCTTTGTATCGATACGAGCCGTTGTACGGCATCGTTGTCTCGCCCTGGTGGATGTCCACAATGATGACGTGTTTCGCTCTGTCGAGGCGAATCTCACCGCGTAGCAAATCAGGTGCCGGTATGGATTCGCCTTGAGAATCCACGAAGCTGAGCTCCTTCGTAGAATAGGTAGGTCCATCACCCTGCAGTTTGATCCAGTACGTCTCCTTGAGACGCCCCGGGTACGCCGGAACACATGGACCCGCCAGAAGCCCCGTCGTGACATGCTTGAGCTGGATTGATTTTTCTCCGTCAACGCCGGTCACGGTGGCGGACCGCTGGGATAGGCAACCGGTCGTTGCAGCCAGGCAAAGCACCACCACCAGTCCCGCAATGATAGCGGTACAGTGCCGGTCGTTCATTCGATGATTACCTGGCATAACCGGTCCACAGGCGACTCCGGATAGTGCGGAATTGCTCGATCAAGACAAACCCACGAGTCCGCACTGGATGTCCAGAAGTCCAACATCGGCTGAAATTGCGACGCCTCGTCCAATGTGGGAGGAGCGCTCATGTCGTCGTACCCTCCTGCCGCCTGAATTCCTTCATATATCCCCTATTCATTGCCTTGCCCCCTCCCACACTCGTCGCGCTTGGCTTAGACAGGGCCCTCAGTGATGCGAACATCGGCGATCCAATTCTTTTCCCGACGCGCAAGACGCGACTGCTGTTCCTCGCCCTCAAAACTGACCGGCTGACGAGTTACATGCAGCGAGCCCAACCTTTCAAACGTGTTCACATTGACGACCGCGTAAAGATGGTTCGCAATTTCGCTGGTAACAATGGGTACCCCGCCACAGCGGCTACAAACATAAAACGTCGCAGTCTTGGTTTCAAATGCATATTTTGAAACGAGGTTCGGGGAATGCAGGGTGACCGACAGCCTTGCGTCTCGATTCGAAGTCCATACGCCACCATGCTTGACACAAAATGAGCAGGCACACTCCCGCGCTACGATCTCGGACGACCCCGGCCAGTCGAGCACAAAGGCTATGTTGCCGCAGTGACATTTGCCGTCGATAAGCATTAGTCCCTCGCCCCGACGCCCAATTTCGCGAAATCCGCCACCTCCAGATCCACTTGCCGAGTGTTCGTCGGCCAATGGAACTTAAGAGACGGCACCTGGTACCGACCCCCTTTGACCTCCTCAACCCTCACCAAATCGCGCAAGGTTTGCTGCCAGGTGATCTCGCCCGCTCTAATGCATTCCATTGTGCCATTCGAAAATCGATAGGCGGTGACCGTCTTCCGCGCAGCCACGATCCACAAAAACAGCACCAATGCGATCAGCGTCAGCGCACCCACCCAATAACCAGTTAGATCCTTGGCGGGGTGGGTGAGGAATCTCTGCGTCAACGTTACGGTGCCAACCACGGCTAGAACGATGGCCCATACCTTGCCGCCGTTGGTTGGCTGTATGGTCACCTCCAACTTACTTAAGGCCGCCACGTCGAGGCAAGACACCGCCACCTCTTCAGGCAACGCGCGCGACAAAGCGGCTTTGATCGCCGCGTAATTCTCAGGATCCTTCTTCGGGTCCATCCCGCGTAGCGTCTCCTCCAACTCTTCGCGCGAATACGCACCAAACATGTTGTCGAGATCGATCGGCATAATCTTATAAGTTCAACCCGCTGCGCTTCGCAGTCGTGCTCCGCTACTAGCGGTGCACCGGCAAATCCAGGTAACTGCCGCCGAACCAGCTGATCTGCAGCGGAGTCTTCGCCTCGGCGACCGACTCGTCGACGACCTCTTTGCCCGTTCCATAATTAATTTCGCGGCCCGGCTCCTTGATGATGCTGAGCACCGCGACCAGGCGGCTGCCCGCCTTCAGCATACGGCTCATGAGTCGGATGCTCGAGAAATCCAGAGATTGCCGTTTTCCGGCCGTCAGCATATGGCGATGGGTCAGGTCCTGCACCGAACTCGCCCGCGACCAATAGGGCGCGAGCTGAAAATAGTCCCCGTCGGCGCTCAGTTCGAACAGCCGGACCTCGAGGTCGAAATCGCTTTTGTTCGCGGTGAATTCGAGATGGCCGCTGAAAAGGCCGCTCATTTCCGTAGCCATAGCGAGCGGCTGGCTGAGGAAGACCAAGCCGTTGGCGGAATCCAATCCCTTGTCTTGTACTCCTCCCCCGGGGGTTTGCGCATCAACGTCGCGCCGATCAGCCAGGTCGACCGAGAGCGGTATGGCCCCCGCGGTCGCGGTGGTGCTCAAGCGATAGGCGTGATCGGCCCGGCCGTCGAGCTCAGCCGACAAATAGTATCGCGCCGACTCCGTTGCCATCGCCGCGATTGAGGGGGCGTGTTTCCAGACATTCGCCCCCGTTACTTCGTAGTTGATCTTATCCGCGAGAATCGTCGGCTTCGCCCCGCCCTTCAACGTGTAGTTGAACCAACGGTAGCGCACTTCGGTGAGATCGATTTTGGCGGCGGAATCGAGCTTGTAGCCATCGATCGTCTCCGCATCGCCTTCCGGGATGGCGGTACCACGTTGCGCCATGAAGTGATCATAGGGGCCGATGATGAGGTAGTGCTGCGCATCGGGCCGATACTGAACGTGTTGACTCAGGTAGTAGACCGCGGCGCCCGGCCCGCCATAGTAGTAGCCGGCGGTTTCGAGCACGGGAATCGCGATGCGAGAGAACTCTTCCTTGTAAGGAATCATCCCCTGCCAATAGGCATCGTACTCGGGGTGACTGATCCACCTGTCAAAAATCGGATTGGGCGTGCCATCAATTTTGTCGAGATCACGATAAGGCCGGCCGCTCAGATACCAGTCATGATCCAGCGTCGCCCAGCGGCCGCGATCGCCATAGGTTTCGTCATTCAGCGTCTTGTTCGTGATGGTGTAAAAAGGCCACGGATAAACAAAGTTCCAGAAGACATTTCCTTCCTTGGGAACGTCGATGCCCGGAGCGACAGGAGCACCGACCATGATGGCCTTGAGCGCCTTTGGACCGTGTTTAGCGGCAGCCCACGGCGTGAATCCGCTGTAGCTGCCGCCATACATGCCCACCGTGCCATCGCTCCACGGCCGGGCGGCGATCCAGTCCACCAACGCCGCGGCGTCCGCGCCATCGTACTCGTAAGGGACGATCTCGCCGGGACTGCAGCCCTTCCCTCGGGTCAGTCCCATCACGCCGGCGTAGTCATTCGATGCCGCGCGGCGCGCCTCGCGAAACAGCGAAGCCGGGTCATTGTAAATGGTGAATTGCAGCAGCGCGGGTAGCCTGCCCTTGCGCAACGGGCGGACGATGAGCGCACAAATGCCGCCGCCGTTCGGCATTGCCACGATCACATCCCTGTGAACCGTGTACCGGTGCGCGTCGTCTTCGGCAATCAGCGCGTCGCTCGCCGTGCCGAACGCACGGTAGATCTCACGATCGTTGTAGTCGTGGATCAGTTTCAAGGCCTCCGCGAGCGTAATCGCGCTCCGGCCTTTGAGCTGGCCGAGGTCCTGTTCGAGCGCGCGGCTCGCCTGAGAAAGGTTGTCGAAACTCAATCCGTTCACGGCCATCGCGGCCGTGCGGTCATCAAGCGGGTTGATCAGGGCATGAAATGTCTCGCGGTAGGCGGCTTGAAATGCCGTCTTGCGCCGTCGGGCCGCCAACCGCGAGCGCGCGTACAGTACGTAGTCCAGATAACGCGCGCGAACGCGCGGTGAGGGATCGCCCGTTAGCGGCGCACGCAGCTTGTCCAGGCTTGCGAGCGCATCGCCGTACAATCCGGCGACGAGCTGCGCCCGAAAAAGCGACTTCAATTCGACCGGCTCGGCCGGCCCGGCCGGCTGCTGAAGGCCGATGACGGTCTTTGCAAGGCGCGGCATCACGCGCGGCAAAGCCCCCTCATCGGTGATTTCCGCGGGAATGTCGAGAGTCTGCGCGCCCGCGGGCGCGGCGGCCAAAAGACACAGAATCAGCAATGATGAGCGACGCATTTTTTGTTCAAACAAGGTCCATTTGCTATACGACCGTTCAATACGCGACAAAAGAGCTTTGTTTTCAGATAGTTAAGTTTATTCAAACATCGTGGTGCCAACAAGCACTTGAGCGGACTGGTCAAAAAATGACCACCTTGCGATAGCTGTGCGCGGCGAATTTGCGGCATAATCACCCCGAATCACAACCGCACGGCAGGTGTGCCGCCGCCACGAAAAAAACCAGGAAGGGCCTACCATGGACTCACGTGATAATTTCATCAAAGAATTTGACGAGCTAATGGAAATTCAGCGCGACTATTCTCTGGAGCAATGGCAGTACGTATATAAACAAGTCGTGTACTCCATGGGAATGAAGCTTCTAAGAAAATTCCACAAAGACGTGCTTGGCCCAGACCCGTTCAAAGCACCCGGGCCGGACCCCTCTGGGGGCACCACTTCGCCGAAAAAGGGAGGACATCCCGAAATAGAGGGTTCCGGTCCCGGCCCCGGAGGGGGAGGGCACCCTTATGCCATCGTCGTCTGTGTCCTAAATGGGGTGCTGCAACTCGTGGCCACATCGGATGGGAAACCAAAAAAGCCAAAGGGATAGGTCACCGACTTAGCTTGCTCTTCTCGATGAGTTGATCATTAGTGCGATTCAATTCAGCGATAAGATCCTGGAAATCCCTGCGCGGGCGCAATGAGGCGAAGTACGGTTCTTGCATCGCCCACCAGGCTCGTCGCCAACCAAGCTTGGCTGCTTTGCCGAGGTCCCTCATTGCGTCATCACCATGGTTTTCCAGGGCATGCACCTTGGCGCGCAGTTCGAATGTTGCGTTTCGTTCGACACCCGCCGAGATCATCCGATCAAGGGTCGCGAGGACCACATTCAACTCGCGCTCCGCGGATACCGTGTCTCCCAGTTTGATGTCGGCAGCCGCCAGGTCAATGCGATAGGACGGGCTCATTGCAAGCTGGCCTCGTAGCCAAAAAGGGCCATCCGCAAAACCTGGAATCAAGTCAGGCGCAGCCAAAGCCCGCGAGATGAGTTCCTTGGCTTGGGCTGCTTCACCCAGCATCAAGCGCGCGTAGCCAGCTTCCAACAAGGCGAAGGCATGGCTCGATCCCTCGAGATTGACCGAGCGAACATAGTTGCGCATTGCATCAGGGCCTTCTTGGCAGAAAATGACGCGCACCATTGCGATATTTGCATAGTCATCGGCATTCGTTGCCGCGCGACCTTGCTCTACCGCCGTCCTCGCTGACCGCGCAAGCCCTACGGACAGAAAAAGATTTGATCGCGTCCAATAGTACTCAAATTCGCCCGGGGCATTCTTGATTGCTATCGAGTTCCAGTGCAAGGCTTCGTCGACGCTTCCCCGCGATTCAGCCAGCCATGTGAAGCGATCCGCGGGCGAGGCGGTACTTGGCTCCAAAACGCGCGCACGCTCGCAAGCGACCATCGCCTCATCGTATCTCGCCAAATCGTCCAAAACGGCGCACCGCTGCTCTTGCAGCGTCGAATTCAAGGGATCCAGGGCCGCGGCCAAATCGTAGTTCTTGAGCGCCTCTCGCGGTTCACCGCTGGACAGGCGAATCCTGCCGATCTCAGCCAACGCCCCCATGTCGCTGGGATTTAGAGAGATCGCCAACTGTAGGTCGCTCAGCGCTTCCTTTTTTCGCAACTGGGCGGCTCTCAAAGCACCGCGCACTGCGTACGCCGACGACATGCGGTCGTCAAGGCGCAGCGCCGTGGCAACCAACGGCTCGATTTGGGAGGCCACATTTGCAATTGGAGTGTCTCGGAAGTATCCCTGGTTCAAGCGCGCATAGGCGAGTTGCGTATATGCGGGCGCGAAATTTGGGTCCGCGGCAATCACCTGCTGGTACAACTCGATCGCCCGCTCTTGAGATTCGACTGTTATTTGCTGGGAGAAATGCCGCCCCAGTAAATACTGTTGATAAGCCTGGGGATCCGACGTGAGGCGCGCAAGCATTCGCCGCTCGGATTCGGAAGTCAAGCGGACCTTCAAGGTCTGAGCCACCGCACGTGATATGTCTTCCTGAACCTTGATGGCATCCGCGAGAGGTCTGTCGAAGTTTTCCGACCACAAGTGGTAGCCGGTTTGCGCGTCGATGAGCTGCACCGTGACCCGCATCCGATCTCCCGAACGCCGCAAAGAGCCTTCCAGGATGTGATTTGTATCAAGAGCTTTGCCGATCTTGCGTACGTCTTCTCCCTGCCCGCGAAAAGCAAATGCGGACGTGCGCGCTACGACGCGAAGCGTGGGTATTTGCGCCAGCCAGCTGGACAGTTCCTCGGTGAGGCCATCGCAGAATGACTGGTCCGATTTATCCGCCGTCATGTCGATGAAGGGCAACACGACGATTGAATTGGCGGTCGACGCCAAATTGCTCATCGATGTCTTTTTCCAAATCACTGCGCCCACCACGATGAGCACAATCAGCAGAACACCGCCCAGCATCACCGGTGATCTTGTGCGGCTTCGAGCGGGCGGCGGCGGCGCGGCGGCTGCGGGAAGATCCGCGGCAGCCGCAGTTTCGCTCGCCGCGTCAAGCTTCTTGACCGCCGCGATCAGCCGATAGCCTTTCCGCGGCACCGTCGCGATATACGTGGGTTCCGGGTCCACGTCGCCGAGCAGCTTGCGCAATTGGGACACCGCTTGATAGACGGACGCCGAGCCCACGACCACGCCGGTCCATACTTCATTGAGCAACCGCTCGACGCTGACGACTTCACCCGCGGAATCGGCCAGACTCAGGAGCAGGCGCATGGTGCGAGGCTCGAGCTTTTGGGTCTCGGCGCCCTTCGACATGCTGTCGAGCGAGGGATTGACGATCCACTCGCCGATTTGCAGCGCGCCCTCTTTATCCCCGCTCGGCATGGCGAGCCTCCTGTCTTCGAGTATAAGCCCTGCCTATTCCGGGCGCCGCCGGAATCGAGTGGTCGCGTTTCTTGGGGCAAATGCGCATCTGTTATGCTGTTTCGACACGCCTCGAGGGAGCGGCTATGAAAAAAATGAATCTGGTTTGCGCGATCGTGTTCTTCTCCATCTTCGCCGGCGCCTTGCCTGCGATCGCCAAGGATGCGTACCCCAAGGACCTGTGGGATCGCGTCGAGCATCACAACGCCAATTCGAACGGCGTCAAGATTCACTATGTCGCCATCGGCAAGGGACCGCTGATCGTCATGATCCACGGGTTTCCGGATTTCTGGTACACCTGGCGCAAACAGATGGACGCGCTCAGCGGGCACTATCGCGTCGTCGCGGTCGATCAGCGCGGCTACGACTTATCGGACCGCCCGACGGGTATTGAACAATACGCCATGCCCTTGTTGGTAAACGACATCGGCGCCGTCATCAAAGCCGAGGGCCGCAGCAATGCGGTGGTCGTCGGTCATGACTGGGGCGGCGCTGTGGCCTGGACACTCGCCATGACGCATCCGGAATGGATCCAGGCCCTCGTCATCCTGAATCTTCCGCATCCGAGCGGCATTCAACGTGAAATCAAGAACAATCCGCAGCAACGCAAGAACAGCGAGTACGCGTTTAATTTTCAAAAGCCCGGCGCCGAGAGGACGCTGAGTTCCGAAAAACTGGCGGGCTGGGTCAAGGATGATGCCGCACGGGTGCACTACATCGAAGCATTCAATCGCTCGGATTTCCAGGCGATGCTCAACTACTATCGAGCCAACTACCCGCGGCCCGATCAGGACAGCGCAACACCGGCGCCCGAACCTGCGCCATTGCCCAAAGTCACGGTTCCGGTACTCGAGTTTCATGGGCTGGGCGATCAGGCGCTCCTGCCGGGCGCCCTCAGCGGCACATGGGACCTGGTCGACAAGGACTTCACGCTGGTGACCATTCCCGGCGCGGGACACTTCGTGCAACAGGATGCGCCCGAACTGGTATCCACCACGATGGTCGATTGGCTGGCGCGGCGCATTCACTGAGCGGGCCGGGCCAGGGTTCGAAGATAGGGCGCCGGTTCTAGAGCTGCCCGGGCGCGAGCTGTTCTTTGAGAAATGCCAGGGTCCGGTCGAGCGCTTCCCGAGTGGGCTCTCCGGCCGCGTCGATGAGATGGTTCGTGAGCACGCTATGTGCGGGCTTGGAGAAATGGGGATTGGCGTGTTTCTCGTCGATCTCGATCGCTTCGAATGCGGAGCCGAATTCGCGGCGCAATCGGGCGAATCGTTCTCCCGGACACATCGGGTCCTGGATGAATCGCAGGGCCAGAATACGAGCACCTTGATTGTCGATTTTCTCGTGCGCCGCCTGCAATTCTTCGGCCGAGGCATGCAACCCGCCGCGCCGCGACTTGGTGATGGCAAAAGGCAGGGATGGTTGCGACAAAACCGGCGCCAGTACCGGCGCGTCCAGCATCATGGCCAATGCGAAGTTGCCCGTGAAGCACATGCCTATCGCCCCGACGCCGCGGCCGCCGCACTCGGCGTGGGCGTGGCGGGCGAGCGCACGCAACCAGTCCACGATCGGACTCGATTCATTGGCCGCGAGCACCCGAAATTCCCTGCTGATGCAAGATTTCGCGATGACTCGCAGGGCATAACCGCGCTCGGGAGGCCGCATGGGTTCGCCAAACAAGTGTGGCATGAACACCGTGTGGCCCGCCTCGGCCACCTTGCGCGCAAAGCCGGCCACTTGAGGCGTGATTCCCGGAATCTCCGACATCACAATGACGGCGGGACCGCTGCCGGCGCGATAGACGCGGCGCGCGACACCTTCGAATTCGAGGCTGCTCGCATCGAAGCCGGGAACGTTCTTCGTGGCTGCTCTCCTGTCAAAAGAGCAAGCATGTCACGAATGGGCGCGGTTAGAAATCCCGCGCCCAAACGTGGACACAGTCAGTCCGGCAAAGGCGGGCTGACTACAAGTGGCGCGCCTTCTTCTTGTCCGCATCGGGCGCCCGCACCGCCGGCGCGGCCCTGCGGGGTTTGCGGAGCGTCGTCCCTTGAATATTGTTGGACGGCGTCATCGGTGCGAACGTCGGCAGATTCTTCGCCCGGATGGTGGTTACCGCCTCGAATCCGGAAGCCAGCTTGATCAGCGTGGGTTCGCTGAATGCCGTCCCAAAGAAGCTGATGCCGAGCGGCACGCCGAACACGATGCCTGCCGGCACCTGCACGATTGGATACCCGGGCGGCGCCGCGAGACCCGATGTGCCGAAGATGAAATGATCGCCGTAGAGAAGGTCGGTGGCCCACGCCGGGTTGTCGGTCGCGCTGACGACCGCGTCGAGGTTGAACTGCTTGAGCGCCGCATCGATGCCGTTGACGCCGGCGAGCCGATCGATCTCGAGCGCTTGGTTGTAAGTCATCCCGCCAAATACCGGTTGCGGATCGTCGGGCCCGGGCGCGAGCGATTCCGCCTGGTCGAAGACGTCCTGGTTGAAAAACGGCATTTCCTCATCGGCGTGCGCGTTGTTGAAGTCGATTGCCGTTTGCAGTGTGCCGCCCGCCACCGGCACGCCGACGCGCGTGGCGAAGTATGCCTGCACGTCGTTGCGGAAGTCGAAGTCCAGCACCAGGGACTCGCCGCCCGCGGACGGGAAAGTGAAGCCCGCCGCGTCCAAATCGACCACGGTCGCACCCGCCGCCGTCAGCGCCTCGACCGCCGCCTCGAAGGCATCCAACACGGGTTGCGGCGTGGGAACATCCGGGTCGAATCCGTTGAGCCCCGCGCGCGTCAGGCCCAAGCGGGCGCCCTGCAGGCCTTTCGCATTTAGAAACTGCGTGTACTCGGTGGGAATGTTCGTCGGCCGGGTGCGTCCCTTCCAGCCCAGCGGCACACTCCCGGTTGCCGCGTCGCGGCCGTCGAAGTCAACGCTTTGGATCACACCGAGCGCCGTCGCTGCATCGGCGACCGTGCGTGCGAGCGGGCCCACGGTATCCTGAGTGTGCGAAATGGGCACGACGCCTGCACGGCTGGTCAGTCCGACCGTGGGTTTGATTCCGACGACGCCATTGGCATTGGACGGGCAGACGATGCTGCCGTCAGTTTCGCTGCCAAAGGCCAGGGCGGCAAAATTTGCCGACGCAGCTGCGCCTGAGCCGGAACTGGAACCGCAGGGGTTGCGATTGATGCCGTAAGGATTATTCGTCTGTCCGCCACGGCCGGACCAGCCGCTGATCGATTCGAAGGAGCGGAAATTCGCCCACTCGGACAAGTTGGTCTTGCCGAGGATCACGGCTCCCCCGGCGCGCAATTTCGCGGCGACGGTGGAATCGGTTGGGGCGGGCCGGCCGACGAGCGCGAACGATCCGGCACTGGTCTGCATCCGGTCACCGGTATCGATATTGTCCTTGATCAGCACCGGGATGCCATGCAAGGGGCCCAGGATCCTGCCGTGCCTGCGCAGGTCATCCATTTGCTCGGCGATCCGGATGGCGTCAGGGTTGAGTTCAATCACAGCGTTAACCCCGGGACCGTCCTGGTCGAGCTCGAGAATGCGCCGGAGGTAATACTTGGTGAGTTGTTCCGAAGAGAGTGTGCCGGCGTTCATCTTAGCCTGAAGGTCGGCCACCGTAGCTTCGTTGAATTGCGATGGAGCGGCTGCGACAGAATCCTTGTTTTCGGCCGTCGCCCAGCTCGATGCCATCAGAGTTGCAATCAAGACAAATAAAATGCGTTCCATGAGCGGCCTCCCGGAAAGATTTCTTCGTTTTTAATTGCTGCCGCAAGAGCGCGAGATCACGGACGCTGCCGCGGACTGGCGAGGCGTGGAGCATGCGCCTGGTTTTGAATTCTTGTCAATCGCCGAGAGGCCGGCCACGACGGAGCGGCGACCGCGCCTTTGTCCTACAGAGTGTAGGAATAGTGTTACAGGGACGCGAGACCGAACACCGCGAAGGATTGGCGCGCATCGGTCCACATCTCTTCGATATACCATCCCGCGCTTTCGACCAGCGCCGAAAACACCGGCACGTCGTATTTTCGCGAGGTCTCGGTATGAATCGACTCGCCGGCCTCGAATTCAAAACTTTGCCCATCGACGACCGCGGTCTGCGCCTCCAGGCTCACCAGGTGCATTTCGACCGCAGAACTCAGGCTATTCCAGCGCGCCTGGTGGGCAAAGCGCTCGAGTTTGAAGTCGCCATCGAGTTCCCGATTGATGCGCGCGAGCAGATTCGCGTTGAATGCCGCCGTCACGCCCTGCCGGTCATCGTAGGCCGCGCGCAGGATTCGAAGATCCTTGGTCAGATCGGCGCCAATCACGGCGGTCCCTCTCGAGCCGACGTGGCGATGCATGCGCCGCAGGAAGGAGACGGTCTCGCCGTGGTCCAGATTGCCGATGGTCGATCCGGGAAAAAACGCGGATCGTCCTTTTGACGGGATGCCGGCGGGAATTTCGAAGTCTTCGGTAAAATCCGCCACGATGGGCCAGATCCCGATGCCGGGGAAGCGGTGCCGGAGCGATATGACCGCGTGATCGAGAAAGTCACCGGAGATGTCGACCGGCACATAAAGACGCGGTCCTTGCAGCGCCGCGATCAGAATTTCGGTTTTGATTCCCGCACCCGCGCCATATTCGATCAAGGTTGCGCCCTGGCCGACGAAATCGGCAATCTCGGAGGCGTTGGAGCGCAAAATTCCCGTCTCCACCCGCGTGGGATAGTATTCCGGCAGCTGCGTGATCTGCTCAAAGAGTTCCGATCCCCGCTCATCGTACAGCCAGCGGGAAGGCAGACTCTTGCGGTGCTTCGAGAGTCCCGCGATGACGTCCTGACGAAATAGTTCCGGCTGCGAGAGCCGATAATCCGCACGGGCCAGCATCACGCGTCCTCCGCCAATCGCAATCCGGAGAATTGCCAACGAGCATGCGGTGCAAAGAAATTTCGATACGTCGCGCGCACGTGATCTTCCGGCGTGACACAGGAGCCGCCGCGCAATACGAGCTGACCGGACATGAACTTGCCGTTGTATTCCCCCAATGCGCCGGCCATCGGACGAAACCGCGGATAGGGCATGAAGGCACTGCGCGTCCATTCCCATACATCGCCAAACATCTGCCGCAATTCGCCCGTCGCAGCCGGCGCAGATCTCGGCCGCAGGCGGCCGGAGTCGGCAAAATTACCGGCAATCGGCAACGATTGGGCGGCAACCTCCCATTCAGCTTCGGTCGGCAGGCGCCGATTTGCCCAGGTCGCAAAAGCGTCGGCTTCGAAATAGCTGACGTGCGTGACGGGCCCGTCAAGATCGACGGGCTGAGCGCCGCGCAAGGTCATGGTCCAAAATTCGCCATCGCGCGCCTCCCAGTAAAGCGGCGCGGACCAGCCTTCGCTGCGCACCTGCGCCCAGCCATCCGAGAGCCACAGCCGCGGATTGCCGTATCCGCCGTCCGAGATGAATTGCACCCACTCGCGGTTCGTCACCAATCGGTCGGACAGCCGATAGGGTTCCAGGCGCGCCGAGTGGCGCGGACCCTCGCTGTCAAATGCAAATCCCTGGCCCGCATGCCCGATCTCGAACAGGCCGCCCGGAAAACTCCGGTAAGTCAGTGACCGGTCAACGGGCTCGACGGCCAGCGGGACTGAATCGCGGTACGCGGGGCGCAGCGGGTTCTGCGCGAAGAGGTGCAATATGTCGGTCAACAACAATTCTTGATGCTGCTGCTCGTGATGACAGCCTAGTTCGACGACCTTGAGCGCGGCCTCCGCCGGCGCCCTCTGCAGGAGTTGCGCAATCGCCGCGTCGACATGTTCGCGATACGCCAGGACTTCCTCGAGCGTCGGCCTCGTGAGCAGCCCACGCTGCGGCCGGGGATGACGCGCACCCACCGATTCGTAATAGGAGTTGAAGAGAAAATTGAATCGCTCGTCGAAAGGCTTGTAGCCGGCCGAATCGGGGACCAATACCATCGTCTCGAAGAACCAGGTGGTATGCGCGAGATGCCATTTTGCGGGACTGGCGTCCGGCATCGACTGAACGGTCGCGTCGGCATCCGACAAGGGAGCCGCCAGCGCCACGCTTGCCGCGCGCACCTTGCGGTATTGGCGTTCGAGGTCCGATTGTTCAATGCGGCCCGGCGCGGGAGAAACGGTATTCGTGCTTGCCATGGGTTTCATGCCTGGGGAGTAAAAAAACGCAAGGGACGACCATGTTAATGGGCGAAAATGACCAGCGGGGACTGGGAAATGACCCCGCAACACTCATTTGGCTGTAGGCAATCTCCGACGGAAATGCCTAAGCGTCGAGAATGGCTGAGAAAAATTTTTCTCGGCTAGGGGGGCCGCCGGCCGGCAAGTTCCTTTGACGCCAAGGTCTGTGCGGTCGTGAGCGCATCGGCCGCGAGGACTTTTATATTAGGTTCGACGCCGACACCTTCCCAGTTGGTCTTGGTGGTTGGATTGATGGCGCGCGCAAACGGAACTCCGATGGTGAATCGATCATCGATGCGATGGCCGGCCACGGGGTGCGCGCCGCCGCCGGTCACTTCCCCGACGATCGTTGCACGCTTCAGCACTTTAAGATTGTTGGAAAACTCCTCGCCGCCGGAGAAGGTCCGGTGCGAGGTCAGCACGAACACGGGTACGGTCGGCAAACGCTTGCCGGGAACATAAGGCAGCGTCCAGTACTGCTGCGTTTCACCGCTCTTGCGCTCCCAGAGGTCATTGAGGTGGGTTTGCGCCGCAAAAAGGTACGTGGACAGCAGCGCGACCATCTTTGGGTCGCCGCCACGGTTGTCCTGCAAATCAAAGATGAGGGCATCGACGTTGGCCAGAAAGTTCATGGCGGCGACGGCCGTGCCGCCGCAGACCTCGGGATCGGCGAAGAAATTGAACTTCAGATACCCGACGTTGCCGCTCAGGTGTTCGAGCTTCTCAAAACCGCAATTGGCCTCTTGCATCGCCGCGCGGTATCGCGCAACGGCGTCCGGGCTCGGCGATGAGGATTCATCGGGCAACCGTACCGGACTAAAACTGACGGACAGGTGCTGATCGTGGCTGACATCTCGAAAGTGTTCGGTCAACAGGTTGGCAAACACGTTGCCGTCCGTAATCGCATCGTATTCGCCGCGCTTGGCGCGGCCCCGCACCGCCATCCCCATCTTCTTCGCCACGTCGGGAAAAACGTAGAACTCGTCGATCTTGGCAATGGCGGCGTCGATGACGCGCGCCCGGGTTGGCGCATCGATGTCAGGGCCGAGAACGGCCCCGGGGGCGGGCGTGTGCCCGCCCGGTCCGGACGACGCGGTGGAGGCCGGGGCCTCGCCGGTGGCCGATCCGGCCGCCGGAGTCTGCGAAAGGACCGCCGCGGCGCACGCCGCAAGAGCAATGATATTGCGGACATTCATCTGGTGCACTCCCCCATCTCCCCGTACTGATCTTATTTGGACTTCTGCGCCACCGGCGTGAATGAGAGGTCCTGATAGTCGTAACTGAAATCGGCGAGCGGCGATACCGCCTTCATCGTGATGCGCTCGACTTTGCCGTCCGCGTTCAGTCCGAAGGTGACATAGGCCGGTTCAATGGTCTTGTCATCGAAGCGTGTCACGAAGCTGTCGTATTGCCAATGCTCCAGCTTGCCGCCCATGCGCGGCGTCGACTTGAAGTCGATCGTCAGCGCGCCGTTGGCCTGCCCGACTTCAATGTTGCCGTACCAGGGGTCGGCGTAAGTGCCTACGTAGTGATCGAGCGGCAGCGAGGGTCCGATGTTCGCCGGCTTCGCGGTACCCGACTGGTAGGCCTTCAGCGCTTCTTGCACCCGCTTCTGCCGTTCCGCCGTGATCTTCTCCGGCCAGCTATCCTTGGGCAGTCCGAGGTAATGATCGAGCAGCTCATACATCAGTCCGATGATGATCGCGCCGTCCTCGCTGTTGATCTCGATCGAGAACCCCACGTGTTTTTCCGGAATCAGCACCACCGCGGTCAGAAAGCCGAATACCGCGCCGCCGTGCCAGACGACTTTGGCGCCGCGATAGTCTCTGACATCCCAGCCGAGCGCGTAGGTGTTGAACATGGGTTGCGTCGGCGCCATCACGCCCGATCGCGGCGCAACCGGCTGGAGGACGAGGGGTGTCCACATTTGATCGTGGGCCGCCTGGCTGAACAATCTGCCGCCGTTGTCCGGAAGCGCACCGCCATCGAGTTGGATCATGAGCCATCGCGCCATGTCGTTGGCGCTGACCGCCAGTCCGCCGGCGGGAGATGCGTTGCTGCCGAGGTTATCGCGCTCATTGAGGACCGACTGATCGCCGACGCCGCGCAAGCCCCCGTTCATGCGCGCATGCGGCTGCGCGCGGTCCGGACTCGCGAAGTGGCCGTCGTCATCCGTGGTCGAATGCAACATTCCCGCGGGCTTGAGCACGTGGTTGAGCGTGAATTTCTCCCAGGTTTCGCCCGTGACGTCTTCGATCAACTGACCTGCGACCATGTACAAAATATTGTCGTAGGCATAGGCGCTGCGAAAACTGGTTGCAGGCTTGATGTAGCGCAGCCGCCGCACCGATTCGGCGCGGCTCAGGTTGGTGCGGGGCACGAACAATAAATCGCCCGCTCCGAGCCCCAAGCCGCTGCGATGCACCAGCAGGTCGCGGATCGTCATCTCGCGCGTCACCCAGGGGTCATACATCTGAAAACCCGGCAAGTGATCGATCACCTTGTCGTCCCAGCCGATTTTGCCCTCATCGACCAGGATGCCGAGCGCCGCCACCGTGAAGGCCTTGCCGGTTGAACCGGTCGGGAAAATCGTGTCCGCGTCGACGCGCTCAGGCGAACCGAGCCGTTTGACGCCGAACCCTCTCGCCAGGGTGACTTTGTCGTTCTCGACAATCGCGACGGCCATGCCCGGAACGCCAATCTCTTTGCGCAGGCTTTCCACCCGGCTTTCGAATCCCGAGGGCGGCGCCGCGAACGCGGTTGCCGAGCAAAGGAACATCCCTAGCGCCAAGGCTGAAGTTTTCATGCAAGAAGCTCCGGTTGAATTGCGTTCAAAGTGATGATTTCGGCGTCCCGCTCGGCCTCGATGCGCCGGGCGGCACGATCGAGCGCGAACAGCATGGCCGCGGCGAACGCCGAGACGGCGGTCAAGATGGCAAAAAACTGGGTGTGGCTGCGGCCCGCCCACAGCGTCCCGACGGCACCTGCGGAAAAGCTTCCGGTGGCCAGCGCACAAAACCAGGCGGCCACGGTCGTGGCGCCATACCCCGCGGGAGCCAGGCGCGCAAACAGCCCGAGGCCTGTCGGCAAAATATAGAGTTCGCCCAAGGTAAAGACGGCGAAGAAAACCGCCAGCCACACCCAGCTCGCGCGGCCCTCGCCGGCCGAGAACGCGACCAGCGCGAGCAGCAGATACGCGGCGGCAACGATCAGCGCGCCCAGCGCCATCTTGCGCATCGATGATCCGGTCGATCCGGCCCGAGCACGCCGGCGCCAATGTGCCAACAACAGCGGTGTCAGCACGATGACGAGCAGCGGATTCAAGGACTGGAACCAGGTCCTCGGAATGGTCATGGCGCCGATGTCGCGGTCGATGCCGACGTCGGCCCACAGCGCCACGGTATTTCCGACCTGCTCATAGGCGCCGCGAAACACGGTGACCGAAATGATCACCGCCAACAGCAACAAGAATGTCCTGCGGTAATTGCCCACGGGCATTGCGGCAGCCGTCGCGGGCGCGCTTTTTACCACGCGCGCCTGCTCCGGCAAGTACTTTCCGCCGAGTACATAGATCATGAGGCCCGCCAGCATCCCGACCCCGGCGGCGGCGAAGCCCCAGTGCCAGCCATAAAGCTCGCCGAGCGTTCCGCAGATCAGCGGGGCCAGGAAGCCGCCGATATTGATGCCGACGTAGTAGACGTTATAGGCCCAGCCGCGGCGTGGATCATCGGGCCGATACAGGCCGTCGATCTGGCTGGGCAGGCTCGGGAAGAACAGCCCATTGCCCAAGGCAATCGTGGCCAGCGCAAGATAGAACAGCGGTTCGAATGCCATCATGAAGTGGCCCGCGGCCATGATGCTGCCGCCGATGATCACGGCGCGGCGCTTGCCGAGCCAGCGATCCGCGATGATGCCGCCGAAAATCGGCGTGAAATACGCCATGGCCACGTAGGTGCCATAGATGAGCGACGCCTTTTCCTGGCCGATGAGCAATTGCTTGGTCATGTAATAGACCAGCAAGGCGCGCATGCCGTAGTAGGAGAAGATCTCCCACATCTCGGTCAGGAAAAGTATCGTGAGGCCCCGCGGCTGACCGAACCAAGTCTGCTGGTTCGAGCTCATGCCTTAGGCGTGCGTCCCGCCCCAAACCTCCTCGCCGCTCCACGCGCTGCCGTTCGTGTACGTCATGCTCGGCGTGCGATCCTGCGCCAGAAATATCGGACCATCCAGATCCACGACGTCGCAAAGCTGTCCCAGCACGAACGCCGGCGCCATCGCGAGACTGGTGCCGACCATGTTGCCCACCATGACGCCCAACCCCAAGCGGCGCGCCTCATGAGCCATCGCCAGGCCTTCCGTCAATCCGCCGCATTTGTCCAACTTGATATTGACGACGCTGAAACGTCCCACGAGGCCGGCAATATCGGACAAGGTCAGCACGCTTTCGTCGGCGGCGATTGGAATCGTCGATTTGAAACCGTCGAGATCGGCCTCGCGGCCGCGCTTCAAAGGCTGTTCGAGCAACGACACCTCTGCCGAGTCGAGAACGCCGATCAGCGCATCGAGCGCCTTGATCTCGTAGCCCTGATTGGCATCGACGCCCATCCAAACGTCGGGGCGCGCGGCGCGCACCGCCCGGACCCGCTCGATGTCCTCTTGCAGATCGCCGGTCAATTTCAATTTCAGCGACCGAGCCTGGGCGTATTTGCGCGCACCGGCAGCCATCGCCGCGGGATCGTCGGCCCCCAGCGTGAACGTGGTGACCAGGGGCTTCGGGGCATCGAGGCCGGCCAGTTCCCTGACCGCGACGCCCGAGCGATGCGCCTCGAGTTCCCACAACGCGCAGTCGACGGCATTGCGCGCCCCGCCGGCGGGCAACAGCTGTTGCAGAGCCGCGCGATCAATGCCGCGTTCGATCGCGCCGCGCGCCGCTTCGATCTCGACGAGCATGCCTTGCGCGGTATCGCCCAGGTAGTACACGCCCGAGGCCTCGCCGCGGCCGCGATGCTTGCCATCGTCGAGCGTCACGACCACGACCTCCTGTTCCTCGAATACGAATCCGGAGATGCGAAACGGCGCCGACAAGCGCAGCTTCTGAACCTCGACGTGCAGCTTCATGGCGGACACTAGTAGTACGTTCCGAAGCCGATCAGGTTGAACGTAAAAGCGACCCACAGCACGATGAACGCCGACAGCGCGAGCACGATGCTCCACACCTTCGCCGGCCAGCGACGCGTACCCTTCCACACCGTCCAAAGATTCCAGGCGATGAATGCCGATCCCAAGATGAAGGTGAGAATGCCGAAAACTTGAGCGAAGCGGATGGTTCCATTGAACGCGTTGCTCAGGTTGTTGAAGTCGTTGAACATGCGGATGATCGTGAGGCCCCACAGCCCGATCCCGGCGAGCAGCAGAATCGACCCCACCTTGCTCAGCCGATACGCGCGCAGCGCTTCAGGAGGGAGTGCCAGGCCCGCGCCAAAGCGCCGGCGCACGATGGCCGTGACCGGCCAGAATACGGCGGTCAGCAGAAGCGCGCCCAGGGCGAAATAGACGGCCGGCAGCAGCCAGGTACCGTCCTCGTTCGCCGGCACGCGATCGAACACCATGAACGGGGAAATCCCGTCGGTGCTGAAGCGCACCACCTTGCCATCGACGACCTTGGCCGCCAACCGCTCGTGGCCATCCGCATCGCGCCAGACGTAGGGCGCGATCTCGACCCAGTGCCGCGGCTTGCCGTTGAGTCCGTTCCCCGGCGTGACGAGTTCGCCCTTGGCGTTGACACTCAGCTTGGTTTGGCCGAGCAGACCGACCGCCGCCAAAAAGCTCGACTGCGAGCCGCGCGAGTTGACCCAGCGGCCTTTGAGCATGGCCGCGTGGAACGCGGAAGTCTTCTCGTCCACTTTCTTGGCGCTCGTTTCCGCGGCGGGGAAATAGCGATCCGCGAAATCATCGAACAGCGCGCCGCGCAAACCACCGGCTGCGCCCGCCTTGCCCAGGCTGTTGAACGAAACGTAGAAGCCCACGCCTTCCTTCAAGAACAAATGCAGGGAGGTGTGAAAATTCTGCGTATCGCCCAGGTGCGCGATCACTTCGCGGCCGTTGATGTTGGTTTCAAAGAACCCCAGCTCCATCCGGTTCAGCGGCGGCAGGACGGTGAGCGGACTGTTGTGCATCATTTCGGCGGTTTCGGCCTTCAGAATCCGATTGCCGTGATATTCACCATTTTGCAGATGCGCAATCATGAAGTGCGCCATGTCCTCGCCGGGGGAGGCGAGCGATCCGGCCGGCGCGGGCCCGACGAACTCATAGAGTTTGGCCGGCTCGGAAGCCTGTTGGTAGCCCTTGGACATCAGCGGTTCCAGGTTCGCCGGCAGGGGCTGGCGGAAGGTCGAATGCTGCATGTCGAGCGGCGCGAAAATATGTTTGTCGATGTAGTCGTCGAACGACTCGCCCGAGACACGCTGCACGATGTAGCCGGCCAGGGATGCGCCGTAGTTCGAATACGCCGGCGTGCTGCCGGGCGCGAAGACCCGCTCGGGCACCCATTGCTTGAGCAAGGCCTCGAAGCCCAGCGCTTTCGGATCATCCGACATGATGCCCTTGGCTTGTTCTTCGAAGCCGGCGACGTGCTGCATGAGCTCGCGCATGGTGACCGGCTTGCCGTCGCGCGCCGGAATTTTGAAGTCGATGTACTGATTGACATCGGCGTCGAGATCGATCTTGCCCTGCTCGACCTGCTGCATCACCGCGGTCCAGGTGAAGAGTTTCGAAACCGATCCCGGCCGGAACAGGGTGAGTTTGGGATCCACAGGCGTGCGTTTGGCGACGTCCGAATACCCGAATCCCCGCTCCGTGACAATTTGCCCGTCCTTGACGACGGCCACAACGGCGCCCGCAATATCGCCGGTACGCAGAGCGTAGGGCATGTATCCATCGAGCCAGGCATTGAGGTCTTCTGTCGTCAATGGCGCGGCCGCCGGCGCCGTCGCGCTCGCGGGCGCTGCGGCCGGGTTTGGTGCCGCGGCCGCGGTTGGCGCCGCGGCAGGTGACGAGGCGGCCGTTGCCGCAGCGGCGGCCGGCCCCGCCTTCGCTGCCGGAGTATTTTTCTGTGCGGTGGCGGTCAAGCCGCTGAGGAGTGCGGCCGCCAGAAAGATGAATGTGCGCATGGTTTCTCTTTTTTGCGACCGGGTCGCTGTTATGGATCTCTGCATCGCTCGGTCAAGCGAGACATTTGTCGACGAGTTTTTCAAAGGCGGTGCCGGGACGCATGGGATCCGCGACCGGCACGCCCAGGCGCGCGCTCTCCGCGGCCAGCAATTGGGCCGCGTCGTCCTTGCTGAGTGCAGAGGTGTTCAAACTCACGCCGGCGCAGCGGATCGCCGCGTTGGTACGCCGGCCAAGACGCAAATTCAAATCGATCGTGTCGAAGACATCGGGCAGCGCATAGCCGGGATGTCCCAGCATTTCCTTGCGATCGATGTCGTGGCACACCACGATGACATCCGGCTGGCTGCCGTGCAGCAGGCCGAGCGATACGCCAGCGTAAGCGGGATGAAACAAAGAACCCTGACCCTCGATCACGTCCCAATGCTGGGCGGGGGCATCGGGACTCAGCACCTCGGCTGCGCCGGCCTCGAAATCCGCAACGACCGCGTCCATCGGCATGCCGCCGCCCGCGATCAAGATTCCCGTCTGTCCCGTGGCGCGAAAGTCCGTGTGGAGCCCGCGCTCCGTGAAGGCGCGCGCCAGTGCGAGCGCGGTGTATTTCTTGCCGACGGCGCAATCCGTGCCGACGGTCAGCAGACGCTTGCCGGATCGCTTGGCGCCGGTTGCGATCGGAATATTTCTGGGCGGCGTGCGCACATCGATCAGGCGGCGGCCGTGGCGCTCCGCGGCCGCTTTGAGCTGCGGAACATGGCCGAGCTTGGCGTGCATCCCGCTGATCAGATCGAGGCCCGATTCGAGCGCTTCGATCAGCGACGGGATCCAACTTTCGCCGATCACGCCGCCCGTGTTGGCCACGCCGATGACCAAGGCGCGCGCACCGCGGGCGCGTGCCTCCTTCGGCGTCAATCGCGGCAGACCCGTCGTTACGGTCGCGCCGGCCGAGGACCACTCACCGACACAGCGATCAGGCGCCCAGTCGCGCAGCCCGAAGGCCGTCTTGGCGTAACCCTTTTCCGTGGTGTCGCCCAGGAACAGCAGATACGGCTGAGGCAAATCCAGGATCTGCGACATTCGGGCCTCCGTGGCTTGCAATTCGCGTGTCGTATTCATTCCCAACCTTTAGAATTTCGCAGACAGTCCGGTCCTGTCCTATTCTGGCCTTATGTCCAAGTAGAACCCAGCAGGCGACGGAAATTGCCGCCGAGCACCGCCTGAATATTCGAATCGCTGTAGCCGCGGCGGATCAAGGCCGCAGTGAGGTCGTATACCTTGCGGGGATGATCGAAGCCATCGGTGTCTATCTTGTCGCGGAACGCATATGAGGCCTTATAGCCCGCCTTCAGCTGCTTGTATTGGTCCGGCGGCATATGATCGTATCCCATCAAGTCGGAATCCGAGCCGATACCGACGTGCTCGATGCCGACGAGCTTCACGACGTGATCGATGTGATCGACGATGTCTTCGACCGTGGTCGGCTCCTTGTCTTTGACGAACATGCGCACGCCGGTGATGCCCATGACGCCGCCCTTCGCCGCGAGCTTGCGGATCGCTTCATCGGTCTTGAGACGCGGATGATTGTTCAACGCCCGGCAATTCGAATGCGTAAAGGCGATGGGCTTGGGAGACAATTCAATCGCGTCCAAGGTGGTCTTGTCGCCGCTGTGCGAAACGTCGACGAGCATGCCCACCTCGTTCATCGACTTGATGATCTCGACGCCGTAGTCGCTGATCCCGCCGTCGACCCGTTCCGTGGAACCGCTGCCGATCAGATTCTGAGTGTTGTAAGTCAGCTGCGCGCAGCGCAGTCCCAATTGGTAGAACGCCTTGACGTCCTTCGGTTCTCGGAATTCGTCGGCATTTTGCAATCCCATGATGACGGCGATCTTCTGCTTGGCCTTCGCGGCATCCAGATCGCCGGCCGTGCCGACCAGGGTGAAAACCTGTGTATTGCGCCCGACGAATCCGCTCCACGCGGCGATGAATTGCAGCGCGTCGTCATAGGCACCCGCCCCGCCGACCCCGACGGAATTGTGAAATCCGGTGATGCCACACGACCGAAACATGGCGGCCTCAGAATCGGTCAACGGCAGCGCATAGGCCTCGGGCCGAAAGTCCAGCTTGAGCGGCGCGAGCATGTCGATCACCAGCGAACGCTGCACCAGATCCAAGACTTTGGACGAATACTTGTTCTTGGGTTCCTGCGCGGCAGCGGGCGGAGCGGCTTCTACCTCGGGCAGCGCGAGCGCAGCCAATGCCCCGGCCATTGCCTGTAAAGTGCGGCGGCGGGTGACGCGGAGGGAAGGGTCGGACATCGTTTGCTTATCCTGATATCATGTCGCAACTAAGCCAGAATAATCCTGTATAGACAATTGTCAATGTAATTCTCTATACAGGTCGGTTTGCCCAAATTGTGCGATGAGCGGGTTTTATGCGATTTGAAGCGATTGACCTACCCAATGCGGTAGGTATGCTGCGAGCGGCCAACGCAAACGTCATTCAAAGGCGGCTTAGATGGATATGAAAACGCGTCACCCAACGCTAGGAAGCTTGCTGCGCTCTCTGCGGGCGCGCAATGGCTGGACTTTGAGCCAGATGAGCGAGCGCACCAGCATTCCTGTATCCACGCTCTCCAAAGTGGAGCACGACCGCCTGACCTTGAGCTACGACAAGCTGGTGCAATTGAGCCAGCGGCTGGAAATCCGCGTGTCCGAGTTATTCGCGGATCCGACCGAAATGGAGCCGGCCGTGACCGCGCGCCGCAGCATCGGACTCACCGAGGACGCGGTGCGGGTGAATACGAAAAATTACGACTACTATTACTTGTGCCCGGAGCTGCGCCGAAAGCGGATGATCCCGATCTTGACGCGCATCCGCGCCAAGAGCGCAGAGGAGTTCGGCGAACTGGTCCGCCACTCGGGGGAGGAGTACATCTACGTCCTCAAGGGCGCGATCAAGGTCCTCACCGAGTTTTACGATCCGGTGGTCTTGAACAGCGGCGAGTCGATCTATCTGGACAGCAACATGGGGCACGCCTACGTAACCGCGGAGGGATGCGAGGAGGCGGTCGTGCTCGGCGTGTGTTCGAGCACCGACGAAGGGCTGATGCACTCCTTGATGTCCCTGCACGGCGAGACCGAGGCGGCCTCGCCTGCGAATCCGCCGGAGCCGGTGCGCGCTCCGGTCAAGGTGCTCAAGAAGGCCAGGGGCCGGTAGGGGGCCACACCGCGTCAGCCATCGGCGCGGCAAGTCTCACGAGCCCC
>Ga0210389_10000074_pt1 | contig 98241 bp, 95 predicted proteins | sample IncBWH28OmetaG_FD_160127 | JGI IMG/M metagenome (GOLD analysis project Ga0210389, IMG submission 160127) | Forest soil microbial communities from Barre Woods Harvard Forest LTER site, Petersham, Massachusetts, United States - Inc-BW-H-28-O ...
CCATTCTGCCCAAAAATCCAACAATACAGGCTTCTCAGACTTCAGCACGTCCTTGTCAAACGTCGCGTCGCTGGTGTGAACGATACTTGGGTTACTCACTGCGGATACAGCTCCTTTTGGAGATTTACATGAAGTTAAAACGGGTTGTTTTGGGAATCTAGAACCCAAACCATTACCGCGAAGTGACGATGCGCGGCCGTTCGGGCACAATACAGCGGGTTTAGCGGTCTTGATTACCTTAAAAGGGTACCGATGATACGGTTGTGGAGCGGATAGACCGGCTCCTGGTTGGCCATATTGTTATCCGGTCCCCATCATTTTGCAAGTTTATGCAATTCACAAAGCGAAAATGTCAGACGCCCATCTCAGTCAGCTTACTTTCGATTCCCTAAATATCCCTGAATCCGTAAAGCGCGGTATCGCCGAGCAAGGCTTTACCCGCGCCACGCCCATTCAGGCGCAAACCCTGCCGATCGCCCTCGCCGGCCGCGACGTGGCAGGCCAGGCACAGACGGGCACGGGCAAGACCGCTGCGTTCCTCATTGCGCTGTTCAATCGCTTGTTGACCAACCCCGCCGCGTCCAACCGCCCTGTCAATGCGCCGCTTGCCATTGTCATCGCGCCCACGCGCGAACTGGCCGTTCAGATTCATTCCGATGCACTGGCCATCGGCAAGTACACGGGCCTTAAATTGGCGATTGTGTTCGGCGGCGTCGATTATGAGAAGCAGCGGCGCATCCTCGAGGAGGGCGTCGATGTTCTGATCGGTACCCCAGGCCGCATCATCGACTATTTCAAACAACATGTGTTTGACCTGCGGCACATCCAAGTGGCGGTCTTGGATGAAGCAGATCGTATGTTCGACCTGGGCTTTATCAAGGACATCCGCTTCATATTGCGCCGCATGCCCCATCCGACGCTGCGCCTCACCATGATGTTTTCGGCGACCCTGTCGCATCGGGTCATGGAACTTGCCTACGAGCACATGAACAATCCGGAGCTGATCCGCATCGAACCGGACAAGATGACGGTCGACCGCGTCACCCAGGTGCTCTACTTCCCCTCGACGGAGGAAAAAATACCGTTGCTCATGGGTCTACTGCGGCGCATCGATGCGCGCCGCACCATGGTCTTCGTGAATACCAAGCGCGTGGCCGAGGTGCTGGAGCGAACGCTGACGGCCAATGGCTTCGTGGCGCAGGCTTTGTCCGGCGACGTGCCGCAGAACAAGCGCTTGAAAATGATGCGAGATTTCCACAACGGCGACATTGCCGTGTTGATTGCCACCGATGTCGCCTCGCGCGGACTGCACATTCCCGATGTAAGCCACGTATTTAACTTCGACCTGCCCAATGATGCGGAAGACTACGTTCATCGCATCGGCCGCACCGCTCGCGCCGGCGCCGAAGGCGATGCCATCAGTTTCGGGTGCGAGGAATACGCCATTTCGCTGCCCGACATCGAGCGCTACATCGGCCATCAGATTCCGCGCGCCGCGATTGAATCGGTGGATCTTGCCGCCGTCACCGCGCCGCCTCCGGCCGTCTGGCGTGAGCGCGCACCACGACCTGGACAATCTCGCGGCGGCGGGCGCTCGGGTGGCGGGCGCTCCGGCGGCCCGAACCGCTCCGGCGGCGGGCGCCATGGCGGTGGTCCGCCGCGGCGCGGCCCACCCTCTCGGCCCGCGCATTCCAGCGCACCGCGCCCCGCCGCTGCATCGGCGCCGAATGGGAATGCGGCAGGGTCCGGCGACACGCCCGCGAAAGACCCCACCCGGCGCAGGCGTCGCCGGGGACGTGGCGGCGGCCCCGCCGGCGGCGCGCCGAATCCCGGCACCGCCGGTCCCTAGGCCCTATAGCAGCTCCGCGACGCCGTCGATCGCGGCGAAGTCCGCGGTCGATTGAGGCGGTGCGCCGCTGTCGGGCCGGCGCACGGCGCGCAGGTGCGCAATGCCGTAATCGCGCGCGCACTGAAGCACCCGCAGGCTGTCGTCGATGAACAGCGTACGCTGCGTCGAAAATTCCTCGCACGCGGCCAATCGCGGCCAAAACGCCGCATGCTCCTTCGGCGCTGCGAAGGGCTGCGAGGAGTAGCAGGCATCGAAGTACCGCGTCAACGCCACGCGCTCGTTTTTGATGGCGAGCGTCGTGGGATGCGAGTTCGTGACCAGCACCAGGCGCTTGCCGCTGGCGCGCAATTTCTGCAGAAACATTTCCGCGCCCGGCAAGAATCCGACGCGGGGAAGCGTCTCGCGTTTCAGGGCCGGGATATCGAGCTGCAGCTCCCGCGACCAGTACTCGATGCAATACCACTGCAAGGTGTGCGCAACACTTTTGAACTTGGGAGCCAAGCGGTCTTGCGCTTCCGACTCGCTGATGCCATTGGCGGCGGCGTACCGGCTGGGAACGAAAGTGAGCCAAAACCAGTTGTCGAAGCGCAAATCCAGCAGTGTGCCGTCCATGTCGAGCAACACGGTATCGACACTTTCCCAGTCCACGGCCGAGGAAGCATTCATGTAGGTATGATACCTCGATGCGCGATCTAGCCACTCTGGCCGAATCCCTGATGCCCATCGCAGAGCGTGCCGGCAATGCCATCATGCGCATCTACGAAGGCGCATTTGCCGTGCAGCGCAAGGATGACAACTCGCCCCTGACGCTGGCGGACCTGGAATCGCAACGCGTCATCATTGACGGGCTGAGGAGCATTACGCCTGACATTCCGATTTTGTCGGAAGAGTCGGCGGCGGCGCCCTGGGCGGAGCGGCAAACCTGGCGAGAATTATGGGTGGTCGATCCGCTCGACGGCACGCGTGAATTCGTCAAGCGCAATGGAGAATTCACCATCAACATCGCGCTGGTCGTAGAGCACGAACCCGTGCTTGGCCTGGTATCCGCACCCGCTCAAAAACTCACCTACTGGGGCGTTGCCGGCGTAGGGGCATTCACGCGCCAGCAAGAGGACGAGGCGCGCCGCATTCATACTGCGCCTCCGCAAAAGCCGCTGCGCGTTCTCGGCAGCCGCTCGCACGCCAGTTCACACACCGCCGCGTATTTGGCGCGCCTGGGTCCGCACGTCATGAGCGGTGTGGGAAGCTCGCTGAAATTCTGTCTGCTCGCGGAAGGCAAGGCGGAACTGTACCCGCGATTCGGGGCGACCTCGGAGTGGGATACGGCGGCGGGACAGGCGGTGCTCGAGGCCGCGGGTGGCCATGTTACGCGCCTGGACGGCCACCGACTGCGCTACAACTGCCGCGAGAGTCTGATCAACGGTGACTTCATCGCCTTCAGCGACGAGAGCGTTTTACCGGCGTAGGCATGCGCGTCCGGGCATGCGCCGTCTGCATCCCGCGGTCCTAAGCGTGTCCCACCGGTTCGCACAATTGCAGGGTGGCATCCAACAGCGTTGGAATGTCGAATACCACTTCGTCCTCTGCAATCGTCAGTTTGGCCACGCCCGCCGCCGCGATGAGCGCAGCCGGTACGTGAATCTGATCGCGCCGTTGTGGAGTGGTCCAGGAACTGACCCGCGCATCGCCAAAGGCGCGATTCAGCGCGCTCCAGCGCAAATGAGCGGCACGGGCCTGCGGTGTATCGCCGCCCCATTGACGCTGTGCGATAGCGATCGACGCATCACCCGATGCAGCGGGCGCCCGCGTCATCAGGTCGTTGACATAGCGCACCATCTCGTTGGGATCTACCCGCACCGCCAGTGACGGTTGTTGGTCTTGGGTCATATGGGTGAGGCCTCCTTGACGTTCAAATTGGGGGTGAACTCCTAAAAACCAAGGGGCGGCAGCCTTAACGGCGAAGGGTTAAGATCCAAACCATGGATGACAGCTTCATTATGCCCGTGGCCATTGCGGGCGCCCTAGCGGGTGCCTACAAGGTCTGGGAGACCGCCCTTGATGCCCGAGAGGCGGCTAATCGCATCGCCAAGGACACCTGCTCCCGCGCCGTGGTGCAGTTTTTGGACGGTACCGTGGCGTTCGCCGGTTTCCGCTTAAGTCGCGACGCCCGGGGAAAACGGCGCCTGCTGCGCACCTACACCTTTGATTACACGAACGACGGTTTCGAACGCGCGCAGGGATTCATCGTGCTTGCCGGAAACCGGCTCGAGGCGGTGGGACTTGCGGGCAATCCGTCGTGAGTCGCGCGCTTAACATCGATCTTCACACCCATTCGAATTGCTCAGATGGTTCCTTGAGCCCCGCCGCGCTCATCGAGCGCGCGGTGTTGGCTGGCATCGACGTGTTGGCGCTGACCGACCATGACACCGTCGCGGGCCTCGACGAAGCGCATCGAGCCGCCGCGCAGCGGGCCTTGAAATTGGTGCCCGGGGTGGAGATTTCAGCCGCGTGGGCGGGACAGCCAATCCATGTCCTCGGTCTGTGGATCGATCCGTCCTCGCCCGAACTGCGGAGCGTACTGCGCGCACAGGGCGAGTTGCGCCGCGTACGCATGCGCAAAATCTGCGCGCGCTTGGAAAAATTGCGCCTGCCCGGTGCTGAGTTGCTGGCCGCCGTGGAGAAAAATCCCGGGTTGCCGACGCGCGCCCACCTGGCGGCGGCCATGGTGGCCGGCGGCCATGCCGCTACGCACGAGGCGGCATTCCGTAAATACCTGAGCAAGGGAAAGGCCGCGCATATCGCGGCAGAGTGGCCGGCCCTCGAGTCCATTGTGGGTTGGATTCGCGCAGCCGGCGGTGTAGCTTGCCTCGCCCATCCCACGCGCTACGCCCTTTCCGCCGGCGCGCGGCGCCGTCTGCTGGCCGACTTCGCGGCCGCCGGCGGCACCTCGCTCGAAGTGGTCACGGGCGGCAACGGTGTTCAGGATATCGATACGTGCGCGGCGCTCGCGGTGAAGCATGGTTTGTCCGGCTCCGTAGGCTCGGACTTTCACAGCCCGCAAGCTGCCTGGAATCCCCTGGGCCGCTCCCTTAAGCTACCGGATTGCGTCACCCCGGTGTGGCGCAGCTTCGGTCTATAAACGTGAGTGACGACAAGAACAACGTCAATACCGATTTGTTCAAGAACATCGAGCGCCTGCGTCAGCTGCGTATCGAGCATCGCGATCTCGACGACGTCATTTCCCGGCTTAGCATGGATTTCAAGGTGGACGAGCTGCAAATGAAGCGACTCAAGCGGCGCAAGCTGATGCTCAAGGATCAAATCGCGAGACTCGAGAGCCAGCTCATACCGGACCTGAATGCATGAACGAGATCTGGCTGCGCATCGAAGCGTTCTTCGATATTTTGTCGACTCGCAATGTGCTGATCGAAATCGGCGTGCTCGCGGTGTGTTTGTTGATCGGCGGCATCGTCGGGCTCGAGCTGAACCGCCGCTATCAGCGCCGGGAAAACAATCCGCCCATGGGCCTGACGTGGCAATACTTCAGCACCCAGGTCTACGTGGTGGTTACGCCGTTCGTCGTGGTCCTGGTTTTGGTGCTGATCGCCAACAGCTCGTTGCTGGCCGCACATTTCGACGTGAGCTTGCTCGGTGCCGCGGCGCGCCTGGTCCTCGCGTTTATCGTGGTGCGCACCGCGGTGCTGGTGTTTGCCGCGAGTCTCGGCAACAAATCCTGGATTCAAAACTGGGAGACCCGCGTCGCGCTGCTGATCTGGCTGGCGATTGCCGCGGAATACCTGGGCTGGCTCGACCCCATCATTGCGACGCTCGACAGTCTCGGCGTCGCCGCAGGCAAAAGCCGCATCACCGTCTGGTCGGTGCTCAAGCTGCTGTTTACGCTGACATTGTTCATGTTGGTGGCCGCCTGGATCAGCCGTTGGGTCGAGCGGCGCGTCAAGCGGCTCACCAGCGTTGCGATGTCCACGCGCATCGGCATCTCGAAATTTGCCAATGCGTTTCTGATCGGCTTGAGCATTCTCATCGGCTTGAATGCCGCGGGCGTCGACCTGACCGCCCTCACGGTGCTCACCGGCGCCGTCGGCTTAGGCTTAGGCTTCGGATTGCAATCCATTGCAGCCAATTTTGTCAGCGGTTTCGTGCTGCTGATGGATCGCTCGATCAAGCCGGGCGATGTCATCAGTCTGTCGGGACAATCAGGCACCAGCACCGAGAATTTCGGCTGGGTGCAGGAGCTGCGAGGACGCTACGTGGTGGTGCGCGATCGCGACGGCGTGGAAATGCTGGTGCCCAATCAACAGCTCATTTCCAACGCCGTGATCAATTGGAGCTATACCGATCCGCGCATCCGCCTGAAGCTGCCCATTCGTATCAGCTACCGTGACGATCCGGAATTGGCATTGAAGATATTGCTGGTCGCTTGCGAGGGACAGGCGCGGGTCCTGCGCGAACCCGCACCAGTATCGCGGCTCATGCACTTCAGCGACAGCGGCATCGAACTGGAGCTGCGCTTCTGGATCTCCGATCCGCAGGAAGGCGTCAACAATGTGCGCTCCGAGGTGAACCGGGCCATATGGCGCCTGTTCAAGGAACACCAGATCACCATTCCGATGGCGCAACGCGAGATCATCGTGCGCAACGCCGCCGCGGAACTCGACTGACGACTCAAATTTAAGTGCCGATCCAGATCACACCGCAAATCGCCATCCCCGACGAGGAGCTGGAGTGGAAATTCATCCGCGCCTCGGGCCCCGGCGGTCAAAACGTCAATAAAGTGTCGAGCGCGGTGCAGCTGCGGTTTTTGCTGCCGCGGAATAGCAGCCTGCCGGTGTCGGCGAGAAACCGGCTGCGCGCCATCGCCGGGCAAAAAATGGTCGATGACGGCAGCATCTTGTTCAACGCGCGCAGCGAACGCAGCCAGGAGCAAAATCGCCGCGCGGCAGCGGAGCGTCTGGCGGCCCTGATCCGCACCGCCCTGATCGAGCCGAAGGTCCGCAAGAAAACGCGGCCGACCAAGGGTTCGCAAGAACGGCGCATCGAATCGAAGAAGCGGCGCGGCGCGACCAAATCGCAGCGAGGGCGACAGGGCTGGGACTAGCGCTTCGGCCCAGTGATTTTGACCGGTTGGTGTAGCGGTCGGCAGGGAGAGTGAGAAGACTCAAGGCACGAAGAAACAGTGCCTCGAGTCTTCTCACTCTCCCTGGCGAATGCTCAACCCAATCGATATCACATGCCGACGCTGCCTGCTCGAGTTGGCGACATCTGATTTTCGGGCCTACGACTCCGCTTCAGGCCACTTGCGCGCCGCTCAAACTCACAGTGCCTCACTGCCCCAACGTCACCTGCAAAATGCTGTGCCGGATTTGCTCCGACAGCACGATCTGGGCGTCCGCGGCAACCCCGAGCAGCGGCTCGCCGAACAGCAGTGTCTTGTCTTCGGACATTTGAATGACATTGCGCCGGCGCAAGAGATCGATGAAATTGCGGAACAGGCTCTTGTCGACAAATTCCGGCGAGTTCAGCCCATATAGCACCGTCATGCGCTGCGCCATCAGGTGGCAGCGCTCTTCGAGCGCCTCGGGCGTGATTTTGCCGCTCCCCGCCTGCAGCAGCAGGGCGATCGCCAAATAATAGCGCTCGAGGGTTTGAATCGTTGCCTGCGCCAGCAACGACAGGCGGATCGCCTCGGGCGATGTGGGCGGCGGACGCTGCCACTCGCTGCGATCGGCATTGCCCTGCAATAGATTCAGCTGCACAAAGGTGTCGAGCAGTGAGTCCGCCACCGCGCTGACCTGCGCCTCGTCCCAACGCAGAAACAGTTCCGCGGAAATGTACGGGTACACCCGCCACACCAGTCGCTGAATGTCCACGGTGCGCATGCGTGCATTGCTCACAAAGGCGCAGGCAATCAGCGAGGGCATCGCAAACAAATGCAGGATGTTATTGCGGTAATACGTGGCGAGCACCGCATTCTCCGCGCTCATCCGCATGATGTCGCCGAGCGGATGCTTCTGACGCTCCAACATTCCAAACGCTTCATTGTAGGCGACTATCTGCCGGCCGGTGTCGGGAGTCACGGTGACCAAAGGCGAATACGGTGCATCCCGCAGCAGCTGCTGATACAGCTCGACTTGGCCTACCAGGTCCGCCTCCGGCAGCGCCTGCCGCGGCGTCGCCAAAATCGCCATGGCCACCAAATTGATCGGGGTCACCGCTGCGGCCGAGTTGATTTCCGCATTGATCCGCACGGCGAGCTCCGCGATGGCGTGGCTGATCCAGCCGGCACGCGAATCCTCGCCCTCCGCAGGCACGGCCCGCCAATGCGGATTGTGCTTTTGCAGCAGCGAGTCGAGGTCGATGGGCTGCCCCAAGTTGACATGCACTTTGCCGAATTTGCTGCGCATGACGGAGACAATCGACTTCAACAGGACGAAAACGTTTTCCTTTTGCTTCGGCCGCCCCGACAGTTCGCCGATATAGGTCCTCCCCTCGACGATGCGCTCATAGCCGAAGTACACGGGCATGAATTTCACGGGCCGTATCGGATCGCGCATATAGCTGCGCACCGTCATGGAGAGCATCCCGGTGCGCGGCGAGAGCAGGCGCCCGGTTCGGCTGCGCCCGCCTTCGATGAAATATTCGAGCGGATGGCCGCGCGCCATCATGTAGCCGAGATACTTGGCGAAGACCACGGAGTACAGGGCGTCGCCCTTGAAGCTGCGTCGCAGGAAGAAGGCACCGCCCTTGCGCAGCCACCGTCCGATCAGCGGCATGTTGAGATTCGCGCCGGCGGCGACGTGCGGGACGGCAAATCCTTTGCGATAGATGATGTACGACAGCAGCAAGTAATCCATGTGGCTGCGGTGGCAGGGGACATAGATGATTTCAACCCCGTCCCCAACGGCGCTCAAATTCTCGATGTGTTCGAGTTCGACGCCGTCGTACAGCGAATTCCACAAGCGGGCCAGCGCCATGGCCATGAAGGTGACGAAGGCCTGGGAATAATTCGCGGCGATTTCCACCGCGTACTTGCGCGCCACCAGCAACGCGGGGCGACGGTGCAACTGGCGAGCCTGCATTTCATTGCGCACGGCCTGGCGCACGGCTTGGGTGTTCAAAATCTGCCGTACCAGCGTGCGCCGATGCGACAGGTCCGGGCCGATGCTCGAGGCCCGTTGTGCGCGAAACACCACGCGCAGAGAACGCAGGACACGCCGCACACTGCGCGCTCCGCTCAGTCCCTCGTCCATGACGTCGCGCAGGCGCATCGGCTCGCCGAAATACACCAGCGTGTTGCGGCCATTGAATGTCACGCTCAGGAATTTCCGGAAGCGCCCAACCAGGATCCAGTCCTCCGTGAACGGCAGGCGCCACCAGCTGATTTCCTTGTGGGGCGCTCGGCCCCAGAAAATCGCCACCGGCACGAGGTCGACATCAAATTGCGGATGTGCGGCTGCCGCCTCGATCAACTGCTCCAGATAGCGCGGCGCGCGCGCTGCATTGCGGCTGCTGAACAGACTCGGCCGGCGCATCAGTTCGAAGTAAGCGCGATCCGCACGCTTCGCTCCCATAATCAAGCGCCGCGTGGGCCGCGGCAGATTATGTTCCGCGCAGACGCTGTTGAGTACCGCAAAGTCCGTGTGGCTCTCGCGTTCCAAGACGTAGCACACGGGACGCGGTCGCGCCGCAATGGCCGCGACGGCGTCCTCGGGTTTGATGGTCACCCGCACCCACAAGCCTAATATCTTGCGAACACTCCAGCGCCACGCCTGGCCGAAGCCGACAAGAGGATTCATGTTCAGGGAGTGGGTGCGCCGCGCTCTTGATCATCGATCGCCTGACGGGTCTTTGCCGCGTTTTCATCGACTGTGGCCTGCACCTCGCGTGCCTTGTCGAGCGATTGGGTCAATGGATCGAAGACGGTCTTCTGCGGCGGTGGCGGCGACGGCGCCGAGCAACTTGCGGTGAACAAAACCGACAGCGCCATTGTCCAACATTTAACGTAACCCATGATGCACCTTAAGGTTGCCGGCCCCTCGGGAGCTTGAGTGTACAATACGCGCATGATTCGCTTCGCGTTCCTCCTGAGTCTGGCCGGTCTTGCGCACGCGGGCGTGCCGCCGGTCGACATCGACGCCGCGGCACAGCTCTATCAGGAGGCGGCCATTCGCGAGCAGGTGCGCGCATCGCTCGGTTCGATGCCGGGACATATCCGCAAGTTATTCCAAGGCAACACTTCGACGCCGTTGACGGACACGCAGCTGGACGCGGTGAATCTGGCCGCCACACGTGCCTTTCGCATCGACGTCTTCGAGGCGCCGGCCTTGAGCGCATTCGCCGCAAACCTGGATGCCGACACGTTGAAAAAAGCCGAAGCGTTTTTAGCGACGGATACCGGCAAGCGCATGGTCGCCGCCGATGTTGGTTTGGCATCCTTAAGCGATGCGGATGCCGACAAAGTCATGAACGGCGACATCGCCGCGCCCAGCACGCCGCAACGCGATGCCCTGTTCGAAAAGCTGGAGCGCGCGGAGCGCTCGGCCGAATCCACGGTGCAGATACTCTTGACCATGGGCACGGCCGTGGCGACCGGAACGGCGGTCGGCTCGGGCATGGATCCCGGACCTGTCGAGCAACGTGCTCGCAAATCCGGTGAAGCAAGCCGTCAAACGCTGGAAGAGAACATGCGCGAGCCGACGCGGCGCTACCTCGCATACGGCTATCGCGACCTGAGCGATGCCGACTTGAAGCGCATGTTGTCATTCCTGCAATCCACGGCCGGAAAGCAATATATATCCGCATATCTTGCCTCATTGGGTGCGGGCTTCTACGCCATGGGCCGGCGCTGCGGCGAGCAGCTCGGCGAGAGCTTGCGCGAACTGGCAATGGCACAGCTCGCGACTGAAAGCGCCGAGCAGGCGCAGCCTGCTCCAGCGAAACCGCGCCCTTGATCCAAACTGGCCGCTCAATCAAGGCGGAGCGCGGTCAAGAAATTTCGCAGCAGGATGCAGATCGCACCGATCTGATCTTCCAACCGATGATTTGAATCGAGTATGTGAAGCGTCGCGCGATGTTCTTTCGCCCAGCGGATGCTGTTGCCCACGGGCACAACGTCATCGTGCCAGCCGTGCACGATGGCGGTGGGAGCGGCGACATTTTGCGGCGTATATTGTTCCAAACCAGGCATATAGAAGGCCGGCGCCAGCAAAAACAAGGCCGCGGCCTTGAGGCGGCCCGCCGCAGCGGCGGCTACATGACCGCCCATGCTGGAACCCACGAGCACGACCGGCCCGGAGAGTTCACGGCCCACGGCAAGGAGTTTTTCCACCCGCTGCGTAGGGTCGTCCATGCCGCGATAATCCACCGATTCCACCCTCAATCCGAGGTCGCGGACCACCGTCGCCATGGCGGTGATTTTGGCTCCCCAGGGGCCGCTCTCCTTGCCATGCGAAAACACCACTGTATTGACGGTTCGACTCAAGAAACCCACCTTCGCGGCCGCTACAGACGCATGGCATTGGAAGAAGAACAGTCGAACGCGACGCATGAAATGCAACGCGCGATCGACTGGCTGCGCGATTGTGCCGATCTCGCCGGCGTTGACCCCCAGGCACTTGAGTCTCTGGCGGCCGGCGCCGTTCACTTCTCGCTGCCGGCGGGCCATCTGCTATTTGAGGCCGGCTCCGCCCCCGATGGAGTATATCTGCTGGCCAGCGGCCGGTTGGGCGTGAAAACCCAACTGAAATCGGGTCTGACTGCCGAGATAGACCGCGGCGAGCTGGTCGGTGAAGCCGGCTGGCTATTGGATACTCCGCGCAGCGCCACGGTTGTTGCACTGCGGGACAGTGAGCTTCTCCTGATCCCGAACACGGAATTGGACCGAATCGCAGCGCGGTCCACGCACTTTTCTTTGGCGCTGGCCAGGCTCTGCGCACGGCGCCTGAGGCACAGCAACCGTCAGGAATATCGGCCGAAGCGCGCGCACATCTTTACCCTCGTTCCCAGCAGCGTCGAGCTCGACGTCGCGGATTTGGCCACGCGGCTGGTCGACGAATTGAGCAAATGCGGCCGCACCGAACTGGTCTGGGATGCGCGCGCCACCACGCACACGGCGACCTGGTTCAACCGCATCGAAGAGGTCAATGACTACGTGGTGTATGTTGCGAATTGGGCTGCATCAGGCTGGACCCGGCAATGCTGTCGTCAAGCCGATGTCATCCTCATGGCAGCACCGGCGGGCGGCAGTGTAATTCCCTGGCCTGCGGGTATCGTGGAAGCTGCCGTCGCGCGCGGCGCGCGTGTCGAGCTGGCGTTGGTGCATCAGGGCAGCATTGTTCCGGGTTCCAGCGCCGCTTGGCTAAAATCCCTGCCGGCAACGCTGCACCATCACATTGTCGAGCCCGCCGACTTCGGCCGGGTTACCCGTCTGCTGACGCGTCGCGGCGTCGGATTGGTGCTGTCGGGTGGCGGCGCACGCGGTTTTGCCCACCTCGGGATCATCCGCGCCTTGCGCGAAGCCCAGGTACCCATCGATTTTCTGGGCGGCGCCAGCATCGGCGCCATCATCGCGGCGGGTGTGGCGATGGGCTGGAGCGATGAGGAAATGCAACTGCGCTATCGCAGAAGCTTCGTTGAAACCAATCCCGTCAATGACTACACCTTTCCGTTTCTTGCCCTGACGCGCGGCAAGAAAGTATCGCGGCTGCTCGAGCGCGAATATGGCGGCGCGCTCATCGAGGACTTGCGCTGCCCGTACTTCTGCGTGAGCGCCAATCTGACCAAGGGCCGATTGTTCGAACACCGCTCGGGCTCCGTTGCACACGCCCTGCGCGCGTCGGTCGCCATTCCCGGCGTGATGCCGCCGGTATTTCACGATGAGGGCGTTCTGGTGGATGGGGCCGCGATCAACAACTTGCCGGTCGATGTCATGCAGGGCCATGCGCCGGGTTTCGTCATCGGTTGCGACGTCGGCGCCGATCGCAATTTCGGCGAACGCCGCGTCAATATATTCGAGGTCTTGATGCATGCCGGCATGATCAACAGCACTGCCAGCGAACGCGTGCAACGCGAACTGGCCGACGTGCTGTTGAAACCGCCGCTCGCAAATGTCGACCTTTTGAACTGGCAGGCGTTCGATCGTGCCATCCAGGCCGGTTATGACTACGCGCGCATGGCGCTCGATGAACTGCCGAACCTGCCCCGCACCGCCCCGCCGGCCGCGCCAACGCCCAAGTCGAATTCGGCCGTGGCCGAACTGGAACGGCGCATCGCGGCCACGATTGCCGCCGGTTAGCTGCAGCCTGATCGGGAAGGGTTCACGCCGAATGCTCGGCCAGGCTCCTGGCGATGCTGTCGACCCATTCGAGTTCCGCCGGGCTGTACTGCGATATGGTGAGCCGATTGAGGCTGACGGATTGGATCTTGCTGCCCGCCGCCGATTGCAACACACGGAAACAGTGAAACTCATGCTCGCGGCTCGCCGCGAACCCGATCACAATTTGAATCTCACCGCGGCTCAGAGCCGATGAATTGTTGACCCGCTCGTCGCAAATTACGAAAAAGGCCTCCTCCATGCGCCGCGGCCCAAAGGTGCCCGCTTCGAGCAATCCTTCAAAAAACGTCCGCACCTGCGCGGCTGTCTTTTCGGAAACCTCTGCCGCCGCGCCCGCTGCCATACCAGCGCGCGTGCCGTGTTCGATGCTGCTCAAGATAAACAACGCCAGGCGTCGCGCGCCAAGATAGCGCCAGTCGGCATTGGCTGTGTTACTCCCAGCCAGGGTCCGCAGCCGCACATTCATGCGCGCCGTCGATCGAACCGACTGCAGGGTATTGACGCCCAAGTTCGCCAACCTGATGCGGCGATCTTCGCTCACCATGCAAGCAGGTCTAAAACCGGGTCGCAGGATGGGTTCTTCTTCTCGATCCGCGGAAAGCCATACCGGAGAGCTCTCATCGAAGCGCGCAAGCATCCCCGCCACCGCCCCGCAAGGGGCAAAGGATTCGAAATGGCCCCGCAGCTTGTCATGCGCCAGCACGCGCGGAAAATACATGAGCGCGTTTTCATTAAAGAAATTCCAATCGCGCAGCCCGCTCAACGCATCATCGACCGTTTGCCAACCGGACGGCGGATCAACGATCAGCAGCGCGCTGCGCTGCTTGCAGTAGCGCGCCGCGACCAACAAAGCGCTTGGGCCCACGTCTTTATCCCGCGACAAGGGCGGCATGCACAGAAAATTGAAATATTCGGCCTGCTGCAGGGCGAAAATGCCGGTGTGATCCTGGCTCGAACCGATCAGGTCGTAATCGGTGAGCGGCGCGCCGTCGTCGCCATCCGAATTGGAATTCACGTACGCGGTGGCCAGGCCGCTGGCCGGATCCAGGGTTCGGTCGGGCCGCCGCGTCGGCATCTCACCGACGAGCCGGATCAGCGCTGAGTGCGCGATCGCCCGCGGGAAGTAGCGCTCATCCGACGACAGCGCCGAGACCCGATGGAATATCTCCTGATCCTCGACCTGTCCGGTGCCTTGGGCGCGCACGCGCTGTATCGTGAGATTGAAAACAGCAACTTGATCGCCGCCGATGTTGTCGAAGTCGACACTGGCCCGTAGAAATTCTCGTGTGCCGGGCCGCAGCGCCTGCAGGTTCAGCGTGTGATCGCCGGCCTTCAACGTCAACGTTGCCGAGCGCGCGCCATTCACCACGCGAACGATGAAGGCCTCACGGCCGCCGTTCTCGAAGAACTGCTCGATGGCATAGCCTAGGAGGCTGGGCTGCCAGAGGCCCCCGAAGACATGCTGGAATTCCGCAAAGCTCTTGATGAAGACCGGCCGGTTGACGGGTCCGCGCAGTGTGCGGCCGACGAAGGCGGTGCGCGCCGTTGCCAGACGCGGGATGGATTGATCTGGGCCGCGTTCTTCGGCGACCTGTCGCGCTTCTTTGCTTGGCGTCACCAAATTCTATTCGTCAGTGAACTGCGCGAACTGTATCACAACCTCAATCGATCGCGCTTGAGTCCTCTTGGCGACGCTGCTGCTCTTCGGCTCGCCACTGCTCCTCTTCCGCCTTCTTGCGCGCGATTTCCTCGAGCATCACTTTCATCCACTCGCTGATCATGCCTTCTGCAATCACTCGCTCGCCTCCTCTTTCGGAACGACAATGGCTTCGACTGCCTTGACGGTTTCCGGATGATATGCGGAGCGCGCCTTGGCGAAAACGCGCTTGGCCACTTCGGACCCCGCGGGTGTTGTCATCAGGGATTGATAGAGCGGCTCGATGAGTTTGCGCCGTCCGATGGTCTGCAAATACTCCTCGAGGCGCGGGAACCCGGGCTGGTAGTCGTTGACGATGACGAGCTTGAACCAGCTGTGCGCGATTTCGGCATTCGAGCTCTTGCTCAATCCGAACGCCTTGTCGAGTTCCGCGAGTCGTGCGGCCGTCAAAGGCGGCATGTCGTCGAGAAAATGCAGCCATTGCTGCGCGACCCAGTCTGCACCGATTTTCTTCGCGGCAAGACTGCCGTGCAGCCACGCGTCACGAGCCGCGTCCACGGCCTGAAACAGGGTGGTCGTGGGCAGTACTGCGTCCGCGGGCAGGCCGGGCGCGAGGATCCAGCCGTTGACTTGCGCACGCGTGACGATCCCGGGAAACCGATCGAGCAGATTCTCCTGCAGGTACGCCGCGAATTGGTCGCTGTTCACACTCTTGAACGCAAAGTGATCGAAATAACCGCGCAGGAACGCATCAAAGCGTTCGCGGCCGAATTTGGTGTCGAGGTAGTTCAAGAACAGCCGGCCTTTTTCATACGGAATGTCGGTGAACCCATCGCCGGGATCCCGATCACGCAGGTCGATCGCCAGAACTTGATCGGCAGGTTTGAGCTTCGCGAGATCGGCCCGCAAAGCCCTGACTCCGAGGACCGCTTCCATCGAGGCACGCTGCCCGCCGTACACCTCGGTCATGATGCGGCTTTCCATGTAGTCGGTGACCCCTTCGTTGAGCCAGAAATCGCGCCAGGTGGCATTGCCCACCAGATTTCCCGCCCAAGAATGCGCCAGTTCGTGCGCAATCACCGATACCAAGCTCTTATCCCCCGCAATCACCGTGGGCGTGATGAATGACAGCCGGGGATTTTCCATGCCGCCTTCCGGAAAGCTCGGCGGCATGACCAAGATATCGTAGCGGGACCAGCGATACGGTCCGAACATCTTCTCGTTTGCCTGGATCATCGACTCGGTGTCCGCGAATTCTTTCGCCGCTTCCTTGAGCATCGATTTTTCCGCATACACGCCGGTGCGCGGACCGGTTTCCCGAAATTCCAGATCGCCTACGGCGAGCGCAATCAGGTAGGAGGGCACCGCTTGCGGCATGACGAAACTGTATTGGCCGTTGCGCTTTGCCTTTGGATCATTCTCGGCGCTCATGACCGCACGCAGGCTCTCATCGGTGTGTATCTTGGCCTTGTAAGGCGCTCGCACCTGCGGCGTATCCTGCAGCGGAATCCAGCTGCGCGCACTGATGGGCTCCGACTGGGTGTAGAGGAATGGCTTGTGCCGGGAGGTTTGTTTCTCCGTCAGCCACTGCAGCGCGGAGGACGTCTCCAGTGTTTCGTAGTCGATCTTGATCGATTCGGTGCCTTTCTTGGAGGGCGGCAGATCGATCACCAAGGCGCTGCCGAGAATCGGGTCGGGCTTTTCCAAATGAAACGGCCGGCTAACCCAGACCGTTTGACTCTTCGCGGTTGCGCCCAGCACATCCGTGGCCTTTTGCGTCACATCCAGAATCATGAGGTTCTTGGTATCCAGCACCAGCTGCGTGGATCGGGGATCCAATCGCTTCATCTCGAGCGTAACCGAGCCGGCGATGTTCTTGAATGTGAAATCGACCCGCAGGTCGAGGTCCAAATGTGTGGTGCGAAACTGATCCACATTGGCGTAAGAGTGATAATCGAATGTGGGGTCGATGGGCCCTGGGGTGGTGGGTGACGCGTCGCAACTGAGTACACGACTGAAGGCGAGCGCGCCCGCCAAAATCCTAAGAGCCTGTCTGAGTATTCCCCGTGGCCGCGAGCGCGACGGATTTGCCTTCAGTCCAGGCGGAGCCGACGAAGTTGGGTTTGATCCCAATGAGAAGGCGACAACGACGAATGAAGGCAAATCCGTCCGCTCCCCAAGGGTTGGCTCTGCAAGGGGCGTCTGCGGTGTTGCGCGGCTTGCCCGTGGAAGCAACCACGGCCTGCGCCGCGCGCCTTGCATTCGCTCCCTTGCAGAGCCAACGCAGCTCACGCGGAATACTCAGACGGGCTCCGTGGCGTCACGGAATGCCCACTGGCGCCTTGTCACGTCCATTGAGCAATTCGTTGAAGGTCTTTTCGTCGACTAAAATGCCAGTCTGACCATCCCAATTGGAGCCCTCAGGCAAGGTGTTTTCGACCAGCACGCCCTGGGCGATCACGCCGTCGACGCCGTCGTGACCGCCGGTGACGGGTACCGGTACGGCGCGCGGCGCGTGCGCCAGATCACCGACGCGCTGCCAATCGATCTCTTCGTCGTGCTGTGCGATTTTGCCGCGCTCCTTGGGGTGCACCAATTTGGCCAGCAACCGCTTACGATCCTTGTCCCAATTGCGCGAGTCGTCTTCCATGACGGCATAGGCCTGCAGATACAACGTGCCGTCGCGCCAGCCGAACAAATAAGGTTGATTGACCACGGTCACCTTGGTGCCGATCGGAATGAGGTCAAAAAACACCGCGATGTCCTCCGGATACAAGCGCATGCAGCCGTGACTTGAACGCATGCCGACACCGTAGGGTTTGTTGGTTCCATGAATGAGGTAGCTCGGCCAGCCCAAGCGGAACGCGTACTGTCCCAGCGGATTGTCCGGCCCCGCCGGCACCTGCGCAGGCAGCTGCTCGCCATTCTCCTGGTGTTCTTCCCGCACCGACTTAGGCACCACCCAAATCGGATCTTTTTGCCGGCTCACGATCTTGGTCGTGCCTTCCGGCGTCTTCCAGCCCACCTTGCCGATGCCGATGGGATGCGTATAGACGGTCTCCGGCTGACCCTTTTTGTGGGGCGGATAATAAAATATTCGCATTGCCGCAACATTCACCACGACCCCTTCGTGCGGAGCCGCCGGCAGAATGAACTGCGTGGGGACGACAACCTCGCGCCCAACGCCCGGCAGCCACGGGTCGACGCCGGGATTTGCCGTGAGCATTTCCTCGTAGCCCACATCGAAGCGGCGCGCAATATCGGGCAGCGTATCGTCCTTACCGATCGTGGTTTTTTGCACATAACCGACGATGTCGCTGTTCGGATCCACATCGAAGTGATGTGTGGCCTTGGGTTTGGGCAGCACCGGCTTCGGCGGCGGCAACGCTTTGGCGACGGCGGGTGGTTCTTTTGGTACGGGGTGAAACAACGAACAGCCGCCGATGCCGATTGCGGCCGCCCCAATAGCGGCACACACGCCCAAGGCGGCCCTGCGAAACAGAGTAGTGAATAGAGCTGACATGGACTCTATCTACAACAAAGTCGGGCGGTCAGGCAATTGATTAGCAGGAATCGCCCTGCCGGAGGCTTGGGGAAAGTGACGCGCCAGGAGGTTGCCGATTGCATCGACCCCGGCAATCGCTCCGACTTGAAAGCGGCCCGCACGAAAATGCTCTTCCATGAGACGGCACACGGCTTCCCACTCTGCCGCGCTGACGCGTCCCTGAAAGCCGCGATCGGCGATAATTTCGACATTGCGGTCCGCCAGTTGAACGTAGATGAGCACACCGTTGTTGGCCTCGGTGTCCCACACGCGCAATTGCGAAAACACTTCCAAGGCATGTGCGCGCGGCGCGACATCGTTCAAGATGTGGCGCGGCGTCAAGGCAGTTTCGATGGCAAAACGAATTTCGCCGGCGTGCGTCAGCTCCGCTCTCTTGATTGCCTGCTCGATGGCGTCGAGTGTTGCGGTGGGAAATAGCATGCGCGTGCGCCAATGCGTCGCAGTGGCGTGCCGAATTAGCCGTCCGATCCGCATTACCAGCTACCCGAGGCGCCGCCGCCGCTGAATCCGCCACCGCCGCCGCTGAATCCACCGCCGCCACCACCACCGCCGAATCCGCCGCCACCGAATCCACCGCCAAAGCCGCCCATGCCGCCGCCCCAGCCGCGGCCGGTCGACCATCCGGAGCGCGAACCACCTGTCAGCAGCGCGAATACAAAGGCGAACAAGCCGGCGCCGACGCCGATGGGAATCACGTGGCTCAAGAGCCAGACGATTCCCCCGGTCAGACCGCCCGTCGCAACCGATCCGAACAACCTGCCGAAAATGGCGCGCAGTACACCGCTCGCCACGAATACCACGACCAGCAGCAGCGGCAGCGTGTTGCCCAAGCCGCTGTGCCGCTCCCACTTTTTATCCGGCGGGGGCAACGGTTCTCCGTTTACAACCGAAATCATCTTATCGATGCCCGCTTCCACGCCGCCGTCGTAATCGGCCTGCTTGAAATGCGGCGTGATGCTCTCGGTAATGATCCGATTCGCAATGGCGTCCGGCAGCGCGCCTTCCAGGCCTTGCCCCACCTCGATGCGCACCCTGCGGTCGTTCTTCGCCACCAGCAGGATCGCACCATCGTCCACGTCCTTGCGGCCGAGCTTCCACGCCTCCGCGACGCGGATGCCGTACTGTTCGATCTCCTCCGGCTGAGTGGTCGGGACGATCAGCACCGCAAGTTGGCTGCCTTTCTTTGCCTCGAGGTTCGCGAGCTTGGCCTCAATGCGGGCGACTGCGCCGCCGGACAAGGTGCCGGTGAGGTCGGTGACCCGCGAGGTGAGCGGCGGCACCGCGACATCGGCGCCGGCGAGCGTAAACGCGAACAGCAAGACCAGCCCCGCCCCGAGGCGGGCAACGCGCACCACAGCAGCCTGTCCGACTATTTGAGGCTCCTTAGTGTGCGGGCGCAGCCGGTGGCGGCTGAGTGGCCTGCGGCTGAGCAGCCGGCGCCTGAGCCGGCGGCGGCGCGAAGTCCACGGCAGGCGGTTTGGAAATCGCCGCTTCGTTCTCAACCGAAAAATTCGCTTTGGTCTTGTAGCCGAACATCATGGCCGTCAGATTCGATGGGAAGGAACGGATCGCCAGATTGTAGGCCTGAACGGCTTGGATGTAGCGATTGCGCGCCACGGTGATGCGATTCTCCGTACCTTCGAGCTGCGCTTGCAGGTCACGGAAATTCTGATCCGACTTCAATTGCGGATAGTTTTCGGTCACCACCAGGAGTCTCGATAAGGCGCTGGTCAGTTGCGACTGCGCGGCCTGGAACTTCGCCATTGCGGCCGCGTCGTTCACCAATTCAGGCGTCGCCTGAATCGAGCCGACTTTGGCTCGCGCTTCAGTTACGCCCAACAACACGGTTTGTTCCTGAGCGGCGTAGCCCTGGACGGTTTTCACCAAATTGGGGATGAGGTCGGCGCGCCGTTGGTACTGATTGAGCACTTCGGACCAAGCAGCCTTGGTCTGTTCATCCGTCGTTTGAATCTTGTTATAGCCGCATCCCGACAAGAACAGGCCGCTAACGGCCACCACAGCAAGCGCAAATTTACCCATCTTCCCCTCCTGCCCTTTTTGGTTGGGCGTTGGGCGAAGTCTACCACTTGCTAAAAAAAAGCCCCGGGTGTTAGCCCAGGGCGTGAGAGGCGGACTTCAATGAAGGGAAGTAAAGCCCGCTAGGGGATCGATTGCCTAGTGCAGTTGGTGCCACTGTAGGACTTGGATGTCGTTCTCCTCGAGATCAAAGCTGCGCGCCAGCATGCGCGCGATATCCCGATCGCCTTCCACACTCGCCGCTTGACCCAGCAGTTCGACGACGCCGCGATATTCGTTGTACTCGATGGCGTCTTCCGATTGCGCGATAAAGTGGGTGTAGTATTTGGCGCTCATGGGTGAGAGCTTATGATTCGAGCCTTCTACAATCTGTGAACAACTGCTCAGTCGGTTGTAGTCCCGCAAGAACCAATTCACGTCCTTGAACGTCTCTTAAAAGATTATTGCACCGTGTCAAGATATCGCCCTCCCACACCACCTGGATCGAAATACATCACACCGGAAGGCGCCAAACGGCTACAGGACGAACTCGATCAACTGTGGCACGAGGAGCGCCCGCGGGTAACCCAGGCCGTTTCAGAGGCTGCAGCGCAAGGCGATCGATCGGAAAATGCCGAGTACACCTACGGCAAGAAACGTCTCCATGAAATCGACCGGCGCGTGCGCTTCCTGCGCAAGCGGCTCGAGGGCATGCTGATCGTCGATCCGGTGGCGGATTCTGCGCGGCGCGATCCAAAACGCGTGTACTTTGGAGCCTGGGTGCAGATCGAAAGCGGTGCGGGCGAACTGCGTTGGCATCGCATCGTCGGCCCGGACGAATTCGACATGAACGGCCGCTATATCAGCATGGATTCGCCCTTGGGGCGCAGCCTCTTGGGCAAAAGGGTCGACGACGAGCTCAGTGTCGAGTTGCCGGGAGGTGCGGCCACCTTCACGGTGGCCGCGATCAGCTATTCGCTCAAACCACCCGAATGTTCTTGAATTGCCACGGGTCCGACTGATCCAGGTCCTCGGCGAACAGCTCGCCGCGCTGATACAAGGGATTCCAATCGGTGTACTTGCCCACCACGGGTCCCAAGTAGGGCAGGCAAATTTTCAGGGGCCGCTGGTAGTCCATGTCATCCGGTTCCACCACGCCGCGATTCGGATTCTCCATGGCCCAGATCATGCCGGCGAGTGCGGCGGAGGTGACCTGCAGGCTGGTCGCGCTATTGTAGGGGGCTAACGCTCGCGCCTCGCCGATGGACAGTTGCGAGCCGTACCAATAGGCGTTTTTCGCATGTCCCGCAAGCAGCACGCCGAGCTCGTCAATGCCTTCGCTAATCTCGCTCATCATGATGCGTTTGCGATCCTGCAGATGCCAATTTCGGCCCGCCAGTTCGTGCACTGACAACACGGCGTTGTCGCTGGGATGGTAGGCATAGTGACTCGTGGGCCGGTACACCACCCGCCCTCCCTCCATCACGGTGTAGTAGTCAGCCAGGGAAATCGCTTCAGAATGCGTGATGAGAAACCCATGGAAATATCCGGCCGCCGGCGTCCAGGTGCGTACCCGGGTGCTGGCGCCCGGACGATTCAAGTAAATTGCGCAGCGTGAGCCGGCTTTGTGCCGCCCGCCGTCGGCTGGGAAGTGCTTCTCGTGCGTGCCCCACCCCAGTTCAGCGGGCTGTGCCCCCTCGCTGACAAAACCATCGACCGACCAGGTATTGACGAACTCGTTGGGTTGCTTCGGCACATGGGCAACCTGAGTGTCGCGTTCTGCCACATGCATGACTTTGATGCCGAGCGTTTGCGCAAGCTTGGCCCAGCCGGCACGGTCTTCCGGGACGCCCGTTTTTACGCCCGTGTCCTTGGCTATATTCAGAAGCGCCTGTTTGACCAGGTGCGAGACCAGGCCGGGGTTGGCGCCGTGCGTGAGGACCGCCGTCGGCGCCCGCTCGTTGCCCTTCCGCAGCCGCAAGGCGTCCAGGCGCATGGCGTAATTGCTGCGCGCTTCGACCGGCATGTTCGGATCCGTATAACCGCCTGCCCAAGGCTCGATGCACGTATCCAGGTACAGCGCGCCGCGTTCGCGCGCCAGTTGAACCAGCGCGACGCTGGAAACATCCACCGACAGATTCAACAGGAAGTCACCCGCGCTGAGGCAGGGCTCCAGGACCTTGCGGTAGTTTTCGGGCGTCAGAGCAGTCTTGACGAATTTGACGCCGAACTCGCGCGCTTCCGAACTGCCCTTGTCCTCGGCCGTGACGATGGTGATGCGATCCGCCGAAGTGCCGATGTGACGCAAGATCAAAGGCAACACACCCTGTCCGATGCTGCCGAAACCGACCATGACGATCCTGCCCGCGAATTTCACATGCACTTCGTGTGTGCTCATAATTTCTCTGCCATGTTGTTTTTCCTTAAGGTTGCTTTCAAGGGTCCCGCCAATGAGGCGGATAGGTACGTTCGTATCCGGGAAGCGACTCGATGCGATGAATCCAGCGCGCCAACGCAGGATAGTTGCGTTCCATCGGCAAGAAGCGCGCGCCGAGCTCCGCCGCGGCGCTGCGATTGAGCGCCCGCCGCAGCAGCTGTATCCAGGGAAAAATCACCATGTCGAGCGCAGAGTAGTTGGCGCCGACGATCCATTCTTCCTTGCTCAAACGCCCCTCGATCGTGCGCGCCTCGCGCCCGACCACGTGCATGGCATCGGTGAGATTGTCGATGTCCGCGGCGACTTGATCGGCGAAAATGGCACCGACGATTTTCTGCAGCGACGGCTCGGCATAGGACTGAAACTCGCAGATCACGCGCATGATGACCCCGGCCTCCTCCGGTGTGAGACCGAAAATGGGCGGCTGCGGGTACTTGAGGTCAAGGTAGTAGAGGATGGCCACCGATTCGAACACCACATAGTCGCCGTCCTTCAAGACGGGAACGCGGCCGCGCGGATTCATTTTCAACATCTGCGGCGATTGCTGCTCCTGCTTGTCGAAGTGCAGGAGCTGAGACTCGAATTGCAGTCCCTTGTGCTCGAGCGCCAGGAGAACTCGCCACGAGAACGGACTGCCGCTGCCCCAGTAAAGAGTGAGTGCCATAACCGTGGATTGTAGCGGATGAACTTCACGGCTAAGCTCGATTGGTGACATTTACGACCCTGATCGACGCCGCTGCCCTTCGCGAGCTGGTGGGCAGACCCGATACCGCCATCGTCGATTGCCGCTTCGATCTGATGAACCCCGAGGGTGGTCGGCGCGCATACCTTGATGGGCACATCCCTGGAGCGCGCTATGCCGATCTCAACCAGGATTTATCAGCCCCGATTACCCCGTCGTCCGGGCGCCATCCGCTGCCTGCGGCGGCGGACTTCGCCGCGACTTTGGAGCGGTTGGGCGTGGGCCGCGCCACCCAAGTCATCGCCTATGACGATAGCAGCGGCGCTTTCGCGGCCAGGGCTTGGTGGCTGCTGCGATGGGCGGGGCATGAAGCTGCGGCCGTATTGGATGGCGGTATCAAGGCCTGGATCGGCTCGGGCGGCGCGTTGGAATCGGGGGAGGCAAAGCCACAGCCCGCGGCAACGGCCGGCGTAGGCCGTTGGTCCGCGTCAGTCGATGCGGCCGCGGTGATCGATACCGCCGAGGTCGAGGCACAGCTCACCGACCCGTCCTTTCTATTGATCGATGCCCGCGCCCCGGAGCGATTTGCCGGGACAGTCGAACCCATCGATGCGGTCGCGGGCCACATCGCGGGGGCGGTGAATCATCCTTTTTCGAGCAATCTCGCCGCAGACGGGCGCTTCCTCCCGGCGTCGGTCCTGCGCCAGATGTGGGATAAGCGTCTCGCCGGGCGAAGCCTCACGCGCGTGGCGGCCATGTGCGGCTCGGGGGTCACCGCTTGCCACAACTTGCTCAGTTTGGAGGTCGCGGGTCTCAGCGGTGCCAAGCTGTATGCCGGCTCCTGGAGCGAATGGATTCGCGATCCGCATCGGCCCATTGCCCGGGGCGTGTAGCCGGTCATTTACATGCAGCCACAATTTGTTATCGTGCGCGCCTCATGAACACGCCCGCAAAAGTACTTACCACCCCGAGCCACACCTGGAAGGTCGCCGAGTCGCTGGATCTGTACCAGGTCGAAGCGTGGGGCAAGGGATACTTCTCAATCAATGCGGACGGCCATGTCGTCATCCGTCCGAACCTGGATGCGAGCCGCGAAATCGATCTATACGACGTGGTTCAGGGACTCAAAGCGCGCGATCTACATACGCCGGTGGTCATTCGGTTCTCCGATATTCTGGCGCACCGCCTGCGTCATCTTGCCGATGCCTTCGCCACGGCAATTTCTGAAAACGACTATAAGAATCGCTACGCCGCGGTGTTCCCCATCAAGGTCAATCAGCAACGGCTCGTGGTCGAGGAGGTATACCGCTACGGCAAGGAATTCGGTTTCGGTCTCGAGGTGGGCTCCAAACCGGAACTGCTCGCGGTCATGTCCATCACCGAGAATGCGCCCGAGCGGTTGGTGGTTTGCAACGGCTTCAAGGATGACAGCTATATCGAAGCGGTCATGATCGCCACCAAGCTCGGCCGCACCATCATTCCGGTGGTCGAAAACTATGAGGAAATTCATCTGATTTTGAAGCACGCCGAAAAATACGGCGTGCGGCCCAAGATCGGCGTGCGCGTCAAGCTGGCGAGCGAAGGGGCGGGACGATGGCGTGAATCCGCCGGCGAGAAATCCAAATTCGGCTTATTTATAAGCGAAATTCTGGATCTCTATGCACTCTTGAAGGAGCGCAACATGCTCGATTGCCTGCAGCTCGTGCACTGCCATCCGGGCAGCCAGCTGCAGGACATCCGCCGCGTGAAAGATGCCATCAACGAGCTGGCGCATGTGTACGCGGAACTGAAGATCATGGGCGCCGGGCTCAAGTACATCGATATAGGCGGCGGCTTGGGCGTCGACTACGACGGCAGCGGGACGAATTACGAGTCCTCGATGAACTACACGCTCAACGAATACGCCGGCGATGTGGTGTATCGCATCAAGAGCGTTTGCGATGCGCGCGACGTGCCGCACCCCATGATCGTGAGCGAATCGGGCCGTGCCATCGCCGCCCACCACAGCCTGTTGGTCTTCGACACCCTGGGCTCGTCCAAGCTGGACCAATTCAAGGTATCCGGCCGACCCGATGAGGATTATCACGGCGCCGAAGAGCCGCCCCAGCCGGTGCTCGACTTGTTCGATAGCTACCGATCGGTGAATGAACGCCGGCTGGTGGAGTGCTACCACGACGCGCTGCAGGCCCGCGAACAGGCCCTGCAGATGTTCAACCTCGGATATTTGAGCCTGGAGTTTCGCGGCTTGGCCGAAAGGCTGTACTGGGCCACCTGCGCCAAGATCCGCGATTATTGCCGCAAGCTGGATCGGGTTCCGGAGGAACTGGACAACATCGAGGACATGCTCAGCGACATCTATTTCTGCAATTTTTCCATTTTTCAGTCGCTGCCGGACAGTTGGGCCATTGGCCAGGTATTTCCGATCATGCCCATCCAACGGCTGGGTGAGCGGCCGAGTCGCAATGCTGTGTTGGCCGACATCACCTGCGATTCGGACGGCAAAATCGACAAGTTCGTGCATCCTCGGATCACCAAACGCACCTTGGAGGTGCATGAACTCAACCCCGGCGAACCGTACTATCTGGCGGCATTCCTGGTCGGGGCCTATCAGGAAACGCTGGGCGATTTGCATAATCTGTTCGGCGATACCCATGTGGTGCACATTCGGCTGCAGGAGGGCGGCGGGTGGTGGATCGAGGAAATCGTCAAAGGCGACACGGCCAACAAAGTACTCGAGTACATGGAGTACGACACCGATGAGCTGTATCCGGGAATCGCCCGAGACTGCGAACGGGCCGTACAGGAGGGGCGGATGTCCTTGGGCGAGGCTCAGGCGGTCAAGCGCTTTTACGAGAACGAACTCAATGGGTATGCGTATCTCGAGGTCGAATAACACGCTTTCGCCGGTGTTTGCCAACAATTATCTCAAAGCGTAGCATCGGCCATTAGGTCGATTCCCTAATTCAATTTAGTGCACGGCCGATGGTACAGACCTCGATGCTGCGACTCGCGCGGGTGTCTGGATGTTGAAACCGCGTGGGAGTGGGATGTCCGCGACACACGCACCAGTCAGTGAGATTAGTTGAATGACGACGATCTACGTTGGCAACCTGCCATTCACCGCGACCGAAGACGAAGTGCGTGCGATTTTCGAGCGCCACGGCAAAGTCGAATCCGTCAAACTCATAAACGACCGGGAAACCGGGCGGCCCCGCGGATTCGCATTTGTCGATATGGCCGCCGGTGAAGCGCAAAACGCCATACAACAGACAAATGGCTTCCAGATGGGTGGTCGGCCGCTGCGCGTGAATGAAGCTCAGGAGCGCGCTCCGCGAAAACCCGGTGGTGGAGGCGGCGGTGGCGGCGGGGGTGGTGGTGGAGGCGGCGGCGGCGGATCACGCCGCTGGTAGGCGCCAACGGGTAGCACCGCTACCCGAGGGCACTCACCACATTTCTTTGAGTTGCGCGACGACGTCAACCGTCGTCGTATCGCCGGCTTTTAGACTTTCCACTCCGATGCTGGTTCGAATGGAAATCTTCTCCAGGCTATCCAGTACCTTGTCTGTCATGAAGCGGCTCTTGGCGCCGTATACGTGGGCATCCCCATTCTTGGCCTGTTGGGTCACCGCAAATTTGAGCGGTGCGCACAGATGCAGTTCATTGCGCGCGCGGGTCATCGCCACGTAGAGCAGACGGCGTTCTTCCTCGATCATCTCCGGCTTTCCGGTCGAGAACTCCGACGGGAAATTGCCGTCCGAGACATTGAGTACATAGACGATGTCCCACTCCTGTCCTTTTGCGGAGTGAATCGTCGAAAGAATCACGAAGTCTTCGTCCTTGGAGGCTCCCTGCGATTGATCGCTCGAAGCCACCGGCGGATCCAGGGTCAGTTCCGTCAAAAAGCGCTCGCGGCTTGGCTGCTGCACCGCCAGCGTTTCCAGCTGTTCCAGGTCGCCCATGCGCGTCCAGCCTGCATCGTAGATGCGCTCGAGCTGCGGCTTATACCAGTCCTTGACGAGCGTGACCTGACCCGCCCAAGGCGTCGCCGGATCGGCGAGCTTTTCGAACAACGCGCAGAATCGCTTCCAATCCATTTTAACCGGCTGCGGTGCCTCGTAGTCTGCGAGCGCTTTGACCTCGAAGCCCCGCGCTTCAAAATGCTCCAAGGCCTGTTTTGCGTTCGCGGGCCCGAAACCGGGCTGCAGCTTCAAAACCCTGAAACCCGCCACCGCGTTGCGCGGATTGTCGGCCCAACGCAGCACCGACATCATGTCTTTGACGTGTGCGGCTTCCAAGAATTTGAGTCCGCCGTATTTCACGAAGGGAATGTTTTTCTTGGTCAGCTCGACTTCCAGCACATCGCTGTGGTGTGAGCTGCGGAACAGAATTGCGTGGCGCTTCAGAGAGCCGCCGATCTCGCGTGTATGCAGGATTTTTCCGCAAATGTATTCCGCTTGAGCCTGCGCGTCGTCCAAGGCGACGTAGAAAGGCTTCTGCGGCGATTGGCGCGTGCCGAGCAACGTTTTGCGGTGCTGGCGTGCGCCATCGGCCATCAGCGCATTGGCGGAATCCAATATCTGCTGAGTCGATCGATAGTTCTGCGCCAGCACGACAATCTCGGCCTTCGGCTTGTACCGATCCGCGAATCCGAGAATGTTTTCCACGGCGGCCGCGCGGAACGAGTAAATGGCCTGCGCATCATCGCCCACCACCGTGATGCCCTTGCCGTCGGGTTTGAGCGCGTGAACGATGTCGCCCTGCAGGCTGCTGGTGTCTTGGTATTCATCGACCAGAACATGGTCAAAATTCTTGGACAGGCTTTGAGCGAGCGCCGGCGTTTGCATCATCACATGCCAATAGAGCAGCAGATCATCGAAATCCAAGCCACGGTTTTTCTGCTTGCGTGCGACGTATTCGCGATAGAGCTTGGTCAGATCCGCTTCCCACTCCTTGCACCAGGGAAATTGCTCCTCGAGAGTTTGTTTCAGCGATAGCCGGGTGTTGACCCGATAGGAATAAATCGCGAGGCAGGTGTCCTTGCGCGGGAAACGTTTCGGTCTGCCGGAATAGCCCAAATCAGTGCGGATGACATCCATGAGATCCGCGGCATCCGCGCGGTCGAACACCGTGAAATTCGGCTCGAGCCCAAGGTGCTTGGCATAGAGCCGCAAGATGCGGCCGCCGACCGAGTGAAAGGTGCCGCTCCAGGTCAAACGCGAGACGACGCTGCGATCGCCGCCCTTGCCGCGATCCGCGAGCACTTCGGTGACGATCGTCTGCGTGCGCTTGATCATTTCCTGCGCCGCGCGGCGCGTGAAAGTCAGCATCATGATTCGCGAGGGGTCTGTGCCGTTGAGCACCAGGTGCGCGGTGCGGTGCGCCAACGTGTTGGTTTTACCGGTCCCCGCGCCTGCCAGAATGAGCAGCGGGCCGGCGCTCACGCCTTTGTCCGGGACGACAGTGCCAAAGGTTGCGGCGCGGCGCTGACCGGGGTTCAGGGCGTCAAATGCGTTTGCCTTAGCTTTCATCATAAGCGATGTACTGTACGTATATCCAGATCCAGGCGCAATACAACTTAAGACCGCTCGGAGCATCGCGCTTCGGCCCCAAGTGCGCGAGGAGACAGATCACACAGTTAAGCGGCGATCAGCGATGATTCCCGCATCCTGAAGGCTTTACGGAAGGAATACATGCGGAAACCCCTGGTCGTCGCCAGCAATCCGGCCCATCGCGGCCGCGTCATCCAAGTGTCAACCGAGCGACTGCGCTATTCGAACGGGCGCGAGTACGACATCGACTATGTGCGGCACCCGGGCGCCGCGGCAGTCGTGGCGGTCGATGGTGCGAAGCGCGTGTGTTTGGTGCGCCAATATCGGCACGGCATTGAAGATTTTTTATGGGAGATTCCTGCGGGCAAGCTGGATGCCGGCGAGCTGCCGGAGGTTTGTGCCGTGAGGGAACTCCGGGAGGAGACCGGGGTAACGGCAAATCGCTGGACTTCGCTGGGACTGTACATCCCGGCGCCGGGCATCTTTACGGAGCTGATCCACCTCTATTTGGCCTGCGAACTTGATGTCGGTGCGTCCAGCCCGGACCCGGACGAGGAACTGGAACTCAAGTGGTTCCCCCTGGACGAAGCTATCGGCCATGTGCTCAAAGGCGACTGGAACGACGGCAAAACCGCGATGGCGTTGTGGCGGGCTCAATATCAGCTGCAAATGTGAGGCCGGCCGGCTGTAAATTTGACCCCGGTAGGCTGCAAATGTGACGCCGCGCCGCTTTTAGAAGCCTTTGCCTTGACTTAACCTCCGCATCGCCTAAAAAGGTATCGTGAGCAACGAGAAGTCAAAATCCGCCGCCCAGCCCGCCCGCAGCGAGCCTGCGGAGCCGTCCTCCAAGAAGGATACCGGTGACAAATCCACCGGCCGCGTCAAATTCGACGAGCGCGGCAACGCCGTGTGGGAATGGCAGGTGACGACCGGCGCCTTCGGCGTGGAAGTCTCAACGCAGCGTCTGCAAAAGCTCGAGCATCCGGCCTTGTCGATCGCCGACGATGCGCCGACACCGTTCGAGACCGTCCGTGCCAACCCTCTCGGGACCAAAAAGGGCTACGATCCCTACGACAGCGGCAAGCTTGGCAAGAAGCCGCCTCCGGCTAAAAAGGATCTGCGCAAGTTGAGCGAATGGTTAAAATTGAAAAAGCAGGCTGAATCCAATAAGGACGAAGAGCCCCAGGATTGAATTCGATGAGTTTTGCAGAGCCGCGTGCGCGGCGCATCGTTCCCGCACCCCCACCTACCCACCCTGGTTTACGCGCGCCGGTTCTTGACGTGGAATGCGCCGAGGACGAACAGGTCGTGTGGATCTGGACGGAAACCACGGCCGGCAGCGTGGTCTCGGGCTATCAACTGGAGCCGCGCCGATCAAGCTAGCGCGTGACGCAGCTTTGCGGCGTGCCTTAGACGATAGAAACTGCGCAGCTCGCGCACCATCGCCTCGATCTTGAGCATACCCCGGTTCACGAATCGCCGTTCCAAGCGCCGGCAATAATGCGCCGCGCAGCGGTGCGCGGTGCGGTAGCGCTCATATTGTTCGGGCTCCAGGCGCGCATCGAAGTTGACCCGATCAAATAGGCGCGCGTGTACTTGCGCCGGATATGACTCGCCTCCCTGCTGACGGGCCAGGAGAAAAACCGTAATCGCGTATTTGTCGACCTCGGCCTGAGTTTCGAGCTCCAGCAGCGACACCGGCAGGTCCCGCTCCAGGCCCCAGGTTGAATAGACGAAATGGCTCACGCCTTCAAGCGCCGTGCAATAGTCGGCCAGATTATTCTCAGTCAATGCGTTATGCGGATCCGCCGCTTCCAAGCGGCTCAAGATTTCCGGATCAAGATACAAAGCGACACCGGCGCCGTCTGCCGTCTCCGCCAGCAGTAATTCTTCATCGAGCGCACGCCGCTCATTCGTCGATTCGCCGATGGCGCGACGATCCGTAACGAGAAAATCGTACACATCGTAAGGCAGGTTGACGTCGTACAGGCGTCCCAACAGGTTTTGCAGGCCGCGCAGCACCATGCGTTAGTCCCCGACCATGCGCTAATGCTCGCGGCGCGCGCCCGCCGCCGTGACCGGCTGCACACCCAATTGGCGCAGCAAACCGCGCGCTCGCGGGCTGCCGGTCTTCATCCACATTTCGTACAGGCGCAGAATATCCGCGTCGCTGTATTGATAGGACATGTCGCTTACCTCATTCAGCGCGTCGACAAGACCTTGGAACTTTTGCGCGAGTTGCGCGTAAACAGCCGCAACGCAGCGTCCGGACAAGGAGCGCTGCAGCGTATCGGCCAGGGAACTATAGGCATTTCCGCCCATGGCAATGTGATAATCGATGTCGATCAACTTGCGCGCGAAGCTGCGCGCGAAGAATCCGGCGATGAACAGCGACACATCGCCGAGTCGCTGCAGGCTGCGCTGCCGCGCGCTCGCGCTCGGCGCTTGCAGGGCGTCTGCCAGCATGTGCGCCAGCGGCTTGATACGCAGGCCGTCCGGAGTCCGCTCGTAGAGGGCATCGGCCCGCGAAAACATCGTGAGCAGATTGACGACGTATTGCTCGGCCTGCTCGTCGATGTCCAGATGCTGGTGCTGGCTCGCGGTGTGAAACGCGTCACGAAAGAATTCGCGCAGCGAACTTACTGCCACCAGAGGTCCCGCCGTCAATGCTTGCATATGGCATCCTTATTCGGACTGATACCATCCTATCGACTACGCTACGCCGAAGTGAACGCAAAAAGAGCGAACTGGAGTCAGAAAATGCCTATATTTATAGGGATTTTTCAATCAGCAGTCGGATGCGTAGGCTGCTAATGGAATATGTGCATCATGATGGGGCTAATCGATTTCCTCGAGCGACACGATGGTGCGCGGTGGCGGCGGCAGATGCTCCGGCCAAGTTTTCGCGCCGCGATTCAGCCACGCTGCTTGCATTCCCGCGCGCAACGCACCGATGACATCGAGAAGCGGATCATCGCCGACGTGCAGCACCTGCGCGGCCTGGACGCCGGCCGCGTCGAGCAATCGAGTAAATATTCGAATATCGGGTTTCGCGGCACCGGCGGAGATCGCGGTGATGTGGCCTTCGAACCAATGCGCGATTCCGCAACGCTGCAGGTCCGCATTGCCGTTACTGATCGCAAACAATCGGTAGCGCATGCTTAGGCGCTTGAGCGAGTCCTCCACCTCATCGTAGAGCTTCACGCGGTTGCGGGCGGCATAGAACACCTCGAATGCCTCGTCGGCGTGACTTGAGGGATGCCCCGCGGCGGCGAACATTTCCGACAAGGCGCGGTGACGCAGGAATGTCATGTCATGGCTGCGTTCTGGAAATTGCTCGGCAATTCTCGCGCGCATCGCGCGCATCGATTCCCGATCCTGTCCGCGCATTATTTGCGGATGCCGTTCGTTGAGCCATGCGAGCATCGCGGCTTCGGCGGCAAGTATCACCGGCTGCACCGCCCACAGCGTGTCGTCCAAATCAAAACTCAACACTGACGGTTCCTTCATTCGGCAATCTTAGCAATGTTAGAATCGCGCGATGAGCACCCTGCTGATCGGCAGCAAGAACTACTCGAGTTGGTCGCTGCGTCCGTGGCTATTCCTGCGCAAAGTGGACTTTCCGTTCGTGGAACAGATCGTGCATTTTGACGCAGCCGGGTATCAGGCGCAGATCGCGGCCATGTCGCCGTCCAAGCGACTTCCCATGCTCATCGACGATGGCGTCAAGATCTGGGATTCGCTCGCCATTTGCGAATATGCCGCCGACTTGACCGGCCGAGGTCTGCCGCGCATACGACTGGCGCGCGCCCGCGCGCGCTCCGTCGCCGCGGAAATGCACTCGGGATTTCAGACCTTGCGAAACGAGTGCCCGATGAATGTGCGGGCCAGGAATCATCGCGTAGCGCTGACGCCGGATTTGCAGGCCGATATTGCACGCATCGATGCGATCTGGTCCGAATGCCGCGATGAATATGGCGGCGGCGGTAACTGGTTGTTCGGCGACTTCTGCATGGCCGATGCCATGTTCGCGTTGGTGTTTCTTCGCTTTCAGACCTACGGCGCCGCTTTAAGTCCGGCATCGCAGGCGTACTTGAGCCATGCACTCGCGGATGCCACCCTGCTTGAGTGGCAGGATGCGGCATCAAAAGAGGGCCACCCCTTGCCCCAGGTCGACCGGATCGGCGCCGCAGAGCCATCCTAGGCGGGTCACGCGGAATACTCGGACAGGCTCCGGTATAATCACCGCGTACCTCCCCCAAGAGAGAAACCCCATGTTTGCCGAACGCGTGAACTTAGCCTTAAGCCTCGTGTGTGTCGCGGCAACGTGTGCCGCGGCCGCCCCGGCCGCGGAGCCGGCGCTGCCCTTCACGATCCAAGACATGGTACGCATGGAGCGAATTTCCGATGTCACCGTCGCACCTGACGGCAAGCACGTGGCGTATACCGAGCGCACGACCGACATGGAGGCGAACAAAGGCCGCACCAGCGTTTGGATGCTGGACACCGCCAAGCGCGGAGCGACGCCGCTGCGCCTGACGGACGGCGGCCCGAATTCCAATAACCCGGAGTGGAGCAAGGACGGCAAGTTCATTTACTTTCTGTCCAATCGCAGCGGCACCAACCAAGTCTGGCGGGTCAGTTCGAACGGCACTGGTCCTCGCGGCGACACGCCGGTCGCCGACTCCACCCAGGTGACCGCTCTGCCGCTCGACGTCGGCAGCTTTCGAGTCTCGCCCAAGGGTGATCGGATATTGGTGAGCATCGAGGTGTACCTCGATTGCGCGGACCTGGCGTGCAGCAAAAAGCGCCAGGATACGGCCGCTCACACGGCCGCGACCGGCGCACTGCACACGCAACTGTTCATCAGACACTGGGACGCATGGAGCGACGGCCGCCGTTCGCAGCTCTTCGCCTTGGGCTTGAACGACAACGGCGTTGCACAAGGCGTGCCGGTCAATTTGACCGGCGGCATCGGTGACGTGCCGGGCAAGCCATTCGGCGGCCGGGAGGACTACGCATTCAGCCCGGACGGCGCTTCCGTGGCTTTCTCGGTCCGCAGCACGCCAGGCGAAGCGTGGTCGACGAATTTTGACGTCTATGTGGTCCCCGCCGACGGCGGTGCGTTGCCAAAAAATCTCACCGCCGACAACAAGGCCTGGGACGGACAACCCGCATTCTCACCGGACGGCTCGCAGCTCGCCTACGTGGCGATGGATCGGCCGGGTTTCGAAGCCGACCGATTTCATCTGGTGCTGCTCAATTTGCAGTCAGGCGTGAAACGGGCGCTCACGCAGAATTGGGATCGCTCGATCAGTAGTTTTGCGTGGTCGCGCGACGGTAAGACCTTGTTTGCGACGGCAGACCATCTGGGGCAACGCCCGCTCTGGGCCGTCGATGTCGCCACGGGCCGAGCATCGGCGATCACGGGCGCAGGTGAAGTGGAAGGATTCAGTGTCGGCGCCTCGAAAGTGTTTTACACAGCCAGCAGCTTGGGTGCCCCGGCCGATTTGTATTCGGTCGGCTTCACCGGCGGTAAACCGACGCAGTGGACCCGCCTCAATCAAATGGTGATGGAACAGCACAAATTCGGTGAATACCAGCAGTTCAGTTTTCCCGGCTGGAACAATGAAAATGTATTTGGTTACGTGGTCAAGCCGGTGGATTTCAAACCCGATCGCAAGTATCCGATCGCATTTCTGATTCACGGCGGACCCCAAGGCAGCTTCGGCAATGCCTGGAGCTGGCGCTGGAATCCCCAAGCCTTCGCCGGGGCGGGATATGGCGTGGTCATGGTCGATTTTCACGGCTCGACCGGATACGGTCAGGCGTTTACCGATTCCATCAGCGGCGATTGGGGCGGCAAGCCGCTTGAAGACCTGAAGCTGGGACTGAGCGAGGCACTTAAGGCCAATGCCTGGCTTGACCCTGACCGCATGTGCGCGCTGGGCGGCTCCTACGGTGGCTTCATGATCAACTGGATTGCCGGCCAGTGGCCGGATGGCTTCAAGTGCCTGGTGAGCCACGACGGCATCTTTGACAACCGCACCATGTACTACTCAACCGAAGAACTCTGGTTTCCAGAACACGAGTTCTCAGGCCCCGAATACGAAAACCCGGCTGCGTATACCAAGTTCAATCCCATCGACTACGTCGCCAAATGGAAGACGCCGACGCTGGTGATTCATGGTCAACAGGACTATCGCGTTCCGGATTCGCAGGGTATATCGGTGTTTACCGCTCTCCAGCGCCGCGGCATCCCGAGCGAGCTGTTGTACTTCCCGAACGAAAATCACTGGGTCTTGAAGCCGGCCGACAGCATCGAGTGGTACGACACGGTGCTTGCCTGGCTGAGCCGCTGGACGCGTCCTTAAGCCTCAGGCGCCTTTGCGCGTAGGCGCCCAGGCACTTCAAGGTTCCACGGCGCGCCAGGCTGCGGGATAGTTCTCGCCGAGCTGCATAATTCGATGCAGCAACTCGTCGTAATTCATACCCGCCTTGAGCGCGGAAGCGGAGAAATCCTCCGCGGCGGAGATATTCGGGTTGGCATTCGCCTCCAGCACGAACAGTTCGCCGTCGGATCTGAGGCGAAAGTCCATACGGGCGTAGCCGGTCAAATGCAGCGCTCTAAATATGCGCTTCGACAATTGCTCCAGTCGCGCGACGGTGCCGTCGGGCAGTGCTTCGGCCGCCGCGGTGGTGATGCCGTACCTCTGTTGATAGCCGCGATCCCATTTCACCTTGCGGGTGGCGATGGCCGGCAGATTTTCGGGCAGTGAGCCGAAAGTCATCTCCCATACCGGCAGCACCGTAAGCCGATCGTTGCCCATGACGCCCACGTACAACTCGCGCCCTTCGATGTATTCCTCGACCAGCGCATCGGAGTGCGTTTGCTCGTGGATGAAGGCGATGCGCTCCGTGAGCTGCTTCGGGTCGCCGACCACGGAGGCCTGCGCTATCCCCAATGACGCATCCTCGGTGGAGGATTTCACGAACAGCGGGAAGCGCAGATTCTTCGGAATACGCGCCTTTTTACCGCGCGGAAACACCATGAATTGCGGGGTCGGCACACGGTGATAGGACAGCAACTGCTTCGAGAGCACCTTGTCGCGCGACAACAGCATGCCGCGCGGGTTGCAGCCCGTGTAGGGCTGGTGCATGAGCTCGAGAAACGCCACGACATGCTGATCGTAGGTAACGATGCCGTCGAATTCCTCAAGCAAGTTGAAAACGATGCTCGGTTTCCATTCGGTGATGGCGCGGCGCAGTTCCGACAGACTGTCGCTCAATCCCAAAGGCATGACTTCGTGGCCGGCCTTCTTCAGATGCGAGATCACATCGTATTCGGTGCGCCACTCCTCGATTTCCTTTTCCGTCGAACCTTTGAGCGAATCCGGCGGCACCAGCGTGGAATGGACCAGCACCAAAGCACGCACTTTTTTCACCGCGCTGCCCTCACAGCGCCACCCGCGGCAATTTTCGCTCTTCGTATGATTCCGCCAATCGCGCCACAACCCATTTGAGCTGTCCCTTGAGCTCGCGCCGCGAACCGCGGACGTAGAGGTTCAGCGCCTCCGAACGCACGATCAATAAACGCAGCACCTGATGCACGAGATACTCGCTGAATGCGCCTGAGCGCTGAATCTGCTGCCGCAGCGTTGCGCGCATTTCGCGCAGCACGCTGGCCGCCTTGGGAGATGCGCGCGTACGCGGCGCGGTTGTGAACACCTTGAGCAGCAATTCGTCGGCGCCTGAGCGGCGCGGTAAGCGGTAGCGCGCGAGCTTCTGTTCATAGTGTTCGCGCAGCGTCCCGGTCTCATGCGTCACGTCCTCGATGGTGCTGCGGTCGGCGACCAGCGGTTTCTGATCGCCGATCTCCTGCGCGAGCTGATCGATGTACTGAAGCTTCGCATAGGCCGGCCAGCCTATATACTCGCGCCGCCAGCGTGAATGCGGTTTGAGCCAGACCGCGAAGGTTTCGGCAAAGTCTTCGGTAGGGTGTGCTTGGGCATACCACGCCCCCAGGTGCTGGACGAAGCGGCGGCTGCCGGGCCGCGGTCGATACGTGTCCGGATACGGAAGCGAGGCAGGTCCGAATGCCGCGCGCCAGGATTTGAGCCTACGCAGCCGATAAGCCGAATCCAGGGCGTGTCCAGCCTCGTGGCGCAGAATGCGCATGAGCCAATTGCGATTGCCGCCTTCCACTTCGCGCATCAATCGGCGCTCGAGGCTGATCAGCCGTTTGTGCGCCAGATAGAAAGGGATGGCGATGCCCGGGATACCGTCAGGTGAGAACCATTCCTGCGCCAGCCAGCAGTGCGGGCGAAAGCGCATGCCTCGGAACGCTAGTTCTCGATATAGCCGCTCGATGGCCTCCTGCAATTCAGTACCGGCTATCTCCAGCTTCAGGTCGCAGAATCGCAGGCTCAACAGCTGATCGTCGGACAGCCTTTCCCAGGCGAGGGCTCGAGTTCGCGAGCGCCTCGGACCCATCCTAGGCGCGCCCCATCTCGAGTTCTGCCGCCATTTCGTCCTCGTCGGCGGCGCTCATGGCCTGGATGATTCTCCGCCCTTCAAGTCCGGCAAAATCAAACAGCTTGGGGTCAGCCAGCTGCGAGCCGGAAACATTGCAGATGCCCGAGAAGATCGCTTCGATACGGCCGGGAAATTCCAGTTCCCACTGCGCCAGCATTTTTTTCACCGCCAGGCGCTGCATATTGGTCTGCGACCCGCAGAGCGTGCACGGAATGAGCGGAAACTCGCGCGCGGCCGCATAGCGAGCGATCATTCTTTCCGGCACGTAGCACAACGGCCTAATCACGATGTGGCGGCGATCCTCACTGAGCAATTTCGGCGGCATCGCCTTCAATTTGCCGCCGAAAAACATGTTCAAAAAAAGTGTTTCGACGATGTCGTCGCGATGGTGGCCGAGCGCGATCTTGGTAATGCCGTTTTCCGCGGCGAATCGGTACAGCGCGCCGCGCCGCAGCCTGGAGCACAGACCGCACATCGTCTTGCCCTCGGGAATGACGCGCTTGACCACCGCGTAGGTATTCTGCTCGATGATGCGGTAGCGCACGCCGAGACCTTTCAGATATTGCGGCAACACCTCGACCGGGAACCCCGGCTGTTTTTGATCGAGATTGACCGCGGTGATCTCAAAGCTGACGGGAGCGCTGCGTTGCAGGCTCATGAGCATGTCGAGCAAGGTGTAGGAATCCTTGCCGCCGGACAGGCAGACCATGACATGATCGCCAGGCGCGATCATTGCGTAATCGGCGATGGCTTTGCCGACCGAGCCGCGCAGCTGCGCCTGGAGCTTTTTGAAGGTATTGCTCACGGCGCTTCGAGATACTTGGCTTCCAGGTACCTGAGGTAAGCGGCGGCCGTCAGCGGCTTGCCCGTCGCCTGCTTGATGAGTTCCTGTACCGGCAATCGCGCGCCGATGCCGTGCACATTGTCGCGCAGCCATTCCATCACGCCGCCGAACTGGCCGGCGGCGATTTCCTCATCGAGCGCGGGGCGTGCCGCACGCATTGCTTCGTTGAGCTGTCCCGCGATGACGGCGCCCAAAGCGTAGGAAGGAAAGTAGCCAAAATGCCCGACAGCCCAGTGAATATCCTGCAGGCAACCTTCGACGTCATTGGGCGGACGGATGTTCAGACGTTGTTCGAGATTGTCATTCCACGCTTCCGGCAGATCGGCCACCGGTAGTGAGCCCTCCAGCATTTTCTTCTCCAGATCGTAGCGCAGCATGATATGAACCGGATACGTCAGTTCATCGGCGTCCATGCGAATGCAGCTGCGGCGCACGCGGATCAGTAAGCGGTATAGGTTGGCCTCTTCCCACTCCGGACCACTGACCTGCAGGTATTTCTCGAGCAGCGGCCGCAAGTACTTCACGAAGGCGCGGCTGCGGCACAGGTTCATTTCAAACAGCAGGGACTGACTCTCTTCGAGTGCCAGGCCGCGATCCCGGCCCACCGGCTGATCGCGCCACTTGGGCGGCAGGCCCAAATCGTACATCGCATGGCCGGTCTCGTGCACGGCGCCGAGCAGCCCCGAGAAAGGGTCGATCGCGTCGAATCGCGTGGTGACCCGGATGTCGCCGGGTACGCCTTCGGTGAAAGGATGCTCGCTCTCATCGAGCCGCCCGCGGTCGAAGGGGAACCCCAACGCCTTGAGCACGTCGACGGCCAGCGATCGCTGCCGCGAGGCGCTGAATTTTCCGGTCAACGGTGTGGGGGCATGCGCCGCTTGAACTTCGATAGCCTGATTGATGAGGCTGGGCAGCTTGCGGGACAGCGCCTTGAATATCGTATCGATGTCGGCCGCCGAAATACCGGGCGTGAAGCCGTCCACCAATGCATCATACGGCGCCAGGCCGCGCGCCTGGCCAAGCAGCGCGGCCTTGTCGCGCACCAGATGCACGACTTCTTCCAAGTGGGGTGCCAGCAATTTGAAGTCGTTCGCCTTCTTGGCTTCGACCCAGAACACCTCCGCGCGCGCCGTGGCCTTGGCGAGACGGGAAATCAGCGAGGGCGGGGTTGCGATGGCATGATCGCGCTGCCTGCGCATCTCGCGCAAATTGGCGAGCGGCCAATCCTCCATCTGCGACGCACCCGCCTCCGCGCGTTCGAGCAGCCGCGCGACTTTTGGCGTCGTTAGCAAGGCATGGTGCTCGGTTTCCAGCGCCGCCAATTGCTCGCCGCGAACATCGGCGCTGCCGCGCGGCATCATCACCGCGGCATCCCATCGCAGCAAAGATAGCGCGCCGCGAAATGCATGCAGGCGGCGAAACTCTTGTTCCAGTTGTTCGTAAGGCGAGGCAGCCATAGGACCTTAAGATTGCAGCGGCAACTTAGGTCGCCGGGCTGTTGTTTAGTCGGTAAGTCTACCAGACCCGCCGGATTCCCAGGAGGGCGTCATTTGCAAAAAATCAATTATTTCAATAAGTTACTGACTACCAGGCAATTTCAAAGTCCCGCTCTGACGAAACGGCAGACTTCGAAGGAACGGCAGGTCGATGCTAGCGGTGCCAGTAAGCTCGTAATCAATCGAGTCCGCGCGGCTGTTGGCCTTGTCGGCAAGTTTGAGCAGGGCCAGCGCCAGATTGGCGCTGATGGTCATGTCGAATTCGGATTCACCGAAGGCCGGAATCACGACGGCGCGGTCACTCACGCCGCTGGCAATCTGCTCCCCGCCCACATTCAATTCCGTGCGCAGCCCGCGCACCGGAAGTGCGCGGTCGTTGGGATTCTGAATGTTGAGCTTAACGGCGAAATTTTGCTGCAGCAGATTGCCGCCCCGCATCTCGATGCTGATCACCGTGACGGTGGGCCGATTGAACTTTGGCGCCATCAGTGAGCAGGCAGTTAAACCGAGCGTCAAGGCGAAAATATGCAGCAGGCGTGGCAACATGCGCGAAATGATACCGATTTTCTGCAGGAGCCTGTCGTTTGGCGCGCTTTGGGCCGCTGCGGCGCTGAGCGCGGCCACGCCCGGCGCGCCTGTCAAGGCGCCGTCCGTTGCATGCCTTGCGTCGGGCGACGGCTACTTACGTGCAAAAATGGCCGGAGCGGTTGAAGCGCACCTGGATTGGCCCAACAGCGGCACGCGCTGCGAGGGAGAGTCTCGCGTTGAACCTCCCGGTGTGCGCCTGAGTTTCCAGCGCGCCGCGGGCACTGCGCCCAATCTGCTGCTGGTGTTCGGCCTGACCGGGGTTAAACAAGGCGAGCCGGCGCGGGAAGTCAAAGCGAATTTGACGGTCATCGTGCAAGGCACCAGCCGCATCTACGGCACGTTGGGCGATTCCCGCTGTACCGTGGATTCTCTCACGCAACGCCCGTTGAGCACGCCCCGTGCCTATCGCATCGAGGCGCGCGGCTTCTGCACGCAGCCTGCGCACGCGGTGCGCGGCAAAGGCGACGTGCTCGTGAGTACTTTCGAATTCGCGGGACCCGTCACTTTCACCACGGAAACCATCTGATGCAAATATGGAAAGGGAAATCGTTCGCTGCGCCCGCCCTGTTGGCGATCAGCCTTCTGCTCGCCGCCGCGACCGTTGCGCGCGCGCAGGGCGCCGCGCCGGAACCACTGTCGGCGTTTCCGCAAAGCTTGCTGGCGATTCGAACCAGTTCCGGCAAGGTCGTCAATTTCAAGATCTGGCTCGCCGATACGAAGCGCCGCGAGCAGCAGGGAATGATGTTCATCCGCGAAATGGATGAGCACACCGGTATGCTTTTCATGTTTCCGGAAAATAAACCCGTCAGCATGTGGATGCACAACACTTACATTTCGCTCGATATCTTATTTCTGGATGCGCACGGCAAGATCAACTACATCGCGGCGCAGGCGACACCACAATCCGACACCATCATCGGGCCGCCAACGCCGGAATTCGCCGTGCTCGAACTGAAGGGCGGCGCGTGCGAACACTTTGGAATCAAGGTCGGCGACACCGTGTCGCATAAGAACTTCAAGTAATCCTAAGCAGCTCCCCTACCGCCCGGGCGGGCGCTACTACGCCAAATAGGACGCTCCGCCTACAGACAATTTTGCTCTTGTAGCGGATAAACAACGCTCGCGGAAGGCGCTTTCATTGCGAACGGCTCGCAATGTTGCGCCCTTGCAAATCAATTTTGGAGTTTAACTATGAAGAAAGAAATACTGAGCGGGATGATTGCTGCAGCGTGTCTCGCCGGCGGCAGCGCCTTAGGCGAAGGTTACGACGACACCGGCGCCATCTACATCAGCCCAATGGTCAACTACACGCTCCTGGATAACAAGCGCATATCCAAGGACGCCGCGGGCTACCAATTTGCATTGGGATATAACTTCGCGCCAAATTTGGCGGCGGAGCTCGCGATTTCTCCGGGCTCCTTCAAAATCCCGGGCACCGGCGCGAGCGAGAAACTCAACGCCCTGTCGCTCGACGTTTTGTACAAATTCTTGCCGGTCACTTCGATCATCCGGCCCTACGCATTGTTGGGCACCGGTCGGCTGACCGATGACATCGGCGGCCACGGCACCGACAACCAGACCTGGTTGCTCGAAGGCGGAGTAGGCGCGCTGCTGGGTCTCGGCGATCAGACCGGATCCACGCGAGTGCAACTGCGAACCGAGGCAAAATACAGAAGGGAATTCGTTCAGAACGTTGCGCTCGTTCCACACAATCCCGGCGACGTGATCTTCGGGGTCGGACTCAACTTCATGTTCGGCGCGCCCACCCCGCCGCCGCCAAAGGCGCCGGCGCCGGTTCAGGAACCGCCGCCCCCGCCTCCCCCGCCACCGCCTCCTCCGCCGCCTCCGGCACCGCTCGATAGCGACGGGGACGGCGTACCGGATTCCATCGATCAATGTCCGAATACGCCGAAAGGCGATCGGGTCGACGCGGTGGGCTGCACCATCAAGGACGAGATCAAGCTCGAGCGCGTGCACTTCGCGACCGACTCCGCGGAGCTGCTGCCGGATTCCAGGGAGACCCTGGACTATGGCGTCGCCACGCTGAAGAAGTATCCGGAGATGGTCATCGAAGTCCGCGGTCACACCGACAGCACCGGCAGCAAGCAGCACAATCAAGTGTTGTCGCAGCACCGCGCGGAGAGCGTACTGCGATATCTCAAGGATCACGGCGTGACGAATTCCATGACGGCGAAAGGTTACGGTGAAGAGTTGCCCATCGCCTCCAATGCCACGGCGCAAGGCCGGCAGCAGAACCGCCGTGTCAGCTTGAGGATTGCGGGAGGACCGTAGCCGCGCGGCGAGGTTTCAGTTTTTGGTTGTCAAACCCGCCCCGAGTTACATCGGGGCTTTTTTTATCGGGGCTTTTTTTGCGGTCGGGCAGCGGCGGCTGCCGGGCGCACCAAAAAAAACGGCGGGCTTGAAGCCCGCCGTCTGATCATCAAGAAAGGCTCGTCGCCTAGAACTGCACGGTGAGCTGGCCGAAGATGAACCGACCCAACGCGTCGTACACCTGCGGGAAGGTGTTGCCGTTGCCCGCAACGCCCGGCAAGTTCGATCCGCCGATGACCGGAGGATCCTTGTCGAACACGTTGTTGACACCGACGCGGAAGGTCATCTTGTCCATTAACTTCACCGCGGCGCTCAAGTCCAAATAGTTGTACGCGTTGATCCGCGCGTCCGAGCTTGAAATTCCGCCGTTCGCAACGGTAGCGGGGAATGCCGAGAGGTTCGCTTGCGGGCTCGTAGAGTCGAGCTTCATGGCCGAGAAGTAGCGCCATGACGCGGTAATATCGAGCCCCTGCCAAGGCGTCGACCAGGTCGTGCGCAGTGTGTGCCGCCAGCGGAAGATCGGGTTGGACGTGGACGCGCCGCCACTGCAAGTATCTCCATAGAGACCGGCACAATTGTACTTCGTGGTCGGATCGGCCGCGATCGGCGTCACGATATATTCATCGACGTAGGTGCCGACCAGGTTCGTGCGAATCTTGCCGGCAGGGCCGATATCGAAGCCGTAGGACAGGTCGATATCGACGCCCCGCGTCTCCAATTTTCCAACGTTGGCAAGTGAATCGACCACGTAGCCATCGTTCGACAGCCATATCGAGGCGTTGGCATCCCGATGGATGTCGTTGCAGAAATTGCCGTTATTAATACACTGCAGGAGAATGGCGTTGGAGCCGATCGTGGTGACCACGTTCTCGATCTTGATATCGAAGTAGTCGATCTGCAGCCGCAAGCCCGGCACGAACGAGGGTGTCCAGCCGATACCAAACGAGGTCGTCAGCGCGGTTTCCGGATTCAGCTTCGGATTTCCTCCGAGCAAACCGTTGTACTGATTGGCTGGGCTTGGGATTGCCGGGTATTGCCCGGCGGGGACGCCCGCCGCAACGCACTGCGCCTGCGTGGCAACGGGGGGTTTCAATGCGGTGCCGGCACAGGGATCCGAGTTGCCGTCGAGCGCCACGACTTGCGGCGTGAAGAGCTCGGTGACGTTGGGGGCACGAACCGCTCGCTGGAAGCTGCCGCGCAGACGGATATCCGAAATGGGCGAGTATTCCACACCAAACTTGTAGGTGTTGGTCTTGAAGCCCAAGTTGTAATCCGAATAGCGATAGCCGGTTTCCAGCGCGAGAGATTGCGCCAGGAAATGATCGTCGATCAATGGCAGGCGCGCTTCGAAGAAGCCTTCGCGGGAAATGATCCCACCGGAGGTCGGCGGAATGTCGCCGCCCGAGCCGGCCAGATCGCCCGTCTGGAATTCCTCATCGGGGTTGGTGACTTCCGTGACATCGCGCCACTCGGCGCCGAAGTTGACCTTCAAGCCCGAGCTGGCGGTCGGCAGCTGCACACCGTACTTGCCCAAGTCGCCTGTGAAGTTGATATCCACGACGGTCTGGTTGATGTTGCCGGTCTGTATGCCGGGGACTTCAAGGTAATTCAGCGCCGCCGGCGTGACCTGACCCAACGAGAAGATGTTGTAGGGCACGCAGGCCGGGGCTGTGCCATTGTATTTGGAGATACATTCCGGTTGACCAGCCTGGGGATTCGGAGTAGTGCCGTTTGCCAAAAACGCCGGTCCCGTGATCACGTTGAATGCGTTGTCGATTTTCGCCGTCGAGAAGTAATTCTGTTGCGACTCATTCAAATTCACGATGCTGTGCTGCCAGCTCGCATCGTAGTCCCAGCCATCGACAATCTTGCCCTTGACGCCCAAGGTCACACGCCAGTCGGTGTGCTCCAGATCATCGACGCGGCCGCCGCCTTCGACGTTGCGACGTCCGATGAACAGGTTGGTAGTTTCCGTGGCGCCCGGGAGACACCAAGCCGCAACTTCTTGCGCTGAGAGGAACGGATTCGCGCAGTTCACCGCGAACTTCGCGAAGAAAGCGCCCGATGCCGCAATTTGCGCGAGGGACTTGTCATCCATGAACATGGTCGAGGCGTAGACCGTCGCGTGTTCATTGAAGTCATAGTGCAGGAAGGCACCGGCCGTGTAGCGCTCGTCCGGACGCTGGAAGAAATTGATCGGTCCGAAATTGTAGAGATTCGCGTTCGTAAACGGCACCAGTGTGCCATTGGGTCCAATGGTGTTGTTGCTGGCCGGCGCGCCAGCGCCAATGGTCGCAAAGCGACCCGGGAAACTCGTCCCTGAACCGCCGCAGGAGAACTTGCCGGAGTTCGAGGTCGCGTATCCGGAATTAAGCGTACAAGCGCTGTAGGAGTACTTGCCTTCCAGAACTGCCGCGACATTTCGATACGTGGCATAGAACGTTGCATTACCCTTGCCGTCTTCAGAGTTCACGCCGGCGATGAAGGCCAACGACTTCTGAGCGCCGGTGTTAACCGATGAGGGCGCCTCTTGGAAATGCGCTGCTGCAACGGCATCTTCGACGCCGTCCGTGTTCTTGTTCGAATGATTGTAGATACCGGCATCGGCAACGATCTTCACGCCCTCGAAGTGATCGTTGAGCTTGAAGTTCACGACACCGCCGACGGCGTCCGCGCCATAAGTGGACGACGCGCCACCGGTCAGCACTTCGATGCTGTCGATCATTTCCGCCGGAATCATGTTGATGTCGGATGAACCGCCGGTGCGCGGATCGCCAGGACCTAAGCGCAGACCGTTGACGAGAACCAGGGTGCGCTTCGCACCGAGGCCGCGAAGGTCGACTTCTGCCGTGCCGGTCGCACCGTTCGAAATGTTGGCGCCCTGTGCGGCAAAAACTTGAGGCAGCTCGTTGAGCAAATCCTCAACGCGGGTCACGCCGCTCTGCTGCACATCGAGTGCCGAAACGAAGGTGACGGGGCTGATTGAAACTTGGTTCGGCACCGAGATGCGTGAACCCGTGACCACCACTTCCTGCAGCGAGGTGTCGCTCGCGGCCGCGGCAGGCGCTGTTTGCGCGTTAGCAACACCGAATGTTGCGGCCAATGAGCCACCGGTCAGTGCAAATCGCACCGCCATCCGAAGTCGAGGATTCCCTAGATTGTCATTTAGCATTGAGCGCCTCTCCGGTTATGCGATTCGTTCCATAAATACAAATGCGACGCTGCGGGCGGTAAAGAACGAGCAGATTCCGGGAAGCATATGCGTGCGGCGAGCAGCAGCGCCTTGTGGCGGGCTCGCAGCATCAGCATTGGCTTGTGGATCCCCTGGACGTTTGCGGTCTCTAGGCGTTTAGCATCGATGCGCGAAATATAGCATAGTGTCCAAGCAGCACAACACTAAAGGCAGGGGTCCTTGTTGCGTCCACGCAACGAAAGCTGCTTTGGGGACTGGACGCAACCGATCGGCACCCGCATCATTCCGCATCGAATTTGCCGGTGAACTGCAATGGCGACCCCCTCACTTCCAGACTTCCAATTCGAAATCGGCGCGCGCATGGCGCGCGGCGATTGGACCGCGGCGGCCGCGGCGGCGGCTGGATGCCGCGCGGCATGGCCCGCCGACTCAGCCGGTTGGCTTCTCGGCAGCATCGCCGCCTTGTTCGCGGACAAGAAGGAAATGGCTTTGGCGTTGATGGAGGAGCGGCTTGCGACCGATCCGCGCGATGTGCAATGCCTGCTGCAAAAGTCCGAGTGTCTGTTGGCCCTCGGGCGCCGGGCCGAGGCGCTCTCGAGTGCGGACGACGCGGCTGCGCACGCGGCCAATGACGCGGTGGCTCTCGATGCCGTCGGTACCTTTCTGGTGTATGCCGCCGAGCACTCCCGCGCCCTGGAAATCTACAATCAAGCCGTCGATGCCGACCCGAAAAACATCTCGATCGTTGGAAAACGGGCCGAAGTACATCGTTTTCTCGGCCAATTCGATTTGTCCACCCGCGACCACGAGGCGGTCTTAAGCCTGTCGCCCAGCAATCCGGACGCCCTCCGGGGTCTGGCAGAACTGCGCCAGCAGACACCGGACCGTAATTCGGTTGCTGCCATGGAAGCCGCCTTGGCCGCGGCACCGGCCGGGTCCGAGGACATCACCACGCTGCATTACGGCCTGGCCAAATCCTACGAGGATCTGAACGAATACGCCGCAAGCTGGCGCCACCTGAGCGCGGCAAACAAGCTGCAGCGAGTGCGCTATAAATATGATCCCGCACACGAGCGCGCCGTGATCGATCGTATCATCGCCGGATTTCCAAACGTGGAACCGCTTGCGCCGGACACGACGGGCGAACAACCGATTTTCATCGTGGGTCTGCCGCGCACCGGCACGACGTTAGTGGAGCGCATCCTGGGCAATCACTCGCAGGTGCACTCGGCCGGAGAACTTGGGGCGCTTTCCGAAGCCATCGGTGCCGTCGTCGACCAAAAGTCACCGATGTTGACGGAAGGTTGGCTGGGATATGCCTCGGCACTGAGCGACTTGGATGGCGAATCGATCGCGCGCGAATACCTGGCGCGTTCACGCTCGCGGCGCGGCGAGAAGGCGCGGTTTTCGGACAAACAGACCGCCAATTTCTTCTATTGCGCGCTGATTTTGCGCGCCTTCCCCAACGCGCGCATCGTGCACTTGACGCGCCATCCGCTCGCGGCCTGCTATGCCATTTACAAGACACGCTTCTATGGGACCTTCGCCTTCGGCAACGACCTCGCGGACCTCGGCGATTTTTACGTGGACTATCGGCGCCTGATGGCGCATTGGCACCGCATCGTGCCGGGACGAATACTGGACCTGGCCTACGAGGAGGTGGTCACCTCGCTCGAACCGGCCACGCGCCGTCTGCTCGACTACGTCGGGTTGCCTTTCGAGGCGGCCTGCCTGGAATTTCACCGCAATCCCGCGGCCACGATGACGGCGAGTTCTGTGCAGGTCCGCAGGCCGCTCTATGATTCCTCGCTGCAGCAGTGGCGCAACTATGCCGATGAACTCAAGCCTCTGCGGGCACGCCTCGAAGCAGCGGGAATTGCAATCGACTGAGTGCGGCGCGCGGTTAACGCATCCGCGACACCTTGCAGCCTCGCCCGTTTTTCAGCTGCAGCCAGTACGAGCCCAGCATACCGCGCGATATCGTGGCCGAATCCCCGAGCTTGGCCAGCATGTCCCCATCCGACTCGATCTGCCCCCAGACCTGCGTGTTATCCAGTGTAAAAAGCGTGCGGCCGTTGCCGGTGAGCGCCAGGGCGACGATGCGGCCCTCGATTTTCGCCAATTTTGCCGGCCGTGCGGCCACCGCTTCCTCTTTCGCGGCGATGGCACTGCCGCTCAAGCCAAACGACTGCTGCGCGTCGAGCACCGGCGCGGCGGGCCTGGGCGCGGCGGCGGCAATCGCGGGCGGCGCATTGTTGTCGGGCGTGGCCGCTGCCGCGGGTGGCGCCGGTGCCGCGACCGAAGACAATGCGGGAGCGCTCGCCAATGCGGCGGTTTCGCGATCGAAGCATGCCAGCCTCGCGGCTGAATCCGTGATCGCTCGACAGGCAAGTACGCCCGCCAGCGGTTCGGCGGCCAGGCACGGCGGTGCGCAGACGAGACAAACGAGCAGCAGTGGTGACTTCAAATCAGTACTCCCGGCACAGGGCCCTCGGCGTCGTGATATTGCGCCAGCGCGAGGGTGGTTTCGCGCACCAGGTCGCGCTCAAGAAGCGTGAGTTCCGGATTCCAAATATCGAAAATCAAAATCGCGCGCGGCGCATCTGAATTATTCCACGCCTCGTGCTCGATCGTATCGTCGAATACCCAGCCGGTACCGACTTGCCACTCGCGTGTCTCGCCGCCGACTCGAAATCCGCAGCCTGGGGGCACAATCAGCGGCAGGTGAACCGTCACTCGCGTGTTGGTCACGCCGGTGTGCGGCGGAATCTTGGTATGTGCTTCCAAAATCGAGAAAAAAGCAGTGGGTCCGCGTCCCGGAACGTCCACTTGCGGTACATTCGCCAGCACCGCGGCCGTGCGTGGACAGCGCTTTAGATGCGCATCTTCGACCTTGCCTTGATTCCAGAGAAAATAAGCGCTCCAGCGGCGCGAATGGTTGAGTTCCTTCCACTGCCGCAGCGGCAATCCGTCCTCGAAGGCGATGTAAGGCTCCAGGCCCGACTGATCCGTGCTCAGCACGGCAAGTAATTCCTCGCGAATGGAGTCCGTGGCGGCCTCGACGCCGGCGAGCCAGGGGAAGGTCTCGCGATCGAAAAATTCGTAGTTTCTCAGGTAGGGGAACAACATGAAGGTCGGTTCCGGAACATAAATGCGCCGCCGGCCGAGAATGCGGTCGAGGCAGCGGTCGAAGCGTCTTCGCTCTCGGGTGGATTCCCCGCTTCGCAGCGCGCCGATTTTCCTGTCGATCGCCGCCGCCAGCGTCACGGCATTCTCCCGGACTCTCGTCTCCGCGTGCCGAACGTGTGCCTCGACCGGCGCGGGTAACCGCGTCCCGGGAGTCAAGGATTGCAGCGCATGTCCGTACACCGTGGCCGCCGAGCGCGGCTTGTGCATGAGGTCGAGCAGCGCGCCCTTCTGCAAAAGCACGACCAGATGGGTGGGATCCAGGGTGAGCGCTCGCTCCAGTGCATTGAGCTCCGCTTCATGACGCCCGAGAGTGCGCAATGCCGCGGCCAAGCTGAGCCAGTAAGGCAAATGACGCGGCGCCAGGACAACAACTTGCTCGAATAGACTCAGGGCCGCGGCCGCGTCGCCGGCTGCGAGAAGTCGGCGAGCCCGCTCGTGCAGCTCATTCGGGTCGCGTCCCGCTTCTGCCGTTGGCATCATTGCTAAAGTATACAATCAGCCGTATGCCTGCGCCCAAACTCGTCAACATGTTTGCCGTGCCTTTCGCGTTCGGACAGTATGCAGCGCATGCGCCGCTCAACGCAGCCTTGAAGCGCCTGATCTTTTCATTGGAAAAGACCGGGGCCGTCAATCCGCGGCCTTTCACCCAGCGCAATACGCAGGTGTTTGAGAGTCATTTCAACCTGTTCCGGGAATCCGATCCGGCCATTCAAGAATTGAAGGCCTTCTGCTGGGATCAAATGCTCAATGTCATCGGTCAACTCAATGGCTACGATGTACCGACGATCAAGCGCCTGGAAATCTACAATGACTGCTGGTTCCACATCAGCCGGCGCGGCGGATTTTTCGGGCTGCACAATCATCCCAACGCTTCATGGAGCGGCGTCTATTGCGTGGATCCGGGCCAGCACGATGCGGGCAAGCCGAACAGCGGACTCTTGAGCTTCGTCAATCCGATGCTCATGACCTCGATGCACATCGACGCGGGCGTCGCAAAAATACCGTTGCCCTACGGAAATCAAATTGCCAGCGTCCGCCTGGCCGCAGGAGAACTGGTCATTTTTCCGTCATGGGTGCTGCACGACGTGAAGCCGTTCGAGGGCGAGGGCGAACGGATCACAATTGCCTTCAACTGCTGGTTTAACTTGCCCGACCTCGCTTGACGCGCACGCTACGGATCGTAATAGAAGCGCTTTACCCACGGCTCGAGAAGCGGCAGCACCGGCAGCAACGCAGCCTCATAACGGCGCCACTGGCCGAGTCCTTCGGTATTGAGGCCACGCACCAATTGCGCCGTACTTGGCGTGAGCACAGCGCGCTTTTGGGTGCGCAGGGCGAAGTCCCCCATTGCCGGCACCCATTCGAGATTAAGATGAGAGCAGACGCGTTTCATCTCGCGCGTGAATTCGGTGACGACATCCTCGTGCCTTACGAGGCACATGTTCAACTTGAGAGCGGTGGTTAGGCAAACCGCGAGCGCCATGACCGCATCGTAGTAGCGGGCCGCGCCTTCCAGGGACAGCAGTTCATAAATCGGCGCGCTCATTTGAAAGCGATGCCGGAAGCAGCTCAACACCACGTCACGTGGATCACGGCACGCGAACAGGATCTTGGCGCGCGGGAACAACCGCGCAATGAGCGGTAGCTTGAGGGTATTGAGCGGATGCTTGTCGACGAATACCTTGCCGGCGACATCGACGCCGGCGTTCGCAACCAGCCGCCAATACGCCGCTCGCAACGGCTCGAGTGAGGCGGCATTCGCCTGCATCAGGCGATCCAGATCGGACGGTGCTTTCATGAATCCACGGACGCCGTCGAGCAGCAATTCGTTCTCCTCGAGGCTCACCACATCCGGATGTCCCTCGAGCACGACTTCGAGGAGCGTGGTGCCGGATCGCGGGAAGCCCAGCAAGAAGACGTGATTCGAGGGCTCCGAGCCGCTCGCGGGCGAGGCGCCGGCGGCGCCCACGGCCTGCGGCGGCACCCGCTCGAAGTAGTGCGTCAATGCGCGTGCGTACTCGAGTGCGCTGGGACCGGCGGAAAAACGCTCGGCATAGGCCCGCTGCAATTGCTGATTGCATGCGGTATAGGCCGCGAACGCCTCATCCGGCAAACTCTTGGCGTCCAGCACGTCACCCAGAAGACCGGTGGCGTAGGCACGCTCAACGGGCGCGAGCCGGCCGTCGGTCAGCAAGGCACGCAGCCGCACTTCCGCCCGGTTGACCTGGCGCTCGCCCAATTCCGCCGCGGCCAGACTCATCACCGCATCAGGAAAGCCCGGCAGTGCCGCGAGCGCCCTTTCCGCCCGTTCCCGCGCCTCGCGGTGCGCCCCGCGGCTGGCGGCGAGGCGCGCCAGCCCGGCGAGTGCGACACCCTGAGTGGCATCCAATTCCAGCGCGCGTTGGTAACTCGCCTCGGCATCGTTGATCGCGCCAAGCGCGAACAAAGCATTGCCGCGACTCGTATGGGCAAACGGCAAGGAGGAGTCCAACGCGAGGACCGCGTCGAATTGCGCCAACGCTTCGTCGGGCCGTTCAAGCCTTAACAGACACAGCCCCAGCGCATTGCGCGAACCCAAGTCGGCGGGCGCCATCGCGACTGCCCGTTGCAACAGCCGCTCGGCGTCAGTGACGCGACCCTGCAATTCAAGATGCAGTGCCGCCACATTGAGAAGCAGCGGATGCTCGAGCCCGTCCGCCAAGGCCGCTTCGGCCATGACCGCGGCTTCCGTATGTGCGCCGCGCTGCGCGGCCGCGTGGATTGCGCTCAACGTCGCGTGATCGGCTTTTGGATCGCGCGCAACCGCCGGGTTCACGAGCCGCCTTCGTGGTAGGAACCGGTGCCGTAAAATTCGCTCACATCGCCGCTGACCCTGCTCACCAATTCACGCTCGGCGGTGCTCAGGTGTGGGCTCCAAATATCCAAGATAAGCACTGCGCGCGGCACATCGCTGTCATTCCACGCTTCATGTTCGAAGGTGTCGTCAAACACAAAGGCTTTGCCGGGATGCCACTCGCAACGTTCCGCGCCGACTCGAAATCCGCAGCCCGGCGGGACAATCAGCGGCAAATGCACGATTAGCCGGGTGTTTGACACGCCGGTGTGTGCTGGGATCCGCGTCTTGGCATCGAGAATGGAAAACACCGCCGTCGGACTACAGCCCGGCACTTCGCATCTTGGCCATGCCTCGAGCGCCGCCACGGTCCGCGGAAAACGAGCTATGTGATCCGGGATGGCAACACCTTCCTGCCATAGGTAGTAAACCCCCCAGCGGCGCGACTGATTCAGCTCGCGCCACTGATCGAGCGGCATTCCCTGCGGAATGTCCACGTAAGGCGTGAGCACCGAGGGCCCTTCCTGAAGAACTTTGATGAGTTCGGCACGAATGTCGTCGGTCGCCGCTTCGATCGAATCCAACCACGGAAAATCACTGCGCTCGTAGAACTCGAGCGCCGGCAGGCGCGGAAAATACATGAAGCTCGGCTGCGGCCGATACACTGGCTTCTTGCGCAGCAATGTCTCCAGGCAGCGCTCGAATCGCTGCAGCGGTTCATCTTTGAACTGCTCGCGCAAGCCCTGCAGCCGCGACTCGAGAAAGCCTTCGAGCTCCCTGTCGTTGGCCGCGACGAATTGCATTGCGTATTGGAAAACCGGCCGCAGTGACTGCGGCGGAAGAGCTCCGGAGGGCACGCTCTGCAATACATAGCGATAGGTCATCGCCGCCGCGCGCGGCTTGCCCTGCAGCTCCTGCAATGAGGCTTTTTGCAGCATGGCACGCAAATTGCGCGGCTCGAGTGCGAGTACTTTGTCGATGGCCGCCATTTCCTCCTCGGCCCGCTTCAGCCCGCGCAGCGCCGCGGCGAGATTGAGCCAAATGGAGGCATGCCCGGGCTCCTCGCTCGCGGCCTGCACAAGCTTCGCGTACGCGCCGGCGGCATCGCCCGCCAGCAACAAGCGCCGCGCGCTCTCGTTCAGGACCAACGGATGGCGCGGCGACTCGGCCTCGGCCTGCCGGACCAGACGATCGGCCTCCTGCACACGGCCGCTGGCTGAGGCCTGTGCCGCGGTCTCGATCAAGTGCCGAATGCGCCGATCGTCGTTCTGACCGATCATTCCACTACCTCGACCACATGCGGTGCAGGTTGGCGACCACGTAGTCGAGCTGCGTGCGTGTGCGCCATTCCATTTTTGCCGCCTCGAACGCGCGCACTTCGCCGAGCGAGAACAGCAAGTCGCGCTGCAGCGGGTCGGGGATCTGGCTTTCGATGAAAGTAATCATGACGAGCCGCGATCCGGACCGTACGGGTTCCACCTGATGCACGTTGGTCGATGCATAGAACACCGCGGAACCCGCGTTCCCCTTGATATGTACGATTTCGGAACCCAGGTAGATCACGAGCTCGCCGCCCTCATAGTCGCCGGGGTTCGAAATGAACATGGTGCAGGAGACATCGGATCTTAGTGGCTGGGGACCGAGCGGTAGGAACGCGGCATCGATGTGCGCTCCATACTTCATCCCGACGTCGTAGCGCGCCAGCGACGGCACGGCCATGCGCTGGGGAAAAGCGAAATTTCGGGACTGCTCATTGCGCTGCAGCGCCGTCAGGGCAATTTGCGACGCCTTCTGGGCAGTCGGATCGGCGGGATCCCCGATGACATTGTCCTTCGTATGGTTGTGGGGGTTGGAGCGGCGGCCTTCGATGAATTTCGCCTGGCGGGCAAGCTCCGCGATGTCCTGCACTTCGGCCGGCGTCAGATAGTTGTCAATTTGAAGAAACATCGGTTTTCCCGCCATTTTCCATAGCAACAGCCCCCAAGTATAAACGCAGGCTCGCGAAAGCAGCGGGGTGGTGCGAAACTGATCGTAATGGATGAGCTTGCGGAGGAATTGGGTCGCTCGCCCGAGCTGTTCCCCTATGCGCTGGACCTGCCCAGCGACAGCGTTACATTCATTCGCCTCAAAAAATCCGAATATGAGCGGGCAAGCTTTCTCGATGCCCGACTCCTCACCCCGCAAATCCCGCAGCGTGCACTTGCCTGGACGCAGTTAGGGCAGGCCATCGATTCCGCGCGGCTCGATGAGCGCTGCGGATTCATCTTCCATATTGGCCATGTGGGATCGACGTTGCTTTCGCGCCTGATCGGCGCCCATGGCGCCGTATTTTCGTTGCGCGAGCCGCTAATACTGCGCGCCTTTGCGCAACTCGGCGATGAGGGGGCACCGCCGCGCGCTTGGCCCGACTTCAGTGCCCGGGTCGGGTTCGGCTTGAAATTGCTGTCGCGCACGTTCGAAACCCGGCAGCTCGCGGTGGTCAAGGCCACGAGCTTTGTGTCTGAGCTTGCAGCCGAGCTGTTGTCGCGCGCATCTATGCCCAAGGCCGTGCTGATGTTCGTCTCGCCGGAAAGTTATATCGCCACCATCCTGGGCGGACCCAATTCGCGGCAGGAAGCCAAACTGCTCGCCCCAAGCCGCTTACGGCGCCTGCACCGGCGCATCGGCGATGAAATATGGCAACTCGCTGACCTGAGTGAAGGCGAAGTACTGGCGCTCGCCTGGGCCTGCGAAATGTCGGCACTGGCGCAGGCTGCCTATTCCAGCGGCGGGCGCGTTTGTCGAGTGGACTTCGATCGGTTTCTCGCCGACCCGGCGGCCCTTCTCTTGTCCGTCCTACAGCACTTCGACATCCCGGCGGTCGCGACGGACGTGCGCGCAATCCTGGAGGGGCCGGACATGTGCCGTTACTCCAAGGCGCCCGAACATGCCTACGACGCTGCGTTGAGGCGCGACGTATTGAACCAGGCGCGTGCCCTGCATACGGTCGAAATCAGACGGGGACTCGCCTGGCTCGACCGCGCAGCGGCGCGATTCGCCCCGTTGCAGCGCGCCGTGGCCTTGGCGCAATAACGGCGCGCAGCCCACATCGACTATAATCCGCTCGCCCGAGCGATTAGAGCGGAGGTGCTGGCGTGAGGCTGACAAATCGTCTGATGGCGCCGATCTGTGCCGTGGCAGCCATGGCCGGTGCGCCCGCATATGCGGAGGAACCGGCGGCAAAGGCGCCCCCGGCTGTGCAAAGCACGGCGACACCCGGTAACCCCGTGACGGCGGCGCCAGTCAACATCACCACCCCGGCGCCGGCACCCACAACGGCTCCCCCCGTGGACCGCAAAAAGGCGCTGCAGTTCGGCTTTCGTCCGGAAGTCGTGAAAGGCATTCCCGTGTACTGCAAAGAAGTGCCCATAGAGGGCACCCGATTTACAAACAAGCGCTGCGTGCGCGAAGATCAATTTCCGGCATTCCTCTCGCAGTTGCAGGTCGCGCGGGATGCGGCGACGAAGAACGGCTGCTTCGGCGCCGACTTCTGCGGCAATGTCGAGAGCATGCCCAGCAAGCCCCGCATGAGCATGGGATCGAGTAGATAACTAAAGGAGCGCGAGTGGTGATTTCGAAAATTCTTCCCGCGATACTGGCGGCAATCGCATGCGCCGGCGGTATTGCGTTTGCGCAGCAAGCCTCCGATGCAACAAAACCGCCGGCCGCATCGAGCTCAACGGCGACCAGCTCGGCTGAGCCGGCCGATGCGGAGGCCGCAGCAACTGCCGCCGCGATCGCCAAGGCCAATGCTGCCGCAGCGGCAGCCGCGGCACACGCCCCCGCGAAGATTACCGATGAAGCCATCCTGGACAAAATGGCGAAGAAAGCTGGGTGGCACACCGAAGTGAAAAACGGCGCGACGGTTTATTGCCGGGAGACGACGGATGTCGGCACCCGATTCTCATCGAAGAAATGTGCGACGCCGACGCAGCTGGCCGTGGTATTGGAGCAGCAGGAGTACGAAAGAGACCAGTTGAAGCAGCGCGGTTGCGGCGGTAATTGCGGCGGCAAGTAAAACAAGCCCTCGACGTCCGTCATTTCCAGCTGACCGGTGCTCAAACAGCGCGGCTGCGGCGGATACTAGAATTTACAGGGAGAGAAGCCAAAATGCCTTTCATGAGAATCGTTGCTTCGACCATTGCTTGCCTCGTCGCGGTCGGCGCATCGGCAGTCCAGCAACAACGCCCTGAGTCGACGCCGACACCATCCGCTGCCTCGCCCGCCTCCGACCCGGCATCTGCAGCCGGCACACAACAAGCAGCACCCGCGGTCGGTCAGGCAGCGGAAGCGGACGATGCCGCCGCCCTAATCGCCAGGGCCAATGCCGTCGCGGCGGCGAATGCAAAATCGGCAGCGAGCGAGATCGCCGCTCCCCCGGCCAAGGAAATGCCGTCGGCCAAGGCTCAAAAGAAAGCCCGGGAGTATGGCTTCCATGCGGAGGTGTACAGCGGCAAAACCTTTTTTTGCAGGGATGACGCGACGGTGGGCACGCGTTTGCCGTCCAAATGGTGCCTGGATGCCATGGAGTTTGAGGACTACGCGGTGCAGCTGGAAATCGCGCGCGACCTGATGAAGAGCAAGGCCACATGCAACGCGGGTAAGGTCTCCTTGGCCGCATGCGGAGGTCTTCAGTAACAGCGCCGACATTCCGCCGACTCGCCTTAGTCCGTGGCGGCGGCCGCGGCCGGGGAGTGTACCCCCGGCATGTGAAACCTCCGACCCGCATGGGATGCTATTCGGCCTGATCGCACGATTGGATGCGGTCACATTTCAACATTAAGAAACCGTCATATAAGGGTCTTTGGCCGGCGCGCCCGGCGCTCGCTGCCGCCTCATTGAAACAGCCATCAGCTTAGATAATTGGGTAATAATGACGCCGTTGGCCGGGTCTTTTACATGAGCAGCAATTCCGCTGCGTTCTTAAAACTACTGAAGGAATCCAAAAAATGCAGAGCCAGAAACTGTCGAGCGTCGCCATGGCCGCCGCCGCTGCCATGCTGTTCACTTCCGCCATCAGCACCACTGCCTTTGCAGCGGATGCCGCCACCGTGAAGTGTCAGGGGGTCAATTCCTGTAAGGGAATGTCCGAGTGCAAGTCCGCGAAGAATAGCTGCAAGGGCATGAATAGCTGCAAGGGTCAGGGCTTCGTCTCCATGACCAAAGACGCCTGCGCCGCTGCAAAAGCCAAGGCTGCCCCCGCGAAGTAAGCGCTGAAGCATTGACTTGGAGGGCCGGGCTTCACCGCCCGGCCCGATCTTGATGAAACTCTCCGGCTTCGGTCTTGGACTAAGAACTCCCCACTATGAGGCCATATTCAACGAGCCTCATGGGATCGATTGGCTCGAAGTCATCACTGAGAATTATCTGGTTCCCGGCGGCAAGCCGCTGCACTACCTTGAGCGCATCCGCGAGCGATTCCCGCTGGTGATGCACGGCGTCTCGCTCTCGATCGGCAGCACTGATCCCATCGATTTTGACTACTTGCGGATGGTACGCAGCCTGGCTGCGCGCATCGAACCGCATTGGATTTCCGATCATTTGTGCTGGACCGGCGTCGAGGGTCGCAATTTGCACGATTTGTTGCCGCTGCCCTATACCGAAGAGGCATTGGCCTCCGTGGTTGCGCGGGTCGGTCAAATTCAGGAGGTGCTGGGGAGGCAGATCCTGTTGGAGAACGTGTCCAGCTATCTGAGCTTTCACGCGGACGAGATGAGTGAGTGGGAGTTCTTGCGCGAGGTTGCCTCGCGCGCCGACTGCCACATATTGCTCGACATCAACAATATCTACGTCAGCAGCGTCAACCATGGCTTCGATCCCGTTGCCTACCTGCAGGCCGTGCCGAAATCCCGCGTGCGCCAGTTTCACCTGGCCGGCCACAGCAATATGGACGGACATTTGATCGATACGCATGATCATCCCATCGTCGAGCCCGTATGGGATTTATACCGCCAAGCACTCACGATCTACGGCGAGGTGCCGACCATGATCGAGCGCGACGACAACATTCCGGAATTGGGCGAACTCGTGGCGGAGCTTGACGTGGCCCGCGACATTGCCGCGCAGCACTCGCGGCAGGCCGCATGAGATCCTCGCAAATTCAGCTGCGCGAACTGCAGCAGGACATGCAGCGCTATTTGCTGGGCGAAGAAAGCGGCATTATGGCGGCCATTGTGGATGCACCGCCGCTGCCCCCGGCGGATCGATTGGCGATTTATCGCAACGCCTACAAAGTACGGCTGATCGATGCGCTGCACGAAACCTATCCCGTTCTCCATGGGCTGCTCGGCGATGAGGCATGGATTGAATTGGGGCAAGCCTATGTCGCGGCCCACCCCTCCGTATTTCGCTCGATTCGCTGGTATGGCCGCGAATTGGCGGATTTCATGGCCGGCTGCGTTCCTTATAGCGATGCACCCATTCTCTCGGAAGTCGCGCTGCTCGAGTGGACACTCTCCGAGGTGTTCGATGCGGAAGATGCGCCATCCTTGAGTCGTTCAGAACTTTCTGCGGTCGAGCCGACCGCGTGGGGCTCCCTCACCTTCCAATTCCACCCCTCGCTGCGCCGTTTGACTTTCAGCTGGAACACGGCGGCGGTTTGGAAGGCGATGAGCATCGATGAAACTCCGCCGAGTCCGGAACTCGCGGAAGCGCCCGTGTGCTGGCTGCTATGGCGCCAAAATCTGCAAAATTATTTTCGATCGATGAATGCGGTGGAATCGGCCGCGCTGGAAACCGCGCTGCGTGGCAGCAATTTCGCGCAGATTTGCGAATGCTTGAACGCCCTGCTGCCGTGGGAAGAAATTCCCGCCGCCGCCGCAAGCCTCCTCGGCGCTTGGGCGGACAGCGGAATCATCATCGGGCTCGGCAGTCCGAACGCCGCCGCGTCACAGTAGATTGCCGCCCGCCCCCAGCATTTCCTTGCGCAGCAAAGGAATGGGCGGACCCCCGAAGGACAGGAACTTGTCGTGAAAATCATGCCAGCGGCTCTGATCGTCCGGGTTGGGCGGCGCCGATCCTGCGCCGGCGCTCTTGGCGAGCCAGTCGGTGCGTAGCTTGCGAATCATCAGTTTGCCCAGCGTGTAATTCAGGTACGCCGGATCGTAGGTGCCGCGCGCCGCCTGTTGGCGCGCGTTGCCGGCATCCTGAAAGGCCTGCTCCCTGAACATTTTTTCGGATTGTGCAACCGTCATCCCATGCGTATGCAGTCCGATGGCGGACAACATGCGCACATCGCGCAGCAGCGCCTCGCTCAATTGGCCGATATGCCTTTCCGGATCCCCTTTGGCCAAACCCACTTCAACCATCATCTCTTCGCAGTAATGGGCCCAACCTTCGGCGAACGCATATCCCACCCACAGCCCTTCCAGTTTGTCGGGGTTGGCGTTCGAGTGCAGGAACTGCAAGAAGTGTCCCGGCCAGACCTCGTGAACCGATGTGAATAGCAGGGCGGCCTCGCCGGGAATATAAGCGGCTTGCTCCGCCTTGCTCCACTTCGGATCCGGCGGAGCGATGTTGTAAACGGAGGGCACGCCCTTGTCGTAGGGACCCGCAGTATTGATGAAGGCGGCGTTGGAGCGATTGTACGGAGGTGCTTCCGCCACTAGGGCTTCGTCGTTGCTTGGGATCGAAACCACTTTATTCTGGACGATGAAGTCCTGGAGCATTTTCAGTTGATTACGCGCTTCCTCGACAGGCCCTCCTTTGGGTTTGTTCGCCGCCATTTTTCCGACGCATTGGGCCAAGGACGACTTCGGTGCGTAGGTATTGCATTCCGCCTTCAACGCCGCCGTGTTACGGTCAAGATCGGCGCGGCCCGCGGCCTCGATATCGCCGATCGGCAGATCAACTTGCTCGGTCTGCTTGACCATTTGCGCGAACAGCTCCGGCCCAAAGGCGAATTTGTCGGTCGCGTTCTTGCGCTCACCCACCAGATAATCCTTGAGGCCGCTCATCGCCTGCGCCGCCGCCGCATCGGCGTCTTTCAGCTGCTTCTGCAGATCGGCGTCGGAGACAGCTGCAAACACCGCCGCGACATTCTTGGAATAAAAATCCGCCAGGCCGCCGAACTCCTCGATCCCCAATTCCACGTAAGTCTTGGGCAAGGGCGTTTTGAGATTTTCCTTGATCGAAGCGGCCATCTTCGGGATGCCCTGGGCGTATTTGATGTAAGCCTTCATGCGCACATTGAGCGGCGCGTAGTTTCGGCTCAAGTAGATGTCCGGGTCGATTTGATCCAAATACCAGGCGGGGTTGCTGAAGGGAAACTGAGTCTTTTCTATCCAGAAGAGATCCTTGTCGACCACAGCGAGCAAATATTCACGGTCGAAGCGCTCGCGCGGCTCGAGCGCAGAGGGATCCACGCCCGCGATCTGCTCCCGCTCATCATGAAGCCGCGCGATTTCGCGCTTGATGCCGTGCGCGCTCAAATCCGCCAACTGCCCGTCGAATTCGTGGCGCCCGGAGTGCACCGCAAACGCAGGTTGCGCTTGCATATAGTCTTCGATAAAGGCATTCGCGACTTTGAGCCAGGCCTGGCTCGCCGGCGACGGTCCCTTGGGTGCGGGGTGAGGCGGCGGCGACTGTCCGCAGCCGGATACGATGAGCAACAGGACCCCGGACAATGCGGCGCCCTTGGCAAGCGACTTCCACATGGCAACTCCCCCTCTTACTTATTAATCTAGTAGTCGTACTTCCCGCCGCGCTCCAGCGCGCGCCTATAGGCGTCACGCGCGTGAATCCGCTCGAGAAAGGCCATCGATTTCGGACGACTGGCGTTCAATCCGGCTCGCGGCACCGCAATTTCCAGAGGAAAGCTCATTTGCACGTCGGCGGCCGTGAACTGCTCCCCTGCGAACCAGGCATGCGAATTCAGTTCGGTTTCGATGTAATCCAAATGTCGCTGCAGGTTGGGTGCGATGAACGCATTGGTCACGCTCGACGTGATGCGGCGGGCGATGGCGCTGATGGGCCACGGCGAGGGATTCGCTGCAATCCGATCGAATACCAATTTAAACAGCAGCGGCGTCATTGCAGAACCTTCCGCATAATGTAGCCAGTAGGTATAGCGCAGACGCTGCGCCGTGCCGGCAGGGGGCATCAAGCGTCCATCGCCGTATTTTCCCACCAGGTATTCGATGATCGCGCCGGACTCCGCCACGGTGACATCGCCGTCGACGACCACTGGAGATTTCCCCAGCGGGTGGACCGCGAGCAACGCAGGCGGAGCGAGCATGCTCTTTGCGTCCCGCTCGTAGCGCTTCACCTCATAGGGTACGCCGAGTTCTTCGAGCAACCACAACACCCGCTGCGACCGGGAGTTGTTGAGATGGTGAACGACTACCATGCGCCGATTGTAGTCCTTAGGAGCCTGTCTGAGTATTCCCCGTGGCCGAGAACGGAATACTCAGACAGGCTCCGAGGGGTTACCGGGTGCGAACCAATCGGCCTTGACCGTCAGAAATTCAGGCAGAGCTTCGCATCGCGCCGCCAATGCGCTCAACGCCGGGTATACCACTGTCTCGCGATTGATTCCCAGCGCATCGCTCAAGAATGTGTAGACGCAGGCGGCGGTAATGTCGGCCTGAGTGATTCGGCTGCCGACCAGCCAGTCGTCGCCGCGAACCTGGCAGAGCCGGTCCAACTCGCCAAGCGCGGCATGCGTTTGTGTATGGCAGCGCTCCACCCAGGGCCGGTAACGCTTCTCGGGCGGTCGAAACGCGGTCTCGTACACCTGGGTCACGCCCTTCTCAGCGCCGCCAACCGCAATCGCGATGATTCGCAACGCTTCGCGCCTCAACTCGCCCGCGCGGGGCAGCAGCGCGCGCTCAGGCCCCGCGCGTTCATCGAGGAAATCCAATATTGCGTAGGATTCGATCAATGTGTCGCCGTCGGGCTGCACCAAAACAGGAACTCTGCCGAGAGGATTGAACTGGCGAATCAGCTCGAAATCCTTTCCTACCGACCAGCTACGGTGTTCAAAGGGCATTTGCAGCAAGTTCATGCTGACCGCGACGCGCCGTACGAAAGGAGAATCGAACATGCCGATCAATATCATCAGTGACCGCCTTTAACCTGCAATCCGGCGTCGGCGAGCGCCAGAGCCAGTTCGCATTCGATGCGCGCCGCCTCGCTGCGCTTGATGTATTGCAAATGCATGGTCGGCCCCGTCAGCACTTCGATGCCTCGTTTCAACACGCTTCCCGCCGCGCGTATTCCCGCCTTGTGCTGATCGAAGCGCTGTGCCGGGCTGTACCTGCTCATGCCCACGTACACGCCATACGAACCACCGCGATCCACAAAATCCAGCAGCACCAAGTAGATGTTCGATCGCCCCTTGGCAGAGGATCTAAACTTCAGCGAGGTTTCGTAGGCGGTGGGCAACCAGTCGATATAACGCATCGGCAGCCACTCCGGAATGGAGGCCGCCGCGCATGCCCACAGCTGTTCGAGCGCGCGTTCAATGTTAAAGGACATTGCTCCGCGCATCCATAGCTCATGAATGCAGTGAGCGCCGTCTAGGCCGTCGGCCGAGGCGAACGCGCGCTGCAGCCGATCGGCGATGCCGCGCTCCGCGAGGTTTCGAAGCGGACGACTGGCCGGCGGGATTTTGGCGTTGATGCTCAATCTTGAGCACATTATAGCGACGGCACTCCGAGCCTGCCCGAGGCGCAGCAGTCATGGAATTCGTAGCGCGTCTCCGCCTATCCATCTGATTTCGCCGCGGCACGGCGCGAGCAAGCTCTCAATACCGCTCGTGAAACCCATGGTTCGCAACAAGGCAAACGCGCGGACCTGCACGCCCGGGATTGCTTCGCGCACCCGAGCAGCCGCCGCCAACAAGGTTCGACCCCGAGTAATGACATCGTCGATGAGAACTACGTTTTGCACGTGCAGCGCCGAGGATTCCAATCCAAACGAATCGTAGTGCCGTGCGACCGTCGGACGCCGGCCTTTCGCCGCGGTAGCTGATTTGCGCACTGCATAGATTCTCCGCAGTCCAAGCCACGCCAGAGAGCCAACGCCTTCCCGCACTAGAGCGTGCGCAAGCTCTGCTGCCGCCCATGTACCACCCGTCCTAGGGCAACTTCGGGGCACCGGCACCAGCACGTCATCCGAGAGAAAAAACCCGGCCAGCAGCGCCGATGGCTCGCTCTCCCGACGCACGCGCACGGCATACTTGATCATGAAGCGGGTATCGCCGTCCTTCAGCAACGCGCGCAGCATTCGAGAACGTGCGCAGACCGCGCTTTCACCTGCCGGCGAATATACGTAGCAAGATGCGAAGGCTACGCGGGCAATCATAGCTCGTAGTCACGATTCAGTGTGCGTTTCGCAGACTCGTCAGATTCTGGCTCCGGCTGCACCTGTAGCTGCGCCTGCCGATACCGACGCCAGTTCTCGATAGACTGCTGTTGAAGCTCTTCGGGAGTCTTTGGCTCCCCCGCCGGCGGCGTAGCCTGTGCCGCACGCTGCAGCCGTGCATCGACCCTCGCTTGGTGCTCGGCGCGAATGCGTTCCGCAACTACGCTATAATATCCATGGCGTTCCATTTCAAATGCCGCGCGCGGAAATTGCGGGCCGGGTTCGCGATCGATTCCCTGCGCTCGCAGAGTACGATGGTCGATGCGGGACGTCACGTGCGCCTGCTCCAGCGCCGTGTTGGCGGCGATGGCCCAGCGTTCGCGCACATGCAGCAGCTCACCGACGGCTGGCCCCATTCCGGCCTCGCGGCGTTTGGCATCGCTCCACTCGAGTGTGGTTTTGGTGCCCAAGCCTCCGAGCGTCACTTCGCGAGTGGTCGCGAGCAAGTGCGCGTGAAAATTGCGCGGATCGCTGCCCGGAAAGTTTCTCGGCGCATGAATCGCTATATCGACTGCGAATCCGTAGCGGTCCACCAGCTCTCGGGAAAATCCGGACACGAGACCAATCCGTGCATCCGCCGATAGTTCGGCCGGCAGGGCCACCAAATATTCGCGCGCGACCCGCGCGTTCGTCTGCAAGGAACTCGCGCCAGTCAGAAAAGGCGAAGCTTGTGCCAGCGCGAGATCAGGTGCGCAGATCATCACCGCCACCAAAGCAGCCAGCGCCAAGTGAGCCGGTCCGCCACTCCGGAGTAGTTGCATGTCAGATCTCCGTCTCCAGTGCGCCGATTTCGCTCTCGCCGCGGCGCGCGGCCAGCTCTTCGCGCTTCGTCCGGCCGGGAGCACCAAAGCGGAAATTCTGCACGATGAAGGAATGGTCGTACTGCTTCTCACCGTCCCGGTCGGTCCAGTTGTTGGCACGAACCTGCGCCTGGATAATGAGTTGATCGCCTTTGCGGACGTTTTTCGCGATCGCTTCTCCCAGGCTCTCAAATGCCGTGAACCAAAGACTGGTAACCATCTCGCGCACATTGCCGTGCTCGTCTTTGCCTGCGTAGTCGTTGCCGATAAGACAGAACCTCGCGTAGCTCGTATCGCCTTTGACGGCGTATTCCGGGTCTTTGGCGAGGTTGCCCACAGCGGTGAGGGTGAAGCTATTCATGTTGACTCCTTATGTGTGTGTGTGTTGCGCTGCCCGGTGTATCCGTCGCGTGGCAATAGTTTCCCGGGGGCCACGTCAAACTAGAATTCCATTAAGTGCCGAGATTGCCCAGAAATCGGCACAGAGTATGATGAGGGGCGTGATTCATCTTGTGCACGGGGATCCCATGAAGTATGTCGTCGCGCTGCTTTGCGCCTGCTTGTCGGGCCCGGCTTTCTCGCAACCCATCGCATCGTTTCGAGGCGACGCGCAGCACAGCGGCATCTACCCACAGTCTGGAGTGCCGCTGCTGCACGGGATCAAGTGGAAATTCAAAACCGGCGGCGCCGTCATTTCCACGCCGGCGGTGAGCGACGGTAGCGCCTACTTCGGCAGCAATGATCACTACTTGTACGCGGTGAATCTTGCCGACGGTGTGCAGCGCTGGAAATTCAAGACTGGCAGCCGTGTCACTTCATCTCCCGCGGTCTACAACGGCCACGTATATGTTGCTAGCTACGATGGCAACATATATGCGGTTGATGCAAAATCCGGCGAGCAGCTCTGGAAATTTGCCTCCGAGGGCGAGCGGCGCTTTATGGGCCGGCATCTTCACGGCTCGGAGCCCGCCGGTGAATCGATGCCCGATCCGTTCGACTTCTATTTATCGTCGCCCACTATTGTCGAGAATACCGTGTACGTCGGCAGCGGCGATGGCAATATTTATGCGCTCGATGCTTCCACCGGTGCCTTGCGCTGGAAATTTCGCACCGGCAACGTCGTGCATGCATCACCCGCGGTCGCGCGCGGTGTCGTTTACATCGGCAGTTGGGATTCCTATTTCTATGCGATAGACGCCAAGTCGGGACAGGAGCGCTGGCGCTTCAAGACCGGCGAGGATCAGAAAATCGCCAACCAGGTCGGCATCCAATCTTCGGCGACCATCGCCGGCGGCATGGTGTACTTCGGTTGCCGCGACTCCAATTTGTATGCTTTGGATGCGGTCAGCGGCGTCAAAAAATGGGCCTTTTCCAACAAGGGCTCCTGGGTCATTTCGACGCCCATTGCACAGGACGGGACGCTCTACTTTGCGACCTCGGATTCCGGCTTGTTCCACGCAGTCGATGCGCAGACCGGTGCTCTCAAGTATTCACTGAGTTTTCATCACTGGCCGATGTTCTCCTCGCCGGCGATCGCCGGCCGGAATCTCTATATCGGTTCAAACTCCGGAACGTTGATGGCGATCGATCTGGACAAGCATGCCATGGCGTGGACCTTCAGCACTGATGGGGCAAACCAGAACGCGGCAGCGCTGACGCAAAAAGGCGGCGATCCCAACTACGCCGCGGCGTTCGGCGACAACTTCTACGACGACATGGTCATCGGCGTATACAAAATGCTGAGCGTCGGCGCCGTCTTGTCTTCGCCCGTTATCGAGCGAGACATGATTTATTTTGGCAGCACCGACGGTAACGTGTACGCAATCAGCTGAGGCTTTTGCACCCAACTCGCATTCATTGCGCCGGTTGCCATTCGGGCAGACCTGCGCGCCAGAACACGAACGCGATGATGTCCGCCTGCAATTCATCGCCCTGCGTCTTGGTCGAGCCGATCCCGTGCCCCGCCTCTTCATCGATGCGCAACAACACCGGTTTCGTCGTGCTGGATGCCTGAAGCGCGGCGGCCAACTTGGCGGGCTCCCAGGGTGCTACGCGCGGATCGTTGAGTCCCGTGGTGATCATCACCGCTGGATACTGCGTCCCCGTCTTGACGTGCTGAATGGTATCCATCTCGTAAAGATTGGAAACACCTTCTGCGGTGGTGATTGAGCCGAATTCTGGAATATTGGCGGGTCCACCGGCGGTGAATTCCGCACGCAAGGTGTTTGCCGCGGGGACGAGATCGAGCACGCCCGCGAACAGATCCGGCCGCTCCGTCATGGAGCGCCCCATGGTGATGCCGCCCGCCGAGCCTCCGAGTATGAACAGTTTCGCCGGAGTCGTGACACCGCGCGCGATCAGGTATTCACTGCACGCAATCAGGTCACCCCAGGTGTTGTGTTTACTCGCATCCTTGCCGCCAAGGCGCCACTGCTCGCCCAGCTCGCCGCCACCGCGCACATGACACACTCCATATGAGATGCCCTTGCGCATCGCGGCCGCGCGGCGCACGCTGAAATCGGCGAGTTCAGAAATGCCATAAGAGCCGTACGCCTCGATGATGGTGATTTGCGCACCCTTGGCGCTCTTCGGTTGAACCAGCGACAGCGGCACCAAGGTGCCGTCCGCGGCCTTTGCCTGCAAATCGCTCAGCACATAGTCGGATGCCACCCACGCGCCTTGTGTACCGACCTTCAATTCACCGAAAGCTTTATTCGCGGGGTTGTAAACGAACTCGGTGGAAGGTGTGATGTAGCCCGACAGATCGAGCGCGACACCCGGCGTGCGCGGATCGGTGAAGGCTTCGTCGATGTGGCCGCGGTAAGGCAACGCCACCTCCTCGATGGACGTCGACCCGGAAGGAATGCGCAGCAATTGAGAATAGGCGCCATGGCGCGCAAGCACGTAGAGAGCATCGGCTGCCGCATGGATTGATTCGATCACGCGATCGGCTTGCGCCGGCAGCAGAATCGATGCCGAGGCCAGAGGCTGGCCCGCACGCAGCGCCAGGACTTTGAACGTCGGCGCATCCTTGTGCGACAACAGAAAAATTTCCGGCCCGCGCATGTCGAAGCTCGTGACCGCGTCTTCGCGCGCAATGAATTTGGTCCATGTGACCTTTGGGTCCCTCACCCGCGCGGCGGGAGCCAGCCACATGGCGAGTTCATTCTGAACGCCGTTGATCGAGAGCGCTGCTGCCATGGGCGCACCGACACTGATGGCGATTGCGGGCGCCTCGACCGGCGTGAGCGGGGGGCCCCGACCGAGCGACGCCCCCAGAATCGCCACGGGTTCGGACTTCAAGTCCCAGGCATCGGCCGTGGCATTCAGGTACTTGTCGGTCGCGGGCGCGTTCGCGCCAGTCTTCTGCAGGCGAATGAAGTACAACAGCTTGGAATCATCGCTCCATGAGGTCGCACCAAATTGCGCGCGGTCGATCGGTCCGCCGATCTTGGCGCCGCTTGCCGCGTCATACACGGTGATCGACGCGTCTTCTGAGCCTCCCTCGGAAATTCCGACCGCTACCTTGTCGCCGTCGGGCGACGCCAGAAAAAAATTGATTGCAATGGGCTTGCCACCGTTGGCGGCGCGCAATGCGGCGACGTCAACGATCTTGCGGACGCCCGCGCTGTCGGACACCATCAAGTCGAAGTTGTCCGAACCGGGCGCGCGCTCCTCGTAGAATCCCCTCGTGCCGAAATGCACATAGCCCTGGATCAGTCCAAAGGTCGCGGAAAATTTTGCAACGTCGGCTTTCAGCTGTGCGAGCGGTTTGATGCCGTCGAGCAGTGAGCGGGTATAGGCACCCTCCGATTTCATCCAGGCAATCGTGGACGGATCGAGCGCCTCCATATACCGATAGTTGTCGGTGATCTTTCTGCCAAACAGCGTCTCGACCACCGGTTTGGTCGGTGCCGGCGCCGGCTTTTTGTCGGCAGCGGACGAGTGGAGAGATGCAAACAGCAGCGCTGCCGCAATATAGGCAACTTTGGCATCGTGCATCGCTTGAATCCTTTGCAAAGAAGGGTTCGGGATTCTAAGGCGCATCCCAAACTTCGGCAAACAGGCGCGCGAAATTCGCGCCCAGCAATTTGTCGATGCGGCCCTCGGCCCAGCCGCGATGCGCCAGGTCATTCGCCAATCGATCAAAGCGGAGCGGATCGTTGTATTCCGGCACGATGGTCAACACATCTGCGCTCTCTCCCGGGGCGCCATAACCGGCCTTCTGGCGTACCTCCACGTTTTTTCGAAAAGCGGCGCGATAGGCGTCCGTCAGCGGGACCCCGGAAATCGATCCGTCAGTGCCCAAACCGACGTGATCCTCTCCGCACACATTCACGGCGTGCTCGATGTGGCGGATCAGGTCTTCGGCATGCGGCTGCCCGGATTCCCGCAGAAAGGGCATGAAATATATGCCGGCGACGCCGCCGCGCTCCGCCAGGGCCCTCAATTCGGAATCGCGAGTATTGCGCGGCAAATCGACCAGCGCGCGGCAGCCTGTGTGGGTTATGGCCATCGGCGCCCTCGAGGCTGCGATGCCTTCGGCGATGGTGCGCGGCCCTGCGTGGCTCAAATCCAGCAGCAGTTTCAGCCGATTCATTTCGGCGATGAAGTCGTGGCCCAGTTTGCTCAAGCCGCCGTCGGCCATCTCGATGCAACCGTCGCCCATGAGATTGCGGATGTTGTAAGTGGGCTGCACGATCCGCACGCCGAGGTCGGCGAATACCGCCAGATTTTTCAGGTCCGCCTCGAGCATGGTTGTATCCTGACAGCCATAAATGATGCCGAGCCGTTTGCTGGCCTTGGCAGCCTGGATATCGCCGCCGCGCAGGATCTTCATGAGCGCATCGGGATGCAACTTCAATTCGTGCTCCAGGTCCGCGATATTTTTGACGGCCGCCATGAACTTGTTGGGGCCGTTGCCTGGTTCGTTGATTGTAAAATTGATGGCGGTCACGCCGGACTCGCGTACATCTGCCAATCCACGCGCCGACAGCGGCGCATCCTCGGGTGCATCCGGGTTGAATTCGCCGAGACCGCCGAGCGCATCGATCACGGTGGCTTTGTCGTACCGGGAGCGTGGGTAGGCTGCCCGCGCCTCTGGCGCTGCCCAGCCTGATTTTTGTGCGATGACAGCGCCAGCCATGCCGCCGATGAGTTGCCGCCGGGTGAACATCCCCTTCTCCTTTTTTTGGTCTCGAGCCAGCATGCAGCAGAGCGCGATTTCACGCCAGTAACGCTCGCGCCCACGCCGGTGCGGCGCCGCCATCCCAGAAGCTTTACGGTGTCGCAACCCGCTCCATGTGCACCTTGAACCCGGGCATCCAGCCGTCCTTGGACTTAAATTCAGTCACCACATCGTAGGCAGCATCACCGCTGCGCTGCCAACGGCTGCGATACACCATCGTCTGGCCGTTCTCCACGAAACTCGTGTCCGGAAAGACCAAAGACTCCCGGTCGATTGACACGGGGCCGCGGCTAAAACCACCGTCGCTTTCGATATAAAGATATTCCAATTGCTTCGCGGCGGAATTCCAGAAGTAAATTGACTCGCCCATCGCGTCCGGCTTTCCGGCGGCGCGCACGGTATGACGGTCACGCAGGAATTTGCCGTCGTAGATCCAGGCAAAACAATGCTCATCGGTCCGGCCGCCGGGAAACGCTCCCTTCCAACAATGCTCCGCCAGAAACGCCAGCGGCTGGTAAGCCTGATCAGGATGCGTGAACCCGAAACCCGGCGCGAATAGAAGCAAGCAAACCCACTTACGCATGGTCTTTCTCCCCTGATTTTTCGATCAACCCTTTGAAGTACCGGCGAAGCTGGCGGACGGCCGCATCGAAACAATTGATGTCGCGGAAGGTGCGCGCCTGCATGACGCCGCCCTCCATGGTCGTCAGGACGAATTGCGCCAATTCCCGAACGTTTTGGTCCGCCGGCAATCGCGACTTAGCCTGCCGCAGACACGTCGCGACAGCCTCGATCCAGGCGTCGAAATTCTTGGCCAGCCGCTCGCGCACAGCCGGATCCGGCTCATGCAGTTCGAGCGCCAGACTGCCGATTGGGCAACCATAGAAGCAGTCCGTATCAGCGAGCGATTTCCGATAGCGAGCAAGCAGCGCAAATATCCTTTCGATAGGATCCTCCACGCCCGCCCATGCCGGTTCGAGCAACATCGGACCGATGCCCTCGTGGTAAAGATCGAGCACCGCGGCCAGGAGATCCGCCTTGCTCGGAAAGAAATAGTAGAGGCTGCCGCTGTTGACCTTGGCGGCCTGCAAAACGTCCGCGATGCTGGTCGAGTTGTAACCCTTCTCCCAGAAGAGCCGCATGGCTGTAAGCACCAAACGGCTGCGGGTATCCGACATGGGCCCGACTTGATTGATCATTCAACTAAATTACTCCGGAAATGACGGTCGATCAAGTTTTTTCGCGCCAGCTCGCTGCGGGTGCTTCCCTACCCCTAGTCCGTCTTGACGTACTGCGCTTTGCCGTCGCCGAACGACCAATCTTCGGGCGCGACGCACACCAGGGAGATCAGAACATCTTCAGGTCTCATGCCCGGATTCTTCGCCAGCCGCGCGGCAATGGTCTTGTAGATCGCCATCTTCACTTGCTGCGAGCGTTGGTTGAGCGTGACTTGAATCATCACAATGTCGTCGGTGCGCTTCACGCCCAGATAGGTCGGATCGTAAATCAGGTCGGCCGCCGCATGTTCAGTTAGGACCTGGAACCGGTCCAATTCCGGCACGCTGGCCACCTCAACCAATGCGCGGTGCACCTCGTCGGCAACAGCTTGACGGTATTGGGTGGATTTTCCTGCCCGAATCGAGATGCGTACCAGCGGCATGGCGTTTGACCCCGGATGTTTCTTTACAGTCCGATTATAGTGTCGGCTCAGCAATCCGAAATTAAGAACAGGATTGAACTAGGGCGCCGAAGAACGTCAATTTTGCCGAGGCATGAGCATGAAACCCAATACCGCGCGTTGCACAAGAACCTTTCGTACGTTTTTGGCGGCAGGTCGTACTTTTTTGGCGGCAGGTGCCGCGACCTTGAGCATCTCGCCAGCCTCCTTGGGCCAGGACAGCCACGCGTCCAAACACTATGTACTGCCTGCATCGACTGAGAACGTGCAATGGGGTTGGTACGACATCAACGAAAAGCCCAAGCTGACCATTAAATCGGGGGACAGCGTTTCCATCGAGACCCTGTCCCATTCACTGGGGCAAATCAAACCCGGGGTTCCGATGGATGAAATCGTGCGACTGCGCAAGGCGAATCCGGGCGGCGGACCCCACTCGATCACAGGTCCCATCTATGTCGATGGCGCGGAACCCGGAGACACGCTGGAAATTCATATCTTGAAAATCGTGCCCAAGACCGACGGATTCAATTTCAACGTACCGGGCAAGGATTTCCCCACCGTCGGGCAGCTCGCGTCCGAGTTTCCCGAAGGCTTTGTGCGCTACTACAAGCTCGACCTGGAAAAGATGCAAACCCAGTTCAAACCAGGGATCGTCATTGACCTGAAACCCTTTCCCGGAACCTTCGCCGTCGGCGTCGACCCCAACGAACCGGATGCCAAGGCCGGGCCGCCCATTCGCGACGCCAAGGGCCGCACCAGCACGCTGCGCCCGTGGAAAAACGGTTCCAACATGGATGTGAACGAGCTTCAAGCGGGCGCGACCATGTATTTTCCGGTGTTCCAGAAGGGTGGCCTGATCTGGACCGGCGATTCGCACTGCCGGCAGGGTAACGGCGAGGTGAATTTGACCGCACTGGAATGCTCATACAAGGAAATCGAAATCAAGCCCGTCGTGCGCAAGGACCTGAAGACCGAGTGGCCTTGGGCGGAGACCAAAGCAAATTGGATTTTCATGGGCTTCGACGAAGACTTGAATCAGGCCATGAAAATCGCCGTCGACCAGACCGTCAACTGGTTGTCCAAGCAAACCATTGTGCCGATGAGCCGCGAAGAGGCTTACGCGCTCACGTCAATCGTGGGAGATTGCCGCGTATCGCAGGTCGTCGATATCCGCAAAGGAGTGCACTGCATGATTCCAAAATCGGTGTTCGTGAACTACAAGCCGGGAGCGCGCTGACAAACCGGGAGCGCGCTGACAAACCGGGAGCGCGCTGACAAACGGGGAGCGCCCTGACAAGCCGGGAGCGCGCTGACAAACGGGGAGCGCCCTGACAAGCCTGGAGCCACGCTGCCAGGCCCGGCGCCTAAGGTTTAGCCAGCTGCACAACCATCTTTCCGGTATTGGCGCCGGTAAACAATCCGATCAAGGCCGCCGGGGCCTGCTCGATCCCTTGCAATATCGTGGTACGGTATTTCAGGCGGCCCTGGCGTATCCAGCCTTTCATGTCGGCGAGGAACTGCGCCCGCTTCGATTCGAATTCGTAGTACACGAAACCGCGCAGCATCACCCGGTTGTAGATGATGTTCGAAAGCGTGGTCACCGGTTCCGAGACTGCGCCGAAATTGTTGTAAGCCGAGATCATGCCGCACACGGCGATGCGCCCCAGCGCGTTCATACGCGGCAGCGCCGCGTTCAAGTGCTCCCCGCCCACGTTCTCGAAGTACACATCGATGCCTTTCGGCGCCGCGGCTTTGAGCGATGTGCGCAGCTCTCCCGTCTTGTAATTGATGGCGGCATCCAATCCCAGTTCTTCCTTGAGCCATCGGCATTTCTCGTCCGAGCCGGCGCTGCCGATGACGTAGCAGCCTTTGATCTTTGCGATTTGCGCGGCAACGCTGCCCACCGCTCCGGCGGCGGCCGAGACGAAGACGTTTTCACCGTCTTTGAGCGCGCCAATCACGAGCAATCCGCCGTAGGCCGTGAGTCCGGTCAGCCCCAGGACACTCATGTAGGCAACCAAGGGCATGCCGTCGGCGTCGAGAGCAGACAGGCCTTTGCCATCAGAAAGGAAGTACTCTCGGAAGCCCTGCATCGACTCGACGTGATCACCCTCCTTGAACGCGGGGTTGCGCGACTTCACCACCCGTCCGATCGTGCCGCCGATCATCGCCTCGTTGAGCGCCGTCGGCCCCGCCAGCCTCGGCCGCATGGCCGGATCGACCGACATGTAAATGTTCTGAACCAGCAACTGGCCTTCTCCGGGCTCCGCTACCTCGGTTTCCACGATTCGGAACTGCGCGGGTGTCGGCAGACCTTGCGGGCGTTCAATCAGATGGACTTCTCTGCTTCGCATATTTTTTATCCCTCAGGCGGCAATGAGCCGCTTGGCCAGCGCATGTTTCCAGTGACCGGACTTGAATCGCCAAATGAGCATCGATCCTTTAAGCATATAGTCGCCGATAATGGAGCTGTATACCCAGATCACCGACAGATGAAACACGGCGAAGGTCGCCGCCAACGCGCAACGCACGCCGATCAGCCCGAGGAAGGAAGTCATGAGCGGGAAACGCGTGTCGCCGGCGCCGCGCAAGGAGCCGCCGATCGCCATGTCGACTCCCAGCAATGGCAGCATGGCAGCCATGATGTAGGTAAATTCGGTGGTGCGCAGCACGGCGATTTCATCTGACCCCAGGAAGAAGCGCGCGAGACCTGAGGCGTTGATCACAATGAGGAAGCCGATCAGGGACATTGCGCCGACGGCCATGCTGCAGGCCCGCCAGCCGCTGCGCGCCGCGCCCTCGATGTCGCCCGCTCCCAGATGCTGGCCCACCAGGGTCGCGCCGGCGATTGAGAATCCGCTGCCCACCACCATGGCGGCATTCAGCATATTGACACCGACATTGTAGGCGGCGAATGCCTCGGTGCCGTAGTAATGCCCAATGAGCGACATGAACAAGAAGAAGCCGAACTGCAAGACAAGCTGCTCGAGCGCCACGGGGTAACCGATGTGCAGCAGCCGCTGATAGCGCGTCCTGTTGAAAATGTCGCCAGGATAGAACTTGATGGTCAATTTCTGGCGCATCCATAATGACACCAGGACAGCTCCGCACAAGACGAACGACAGCCCGGATGCAAACGGCGCGCCTGCCGCTCCCATCTGCGGCGCACCCCATTTCCCCAGGATGAAGGCATAGAGCAGCGGCAGATTCACCACATTCACCGCCAAGCCGAACAGCAGCGGAGTCCAGGCGTTGCCGGCGGCGCGCAATGCACTGGACAGAATGATGTCTATGGCAAAGCCGATAATGAACGCCGCGAGCCAGAATATATTGCGCGAAGCCAATTGGGCCGCGTGCTCATCCAATCCAAACACTTCGGCGATCTGGTGCGAAAACAGCATGCCGAAGATCATGAGCACGAGGCCGACCAAGCCGCCGAACATGAGCGATGCCGAGGTGATGCGGCTGGCCTCCTCGCGCTGGCCTGCACCCCAGGAGCGCGCAACCAGAGCCGTGGTGCCGACGCCGATGGCCATCAACAAGGCCTGAAGCGCGAAGAAGACGCGCTGCCCTGCTCCCACGGCCGCTACCGCAGGCGCACCCATGCTGCCGACGAATTTGGTCTGCACCATGGCAACCATGGAAAACATGAGATTGGCCGCGATGGAAGGCCCGGCCAGCTGCCATATCGTGGGGCGCGTGTACTTGGGCCCTGCCGATTCGTCCGCTTTTGTCATCGCTCGTTAGGTCAGATCTTCAGGACAGCGGGCTTTCTAACCCATAGCGTCAGCAAGAGATAATAAAAGACACCGATCGCGATCCAGGCCAAACCCAGGATCTTGGCCGCGCGATCCATTTCGTACAGCACATACACGATGATCGCCAGGCCGATCAGCGGAAAAATCAGATGCTTGAGCCAGTCGCCGCTGCGCCGCCGGATCAGATAGTGATTGATCACCGACAGATGCAGCAGGACGAAGCCGGTGAGCGCGCCGAAATTGACGATCAGGGTCAAATCATCGACGCGACTGGCAAATAGCAATCCCACCAGCAGCGAAATGACGGCAACCACCAGCGTGCTGACGTAGGGGGTTTTGTACCGCGGATGCACTTTGGCCAATACCGCGGGAAGCTTGCCGTCGCGCGCCATGGCGAAGAGAATTCGCGACACCGCAGCCTGCGCCGCCATGGCATTCGCAATGGCGGAGGCAATGACAATGGCAAGAATCGTAATCAGCCGCAGCCAGGTGCCGCCGGCGCGCTGCGTGATTTCGTAAAACGCCGTTTCGGGCGAAGAAAAGTGCATCCCCGCGCTCAAGTCGGTTGCAATCCAAGTCTGCAGCATGAACAGCGCGCCGACCAGCATCAAGGACAGCACAGTGGCGCGGCCGACGGCATTCGTGCCGGCGCGATTTTCCTCGGACAGCGTCGAGATGCCGTCAAACCCGAGAAATGACAGCACCGCGATCGACGTGGCGCCGGCCACGGTCGACAAGGAAAACACTTTCGCATTGTAAATCGGTGTGAGGGTTAGTTTGCCCGCACCCATGCCGCCGTAAAGCGCAATCAGGCCGACCGCCACAAACAGCGCCAACACTACCAATTCCAGGATCAACATGTAGCGATTCACCCGGGCCGTGAATTGGATGCCTACCAAGTTGACGGCGGCGTTGAAGCAGATGAACACGGCGAGCCAGACCCAGGCGGGCACCCCGGGCAGCACCGGCCTCAAGGCCACGGCGCTGAACAGGTACAGCAGCGAGGGCACCAGAATATAGTCGAGAAGAATCAACCAGCCGGAAAAGAAGCCGGCAACTTCATGCAGTCCGCGTTGCGCATAGGTGTACACGGATCCCGCCAACGGAAATGCGCGCGACATGGCGGCGTAGCTCAAGGCCGTGAAAAACATGCCGACGAGGCCGACGAAATAGGCCAATGGCACCATGCCTTTTGCGTCGTTGTAAACGAAGCCGAACACCGAGTACGGCGCGATCGGCACCATGAAAATCAATCCGTAGATGACCAGGTCTTTGGTCGTGAGCGCGCGGTGCAATTGATCCTTGTATCCGAATTCTTCAATCGACAAGCGCGCGAGCTCCTTTTGTTGCGCAGTCTATCTCAAGAACCGACAGGTCGCGGGCCATGATTGGAGTCGCGCTGCCGCGGGAAGATTCCGTACAATGCAAAAAAACAGGTCCGCCCGATGACTCCACCCGAACAGCGACATACCATCCACCATCGCCATCATGGCTGGGATAACAGCATTACCGCTGTGACGCGCATCGCACCGGGCGACTCATTGGAATTCGACGTGGCCGATGCCTCCGGCGGCCAGCTTGACGCAGCCTCGACCGTTGCCGATGTGGGCCGCATGGACTTCGGTAAGATCAACCCGGTGACGGGCCCCGTGTATATCGACGGCGCCGAACCGGGCGACGTTCTTAAGGTCACGCTGCTGTCGTTCGCCCCTTCGGGCTGGGGTTGGACCGCGAATATCCCGGGCTTTGGCCTGCTGGCGGAGGATTTCAAGGAGGCCGCGCTGCACATCTGGCACTACGACGCCAGGACGCTCGCGCCGGCGCTGTTCGGCCGCTGGGGCAAAGTGCCCTTGAAGCCTTTTACCGGGACGATCGGTCTGGCGCCGGCGGAGCCCGGACTGCACAGCATCGTGCCGCCTCGGCGCGTCGGCGGCAACATGGACGTGCGCGACATTTCACTGGGGACCGAACTGTTTCTGCCTATCGAGGTTCAGGGGGCCCTGTTCTCGGTGGGTGATACGCATGCGGCGCAAGGCGACGGCGAGGTGTGCGGCACCGCAATCGAAAGCCCCATGCGCGTGGCACTGCAATTCGACCTGATCAAACAGACGCCGTTGACCTTCCCGCGCTTCAGAACCGCGGGGCCGGTCACGAGGCATCTCGATGCTGCAGGCTATGAGGTCGCGACCGGGATCGGTCCCGATCTCATGGTGGCGGCGCGCGCGGCCGTCCGCTCCATGGTGGATCAGCTCGCGCGCGAGCACGGCATGCCGGCGATCGACGCTTACTTGCTCTGCAGCGTCTGCGGGGACCTGCGCATCAGCGAAATTGTCGACGTGCCGAACTGGACTGTATCGTTCTACTTTCCGCGCATCGTCTTCGGCTGATCGGCTAGACCGTTCAAACCTTCCGACGCTGAAGCCACTCCAATTACAGCCATGACTGTCACTGAAGCACCAATCGAGCCGCGCTTTCGCCTGAAGCTTATCCCCATCCTCGTTACCGCCGCACTCGGATATGCCGTGCCTTATATCGCCGGCTATGGCGCGTTTTATTCCAGCAAGATCTTCAATACGCCGTCGCCGCGAGGGCCGCTGTTGCCGTGGCTGTATATGCAGCATGGACTGCAACTTCTCGTTGCGCTGATCATCATCGCCGTCCTCAAATTCCGGCTGGTGCCGGCCGACTACGGCCTGCACTGGCCGCGTGACAAGAGCTATGTCTGGCCCAAACAATTTCGATTCGCGCCACTGGCCGCAAGCTCTAGGACAGCAGTTCTTGAATACCTGATCCTGTTCGCGTGGCTCGGTGTGTTGTGAATCGGTTGCATTGATCACGACATATCAGCGCTGGGTTTGACGCATCGTAGGCTTTAGCGATCCACTTCCTCGACGACCGGCTGACCGGAAACCCGCACGCGAATCAGTGCCCAGCACAGTCCCAAGGTCAGCATGCAGGCGATAAAGAAGAGCGCAACCCAGATCATCGCCGTATGGCTGGACGTGTTGAGCCAGCCCCAACTGCTGATCAGCCAGATCACGGCGGCGAAAAACGCGAGCCCCAGCGCAACCCCCAGGGTGCCCAGCGATCTCCAGGTCGCATGGACAAAGAATATCCACACCGCAAGCAGAACGAGACCGACTACCGCCTGGATCGGCTGCATGTGGGGGAAATTTCCTGCAAGCCAACTGACAAACGAAAATCCGGTGGGATTGTAGGTTGCGAACACCAAAGCGAGCGATGCTAGGAAGCGTCCGAACAAGCCGCCGGCGGTGAGTCTGCCCATGGCCCTATCGTACTAGGATCAGATCCGAATTCACACGGACCGTCGATACACAACAAAGCCCGAGCGCTCGGCGACTTGCTCGTACAAGCGCATGGCAACGGCGTTTGTCTCGTGCGTCTGCCAATAGACACGGGGCGAGCCGGAGAGCCTGGCGTGTTCGTAGACCGCGCCAATGAGCGCCCGACCTATGCCCTGCCCGCGCACGGCGTCCGCAGTGAATAGATCGGCAAGATAGCAGGTGGGCGGTATCTGAATCGTGCTGCGATGGTAGAGAAAGTGCGTGAGTCCGACGATCGCACCTGCGCGTTCCGCAACCATTGCGTGCATCGGCTCGTACGAGTCAAAAAAACGCGCCCAGGTCATGAGGGTGACTTCGGGCGCCAGCGCGGTCTCGCCGGATCGGCCGTAGAATGCGTTGTACCCGTCCCAAAGCTGCTTCCATTGTTGGAAATCGACGCTACGAACAGCGCGTATTTGCACTGGCTCCACGGAATTCCCCCCGAGGCTGCTGATGGATCGCTCGATCACTATCCTTGATACTATTCCGAAATGGGGCTAACCACATTTTGCTAGGGGCAAATCATTGATCTCGGCCGCTGAAATCCGCTCCACCTATGGGATCATCGTGCCTTACATCCGCCGCACTCCGGTCATCGAAGTGGATGGTTCCGATTTCGGAACAGATGCGCCGTTGGTGCTGAAACTCGAATTGCTGCAGCACGCCGGCTCGTTCAAGGCGCGCGGCGCATTCACCAACTTGCTGAAACGTCAAATCCCCAGTGCCGGCGTGGTCGCCGCCTCGGGCGGAAATCACGGTGCCGCGGTGGCATTCGCCGCCATGAAGCTCAAGGCGCCCGCCAAAATATTCGTTCCCAGCATCGCTTCGCCCGCCAAGATTCAGCAAATAACCGACTACGGTGCGCAATTGGTGATCAGCGGCGAACGCTACGCCGATGCGTTGGCGGCGAGCGAAGCCTGGGTCGCTGCGTCGGGAGCGATGCCGATCCACGCCTTCGACCAGCATGAGACGATGCTCGGCCAGGGCACGGTCGGCTTGGAGTTGGATGATCAAGCGCAGATCCACACGTTGATGGTCGCCGTGGGGGGCGGCGGACTCATCGCCGGCCTTGCGGCGTGGTATGAGGGGCGGATCAAAATCATCGCAGTCGAACCGGTGAAGGCCCCGACGCTCACGCGGGCGCTCGAAGCCGGCCGGCCGGTCGATGCCGAGGCGGGCGGTATTGCGGCCGAATCTCTCGCGCCGCGCCGAGTTGGGGAGTTGGTCTTCCCAATCATACGGCGCTTCATCGACAAGACCGTATTGGTTTCGGACGACGCCATTCTGGATGCGCAGCGGCGGCTATGGAGCGCGCTGCGCGTAGTGGCTGAGCCCGGCGGCGCGACAGCGCTTGCGGCACTGACTTCGGGCCAGTATGTGCCTGCCCCAAGGGAACGCGTGGGCGTACTGATTTGCGGCGGCAACACCGCCGTCGTGAATTTCAAATCCCACTAGAAAGAGTTTTTGCCTGGGCAACCAACGGGTGCGAAGCATCCAGATTTTGTTCCACATGCGCCAGCGCTTCGCGCGCGCTCGTCGCCGCCATTGCCTTGTCGCCCAGGGCAAATTCGCTGCGGGCCCGCAGCAACAGCGCCTCTCCGACCCATGCAGAGGATTTCGGATCGATTGCCTCGCGCTTGGCCCGGTCCACGGCCATCTGTGCGTCCGCGGCGGCGGCTGCGAATTGGCGCTGTGCCAACTCAATTTCAGCGCGCAGCACGCGAATACGTTCCCATTGCGGGTCGGTGGCTTGCCGCTCGGCTGGAACCAGGTCAGCGGCTTGCTTTATTTTGTCCGCCGCGCCGGCCAGGTCTTGTTTCGCCAGGTTCAATCGTGCATGCACCAACACGAGCCGCAGCGCTTCGCGCCGCCAGGCCGGATCGGCAAGATATTTTGTCTCCAACGGGCCGGTCTTGACCCAGTAGGCATCGGCTGCGGCAAGATCGCCGCGATCAATGGCCGCGCGAATTGCACCGGCGTAAAACGTGGTCACCGCGGACAACAAACCCTGCCGCTCGGCTTCGTCGCCCGCCTGCATCAGTCCCCGATCTTGCTCTCCCGCAACGCCGGCCGCTGATTGATACAAAAGCCTCGAGGCATTCAAATAAAATGGCAGTTGCGCGTTAGCCGTGGATGCACGAGATTTCTCCGTCGTTGCATCCAACAGCGCGAGAGCTTTCAAAGGCTGGCCGCCGCCAAGAAGCGCTGCGCTGCCGATATTGACCATCGCATAGTAGGCATCGGTGTCATCGCGTCCGACGTCCGTCGCGATTGCCATGACTGCCTTTTCGGCCGCCCAGGCTCCGCGATAATCTCCCGCCATCGACAACGACCGTGCATATTCGTGCGCAATGCTCGTGTACCTGGAGGTGTGATCAAGACCCGACCGAGCGAGCATCTGCATCGTGTTGCCCATCACGCTGATCGCGCGGTCGTAGTTTCCCTCGCGCTGCGCAATGTTGGCGGTAGCCATGGCGCATTCGGCGCTCTGCCCGGGAGCGACCCAGCTGAGCCGGCGCAGGTTGGACAATCCGATCGCTTCCTGCTCGTGCGCGAGAACCAGGTTGCCGATTTCGGCCGCATCCTGCGCCCTGCCGCAGGCGATGTCGGCATTGAGTTGCGGATCGTTGAGACGGCGGCTAATTGCCTCGGCTTCGTTCATGACATCGGCGGCGCCGTTCGCGTCACCCGCATCGACATACCGGCCGGACAGCCCGGTCAGTAGATGTGCCTGCAACTTCGGATCGGCGCGAAATCGGCGGTGAATCAGCTCGCGCGCGCGATTCAGCTTCTGACTCACGACGCCGCTTGGCGCCCCGCCAAGGCTGTCACCCAGCAGAAACTCGGTGAGTTCATTCTCCGCACTGGCGTGCGCTGCTTCATATTGCGCCAGATCCCGTTGCGCGCGTGCCTCGAAAAGTTGAATCAACGCAAAGACGCTGGTCGCGATCAAGACGCCGGCAACGACGATGCCGGTCAGCACACCGCTGCGGTGACGGCGGACAAACTTGCCAATCCGGTAGGGAATCGTGTCGGCATGGGCAGTCACCGGCTCATGGTTGAGGTAGTGCCGCAAATCGTCGGCGAAGGCACCCGCCGATGAGTAGCGCTCGGACGGACTCTTTTTCAAAGCCTTGCCGAGAATGTTGTCGAGGTCGCCCTGCAGCGCACGCGGCTCGATGCCGGCGCCAGCCGCAACGGTCGAGGCGCGCGCAGGTTCTTGCGTCAACACGGTACGGATGAGTTCTGCGCTGGAGCGCGTATTCGCAGGCACCGGATGCGTGCCGGTCAGGCAAACGTAGAGCACCAGACCCAGCGCGTAGATGTCCGTCGCGGTGGTCACCGGTTGCGCCAACAATTGTTCCGGCGCGGCGTATTGAGGCGTCAATGGGCCCAAGCCGGATTGCGTCAGTGCGGCCGACGGATTGTCGCCGTCGATCAGCTTCGCGATGCCGAAGTCCAGCAGCTTGACCGTTCCGTCTTGGGTAATGAAAATGTTGGCGGGCTTCAAGTCCCGATGCACAATGAGATGGGTGTGCGCATGGCCGACAGCCGCGAGAACACTCAAGAACAAGCGGACGCGCGCCTCGACGTCGAGCGCATTCCTCGCGCAATACGCATCGATCGGATCTCCCTGCACATACTCGAGCAATAAGTATGGCTGAGCGTCGTCCAGCAATCCGGCATCCAGCAGCCGCGCGATATTGGGATGATCGAACTTGGCGAGCAGTTTGCCCTCAGTGCGAAACCGCTCGTCGCCCGCCCGCCCGAGCCACGCAGCATTGACGAATTTCACGGCGACGAACCCCTCGAAACGGCCGTCATCGCGTCGTGCCCTCCACACGCTGCCCATGCCACCGCGGCCGATTTCCGCGTCGATCACATAGGGACCGACGCGCCGCCCTATCAACGTCGCAATGCGCCCGGTGCCCTCGGGAAGCAGCGGAGGTCCGGACAGGAATTCGGAATACCCCTTCTGCGACCGCGCCTCTAACAATTCGGCCAGCTTCGCCGCCAGAGCCGGATCTCGCGTACGCAAATTCTCAAGCCACTCCCCCCGCTCATCGTCGGATAGCTCCAGGGCCTGATCCAGATGCTCGCTTAGGGATTTCCATGCCTCGGTGGACATACGCTGAATTATGTAGCGCTAGTTGACCGGCTGAGTTTTGGCATCGTAAATCGTTCGCCCCGCGCGCACGGTGAGACGGACACGGGCAAACGCGGTGATGTCTTCCGATGGATCGCCATCGAGAACGACAAAATCTGCGTCCATGCCGCGCGCCAATCGGCCCTTGCGCGCCGCATACCCGAATCGCTCCGCGGGCGCGGTAGTGAGAGCCTTACCGTCCGCGATCGGAACGGCGTCGGGCGACGTATAAATGCGTGCGTGGCTCAGCGCCCAGTCGGTGGCATCGGAGCGACCGGCCAGGGCAGCGCTGAGCGCCGCTCCAAAAATTGCGGCGCAGTAAATGCGGTGTCTGATGGACTGAGGCGGTATCGGTGATGTATACAAAGTGCGGGTCTCGAAAGTATCAGCGGCCGACATTTTGGATGGAGGCAAAGTGCGATTGAGTCCAGTATATGGCGCGGCGGTCCTGTTGATTGCCGTGACCGCGTGTCAATCCTCCGGAATTCTTCAACAGGAAAATGCCCTTGCCGCCGCGGGCTTTTCCGTCCGCATTGCTGATACCGCCGAACGTCAAGCAATGCTGCATCGCCTGCCGGCCAATCGGTTTGTGGAGCGCGTGCACGGCAATGATATTCATTATGTTTATGCCGATCCCGTTATGTGCGGTTGCCTATATATCGGAACGCAGCAAGATTTTGCGCAATACGTATCGAACCGGCAACTCGACCTCGAGCAAGCGCAACGCATCGCTTTCCAGAACTATTACGATGCTGCCTGGAATTGGGACGCGTGGGGCCCGTGGGGGCCATTGGGCCCGATTTATGGTCCCGGATGGCAATGATTTTACTAACCTGGTCGTCAACGGTAAAATGCAATACAAGTAGAACCGGCGCCTTGCAATCGATCGAATAACCCACAAGACCGGACGTGTGTTGCTGAGAGATTTGTCGAAGGGTGGGGGCGATGGGTTTTGATATTGTATTGATCGCGGTCCTCGTGGGCGGAATTGTACTATCTGCCGCCTACGTGAGAGCGGAATACCTCGGTTGGCGCGAGCACGGCGCCGCCGAACGGCGCAGAGAGGCGGCGCAGCGTGAACTGCACGCCACAAGTTTCTCCGAGCAGCAGAATGCGCTTCTTCCCAGCGTCATCAAACTTCAAGGGTTCGGCACGGGCGAAGCGGCGAATCCCGATACTGCCGCCGAGTTTACAACCGGCCGCCGCGCGCCGGCCAATTCGCCGCGCGCCTACCCCTTTGCGGATCGGCGTAAACGCCTTAGACAACGCGCTACTTAAAGAATCGCCGCTACTGCTCCTGCTCCGGGACACCGAGACTGCGAGCCAGGAAATTCGCCGTAGCCTCATCCGCTCGCACCCAGGAGGCGTGCCGCAGAAAGCCGTGAATCTCGTTGGGAAGCACGAGTTCTTCAAATGGCAAGTTTCTCTCCTCGAGCCGCCGTGCGAGATCGACGGTCTGCTGAAAACGCACGTTGCGATCGTCATCTCCCTGAATCAGCAGGACGGGCGACTTCCAGCCGTCGACCTGTGAGTCGGGCGATGAGTTCCACGCGACCTCCATCGCCTTATCGCGATCGCCCTTCTCGAAGCGTGTTCCCTGTGTGCCGCCGAACCTATCCATGAGCCGCGACCAGTCGTGCACACCATGCAAATCGACGCCCGCCTTGAAGATGTCGGAATTGCGGGCCAACGCCAACGCTGTGAGATATCCGCCGTACGAGCCGCCCCAGACACCGATGCGCTTGCCGTCGACAGCTGGCAGCGACTGCAGAAAACGGGCTCCCGCCACCACATCCTGATATTCGGCGGCACCCGCGAAACCGGCGTGCTCGGGATGATGAAACGCCAGGCCATAGCCGATGCCAAGACGATAATTGACCGACAGGACGACGAAACCATGCGCCGCCAGATACTGGTTCACGGCGTAGCCGTTGCTGTAGTAGTCCATGTAACTCCACCCGAGCAGCATTTGCCGCGGCGGCCCTCCGTGCAGAAATATCACAGCAGGTTTTCGATCGCCGGATTTTCCCGCGCCCCTGTCGAACAGCTGCCCGTGCACCAGGGTTCCGTCGGCCGCTTTGAACGTGACTTGCTTGGGCGCAATGAGCTGCGCGAGCGGGAATTCCGCGTTCGTTTCCGCGGGCAGCGACGCGCGATGCGACCCGTCGAGATTTGAAATTGCCACGGTGGGCGGCTGCTGCGGACCCGCGGCGACAAACGCGACTCGATCCGCCGCCGCGGCAACCGGCGTCCACTCCAGCGATTCACCCGAAGTCAGCGCCACCGAGCCTGGGTGATCGACGGCTACGCGGAAGAGATGGCGGCGATCGTCGTCGCCGGCTGTGCCACCCGTATTGGCGTCGTAAATCATGAAACGCTGATCGCGGCTTTCCGCGACATGCTCGACCATAAAAGCGCCCGGGGTGAGCAACTCAGGCGTGCCGCCCGCAGCGGCAATAGAATAAAGATGCGGCCATTCATCCAGATACGCCATGAAAACCAAGCGATTGCCGGCCGCCCAATGCAGGTTGGCCCCGCCCGCGACATCGGGAAAGGAACCGGCAAGCGTGTTGGGGCTTTTCCACACGGCGTGCCCGGTTCCGTCGTTCGCCGAGGAAACCCAGATCGACCAGGGACGCGGCTCCCGAGTCAGAATCGGGCGCGGCGGCCCGCCATCGCCGGCGCGTCGCGTATAGGCGATTCGTGTGCCGTCGGGTGACCAAATGGGCGACTCATCCTTGTTGGTGGAGGGCGTGAGATATAAGAGCGGCGTGGTTTTCGCTGTGTAAACCCCAATGAAGGAGTGATCTCCGCGGTTGGACACGAATGCCAACCGGCTTCCATCCGGCGACCAAGTCAGCTCGCTGTCCTTGCCCCGATCAAAGAACAGGCGCTCGGGCTTGCCGCCATCGAGCGAAGAGACAAAGACGTGATCATCTTTGATGTAGGCGATTTGACCGCGAGCGGAAATCACCGGCGCATCGCCTTCGTCGATTTTTACCGGCGCACCGCCGTTGACCGGTACTGCCCATATCGCCGTCACCGGCTGAGCAGGCGAGGAGCTCGGATCGGGCGACAGATTTCCTTCGGCGGGCCAGTTGGCATCATGATCGCCGCCCAAGACAAACACGAGCCGCGTGCCATCCGGCGAAAATGTAAGCTGGGTTATTTCCTGCCCGTCATCATCTCGATACTGGGTAACTTTAGTCGGTGCGAAGCCAGGGCCCCGCGCCAACCAAATGTTGCGCACCCCATCCAAATTGCAAACCCAGGCAATCACGTCGCCGTGTTCGGCCGCTGCCAGTTCCGTGGCGAATGGGTAATGCAACACCTGCGCCATGGAGAACTCGGAGCGCGCGCGCGCTTGCCCGACCGCCGACGCGAGTGTCATCGCCGCCACCAGCGCTGCCAAGAACCGAATATTGACCATGGGCACTGCCTTCGTTTCCGTGGGTTCGATGGGTCATACTAGCGCCAAGATCACCGGGCTTCACAGATTTGTCGCCGCTTCAAATGAGCCACTGAAAGGCGGCAAGCCGCTTCGCGAATGAAATCACCGACACATGTTGCTGAGTCTGGGCATCGAACAGATAGGCGACGCCGCCAATGATGACGCTGTTCATCATCAGGGCGATGGCGAACGCGGCTAGTTTTGAATAAATCCGGGTATTCATGAACGTCTCCTGAAAGGCTTGCTGTCTAGTCCGGGGATTCGATTCCCATGGATAGCAAAGCAAGAGCCGTGCCAGGCTCCTTAGGAGAGTTAAACCGCTATTTCTAAAGGGTTAATTTTCTCAGAGTAGAGATCGTCGTGGCCGCGGACACTGTCCGCGGACAATGCGGACAGCTGCTCGGGCGGACGCATGGCGCTAAATCGGGCGGTTCGACGGCTTCCACGAACCAGAGGACTTGGAAGATCGGCGGCGGCGTGCGACCAGTTCGTCGGTAATCTCTATCACCGCGTGCCTGCCGGTCGCGCCGACATCTTTGCGCGCTTCCACTCGCTGGTCGGCAAATCGCTCGCGTTCGGCAACGCTGACTCGTTTTATGGTTGGCTCGTCCCAATAGGCGGCAAGATAGCTCGCGACCGCGACCGCGCCAATCTCTTCGCGGAAGAATCCGAGGCGCAGCGAATGCACGACGCGACCTTCATCCTGTCCCGCTACCGAATACAGCCGGTACTCGCTGAAGATATCCAGATTTGGCACCGCATCCGGATCAAAAGCGTGATCCGCGACCGCCAGTTGTATGACAAACCACCGTGACGCTTCGTTGTCCTCGAGTTCTGTTGGCGTCAGCGCGCGCATGGTTTGCGTCGACTCCAGACTCTCCAGAGGTTCGTCGAGCTTTTTGACCTCTCGCGGCGCGGGCGCCGGAGCGGTTGCGACAACGACATGCTGCAACGACGTCAGCTTGCTTGCCATCGGTTTACCCAACAGCGCTCGAAACTTCCCCGAGGAAAACTTGCGCGCAGCTGAGAGCGACTGCGTAAGAACAGGCGCCGGTTTGACGGGCTCAATTGGTGCAGTGCTCTTCGGCGCGGCCGGTTTGACGGGTTCGATCGGCGCTACGCTCTTCGATACCGCCGGTTTGGCAGGCTCGATCGGCGCGACGCTCTTCGGTACCGCCGGTTTGGCAGGTTCGATAGGCGCGACGCTCTTCGATACCGCCGGTTTGGCAGGCTCGACAGGCGCGACGCTCTTCGATACCGCCGGTTTGGCAGGCTCGATCGGCGCGACGCTCTTCGATACCGCCGGTTTGGCAGGTTCGATAGGCGCGACGCTCGCCGGCCCAGCCGGCTTCGTCGACGGCATGGTCGCTTGCTGCGGCAGAACCGCGACCGGAGCCGCTGCAGTTGCCGGCATGGTAGGCGCGAACGGCGCGGGTGCCTTGCTTTTTGGCACCGCTTCGGTAAGAACGGGCGCCGAAACAGCGGCGGGCGGCGGCGAGGCGATCTTAGGCGCAGACGTCTTTGTGGGCGTCACCACCTCGGTGAGCACGGGCGCGACGCTCGCGATTGAGAACGGCGGCGCGAGCTGCAATTCAACGGGTTTCGGCGCCGGCGCGACCTGCTCGCTTAGAACGGGAGCAACCGGCGCTGCTGGGCGCTTCGAAATGGTTGGCAAGGGGACATCCAACTCCGGCAGCGCGGTGGGTGCGGTACGCGGCGCAGTGCTCTGCGGCAACACCAGCTCGGGCGTCGGCCAAGCGATGTCGATCGAAATTTCACCCGCCTCCGCTTTCGCAGCGACCGGGCTTTCTTGAACCGCTGCTTTCGCCGTCGCCGCCTTGGGCATGACTGCTTTGGGCGTGACAGCCTCGGGCGTGGCTGCCTTGGGCTCGGCCGCCTTGGGCTCGGCTGCCTTGGGCGTGGCTGCCTTGGGCGTGGCTGCCTTTTCGGCAGGTGCATTTTCGGGCACAGACTTTTCCGCGGCGATCTTCTGCGAGACAGACTTTTCGATCACCAAGTCCGTTTGCTTCTGACTGGACTGCCGTTGCTCAGCCTTGGCCTGCATGCTGGCAATGACGCGCAAATCTGCGGCGCCGGCGGTGGCGGTGAGTGCACCGGGGTAGGTATCGCGAACCTCTGCCAGGATGGCATCGGCCTCGTCCTCGGAAGTAAACGGGCCGAGCCTGAGGCGAAATCGCATACGTCCATCTTCGGTCACTTGAATTTGATAGACATGTGCGTCGAGACGGCTGTTGGTAAACGCTTTCGTGGGAACGCTGATCGGCGCGGTCGAGACGCTGAGATTAATGACGAAGGGCCCGTCGCCGCCGAGACGCGGCGCCTCTTGCACCGGCTGAAACAGGTCCTCGATGCTGAGATGCCATATCTCTCCTGCCATCGGGGCATTTATCGGGGTTGCCATAAATCCTTTCCCAGGAACGGTACGGGTGCTCAAGATATTGACGAAGTGAGCAGAATGAAAGCGTGATCGGCGTCTCTTGGTGGCGACACGCGCTCTGTTTATGTCAAGGCCGGCAAGCAACATAAGCAAATCTTGCGGAAAGCCGCCGCGCGAATCGGCTCTTTGCAAAGGAATAAGTTGTGTGCGCACAATTCGCGGGCGTTAAGTAAAAATTGGGGACTTGACCTACAATGGGTCGCGCTCACCCCGCTCAAGGCATTTCGATGCTCGTTGCCGATCGCATCACCACTAAAGCACTTCGCCTCCTGCTCGTTTTCATCTCTATCTTTGCGGTGGCGGCGTTTGGCATCTCGCTGCATCGCATAGGCGGCAGCCTGACCCTCTCCTATCTGCCGAACGGCATCGCCGTGGCGGTAACCTATCGATTCGGCCGACGCGTCTGGCCCGCCGTCTTCCTGGCAGGGGTAGCGATCATACTCTGGAGTCAACAGCCTCTGGCCGCGGGAATCGGCGTGGGAATTGGTCTTGCATGCGGCGCTTGGGCTTCGGCGTTGCTGCTCGAGCGCAGCGGTTTTGATCCGGCATTTTCGCGCGCGAAGGACGTTCCGTTGTTCATCCTCGGTATCGGCGCGGGCATGACGCTGGCGCCCATCTTCAGCCTCCCGGGATATTACTTCGCGGGAATGAAGGATTTCGCGACCGACCCGAGTCACTGGGTTCGCTGGTGGGGCAACGCCACCGCGGGCGCGCTGCTCGTGGGCCCCATTTTGATGGCCTACAACCGCAAGAGCTTCGAGCGCTTCACGGCTCACTGGGCCGAGGGGAGCCTGTGGCTGCTCGGTCTGCTGGTTTGTTGCGCCTCGATCATGCTGGCGCCATCGGACCTCGGCAGACCGTTGATCGTGGTGTTTGCATTCATACTCGTCGTCGTCAGCGCAATGCGCTTCGGGCTGGTTCTCGCCGCCGGGGCTTCGTTTGTGATTTCGACGATGACCGCGATCAGCGCCGCGTTCAGCCTCGGCGTCTTTGCGCAATTCAACCAGCTGCAGGGCCTCGTGACGATCTGGTCGTTCATCGCGTCCTTGTCGGGGTTGAGCATCATCATCACGGCGCTGCTCGGGGAGCGCGACTCGGCCGGCATCGAGGCGTTGCGTGCCGAACAGCGTTATGCGCAAATTTTCAATGGCAGCCCACAGCCCCTGTGGGTGCACGCCCGGGACAGTCTGAGATTTCTGCTGGTCAACGATGCGGCCGTGCGTCAATACGGCTGGAGTCGGGATGAGCTGCTATCCCGCAGCATCGAGATCCTGTCCGCCGGCGCGAAACTCCCGGTGCTACCCCCGCTCCAGGATGCAACCATCACGGCGGACCTGCCGCTGGAACCCTTTGAGACTCAGCACGTCACCAAGGACGGGCGCGTGCTGGAGGTCGAGGTTTGGACGCAGTCGATCGACTGTGGCGGCCAACCTGGCGAGTTGGTGTTCGCGATCGATGTGACAGAGCGGCGCGCGTTCGGCCAAGCGCTGATCGAGGCGATCGGCGGCGAACAGCGCCGCATTGCGCAGGAGATGCACGACGGTCTGGGTCAGGAACTGACCGGCCTGGCCCTTTCCGTACGCGCACTGGCGAATCGCGCGCAGAAGGAACGGGATGCGATTTCCGTGGACCTCGACCAGCTTGCGTTGTTGGCGACCAGTTGCATCCAAGACGCGCACCGCATTGTGCAGGGTCTTTCGCCATTGACCAACGCGGACGGCAATTTGGATGCAGCCCTCGATTTGCTGGCGCAACGCAGTTCGTTGAGCGGCACGCGGGTGCAGTTCCGCGGCCGATACGACGCCCCGTTGGCGATCGAATTGAAGATGCGCAATCATCTTTACCGAATCGCGCAAGAAGCAATACACAACGCCTTGAAACATTCCGGCGCGAAAAACATAGAAATTGAGCTGTGGTCGCGCGCGGGAGACCTGACACTATCCATCGTCGATGACGGCCAAGGTTTGGCCGCCGACGTCGACACGCGTTCGGGTCTCGGAATGCGAACCATGCGCTTTCGAGCGAACGCCATCGGGGGCCGGCTTTCGATCACACGCGGCGCCAATGGCGGCAATTCCGTTATCTGCGAGGTGCCGACCAAACCGGCATACGCCGCGACCGCATGATGCTGCAAGGGAAGACCGCGCCCGCCCGTGCGGCGCGGCCTTAAGCCCCTCAGTTACCGGCTTCTTTGTCGCAGTTCACGCGCGTGTTCCAATCGGCAAAGGTGCCCTTCGGATTGTCCTCCCACGCCCACACATGCATCTCATAAAATGCCGGCAACCCAAAACGATTCGGCGTCGGGACCAAGTTCATGAGGTTGCCGTCGAGAATCGCGGGCACCGCACCGTTTTTGTTTTCCCAGTCGCTCACCGTCACGAGAAATTCGACGCCCACGAGACGCATCGCGCCGTCGGCCATCGGCTCGTAGATCAGAAATTGCGGCGCGTCGCCGGACAGCGTGCCATCCGCCTTACGGGCGGGCTGATTGAAGTGAACGCCCATCGCACCGGCATCGGGCCCGCTGACGCAGGGGGTCGCCGGCGCCCACCCTTCGGCCAGCGCGACGTTGATGTCCCGAAACCGGGCCGTCGCGTTTCGCACTTTTTCGATCAGGGTTGGCGGGTCTTTCTGGTGGGAGTAGGCGATCTCGCCTGTCACAGCGACGACGGCAATGCCCAACAGCAGCAAGCTCCATGTCGCACGCAGAGTAGGTTTGCATATCAAATTCATCCTCATCTCCTTTTCCGGCGAGCCGGACTATTTGTAAAAGTAGGGATCCAGTACGCGCACCTCGGTGATACGCCCTACCGGAAGCTTGCTGCGGCCTGCGGTTCGGCGAATCGCTTCCGGCGATGGCCCGTCGTAAACACAGAAGGTCTTTCTCTTGTCGATGCTCACGTAGGAATGAACCCACGTAACTTGATCCGCCATGTTGCTGTCGACGACCGCCAGGCACGCCTTGGCACCGGTCTCATCGATGGGAACCTGGAGTCCGTCCGGAAACTCTCGCTCGACCAGATAGCGTGGCATCGTTATCTCCATGGTTTGCAGGCTTTTGCGTCATGCAGAATAAAATCAGGCGTGCGGATAGAAATCGGCCGAATCACCCAAATTGCGGCGTGCAGGTCCCCAAATTGCGCCGAATCGGACGCAGCGCAGCCGCGGGAGGACGGTGCGTGCCACCGTCCTCTCATCCATCAGCGCTGGTAGTTTGCAATCGCTTTGTTCTTTCCCAAGTAATAAGCGGTCAAAGCAGGCGAGTTCACGTCGGCGACTGCTCTGGCAATGGCGTCCTGGCGGCAATCAAATCTTTCGCGCAACAATTTCACCAGCAAGACGTCCAAGGGGTCGCACACCTCCGTCGCCGCGGATCGGATGCGCAAATACAAAGTTGCAACTCCGGAATCGCGGTTCAAGTCGAGGTCGCCGAATTGGACGACACGGGAAGGCAGCGGCGCATCGAGCGTCGCGGCAAGCGCGCTTAAGGGACTCGCGAGTATTCCCGCGAGCGCGCACGGGACGAGAAATTTAAGCTTGAAGCGAGACATGGTACTTAACTCCTTGCAGTGTCCGGGGGATTCCGGGCAAGGGATAAGCTACGCGGCGGGAGGATTCGCCGAAGCGGGGAACCTCCCTATTTTTGTTCTGAGGTCACCCCAAATTGTTCACAAAAGAAGGCCAGGGACGTTGCTACGTCCCTGGCTTTTTTTCCGGCGGCAAGGCGCCGCAATAACGCAATGCTCGGTCGCTAGAACTTGTAATTGAGGCCCGTCGAAACGCCGATTTCGTGGCAGCCACCCCACGTGGTCGGCCCCGCGCTGCTGTAGTCGTTGAATACGGTATTCGTACCGTCATGGCAATCCGTCGTGAGACCGCGGCCGCCGGCGCCGATGTCGTAGTGAGCGTTGCCCTTGTTGACGGTGTCCACCGCATCCAAATACCAGTACAGACTCTTGTCGAAGCGGTGCTTCCAGGCAACGGTGTACATGTTGGCCGTATTGACCTGCGTGGTCGGATTGTAATTGTGCTGGCCGCCCGGATCGCCCGGCGTATTACCGGCATGCGCCCAACCCACGCTGACGTTGTCCCTCGCCGTGAAATCCTGCGACGCTGCAAACCACAGGCCGTTTCTCTGCCGCTCATTCTGGAACTCGAGCGACGCGGGCACACTGCGATGCATATACTCGTAAATCCCGCTGACGGTCAGACCAAAGGGAAACACGTATTGCACGCCGGCCTTGTAAGCGGCCTCGTCCGCGATATCGGTCAGATATGGAGGCGAGAAACCGTTGGCGGCCACGAAGCCGGCACCGTACTCACCCAGGTACGTGTTGTAGGTACCGCAATCGAGATTTGGCGCCGCGCCGGGGATCGTGCAATTGGCGGTGAGGCCGAACTCATAACCGTACAACGGGTTGTTTGAGCCGATGCCGTCGCTGTTGCGATTCACCTTGTGGTGCAGTTCGTACGCCACGGTGGCATAGAAGCCCCCAAGCTCGAACTTCAAGTCGGCGCTGTAGGCCGTGCCGAAGCCGCCGTCATCGCAGTTCAAAGGCAAGTTGCCGCTGCCCGGCTGGTTGCCGCCGCTGCAGTCCGGTGACCCGGAAGACTGGACCACGTTGTCATACGTCCGGTTTGCGCCCGGCGAAATCAGAACATCGAAACTGAACATGTTGCCGAACTTCGGTGATTCGTACCAGATCGAATGGTCGAGCCGCGTACCGAACTCGACGCGATTGTCGCCGCCGGTATTGCCCATGACGACGGCGTAGTCGCCGAGCATGCCCGAGAACGGATTCATGCGGTCGGTGGACTTTTTATAAGGCGAGTAAGTCGTGCCGATCTTCAGTTTACCGACCTTGTCCTCCGAGAGGCCGACGTAGGTGTCGCCGTAACCGATTGCCCCTTTGACCACATTTGATTGCTGGGTATAAGAAGTATTCAGTCCGGGCGATGAGGTGATGGAGGGCTGCGTCTCGATCTGATAAATGAACGATACATCGCTGCCGTCGATCTGGTGCGAGCCGCGGTAACCCAGCACCGACTTGTTGGTCGACAGGCCGCCGAGGTAACCCACGGATCCCACGATCTGTGCGCCTTTGGGCCCGTTGTTGACGTACCCGGTTCCAGGCGCTCCGCCGGCGTAGCCATAGGAATAGGCGGTGAGTCCGCGAATGCCCTTGGTCGTGTCGTCGAGCGAAACATCCAACGTGCCGTAGAAACCGCTCAAGAATTTCTTGAACAGCGGTTCTTTCTCTTCGGCCTTCGCAACCAAGGCCGGACCGGTTGCCTGTGCGGGCGGCGGCGTCGTCACCGGTGGCGGCACGGTCACCACGGGGGGCGGTGGCGTTGCGGCCTGTTGTTTCGACAGCGCTTCGACTTGTTTCTGCAACGCATCCATGCGCTGCATCATCTGTCGCATTTGTTCCTTGAGCGCCTTGTTTTCCTGCGCATCATCCGCCAAGGCGCTGCCCTGGACGAAGATATTAGCGGCGCATGCTGCCAGCGCAATCAGCATAGGCCTCGCCAGTCTTAGATTTAGCATCTTATGATCCTCATAAAGGTCGATTGATCGAATCGATGATCTAGGAATCCACTCCAACTGATGAACCGTGAATCCACCTCCCTGTGCAGCGGCTGGCCGACTTGTTTGGAATTCGCAACGCGACTCGGGCGCGCGGAGGTGATTGAGCGATTGAAAATGCAAAACGCGGCAGCGCGTTGATGGATCCCCATTCACTACCCCCTTAACGCCAAATCAACAGACGGAGTGCCACACCGCTTCATAGTTTTCGTGGTATACCATATATGATTGCCTTTGCGAAACAAAGTGTTTTATTTGCAACATCGCGCTGTTTCTCAGAAACCACGCCGGCGCCGGGTAGGTGCGGCGACCGGCGCGGGACACCGGCGATGCTATGTTTCTAAGGCGACGCGGCCCTTCGCGAAATGACGGGCGCGCATGGGCTTCAACACGAACAATGCCAGCAGCGCCGCCACAACATTGAACGTCATCGCCACGGTGAACACCGCGCCCCAGCCGTGGGATTTCGCGATGATGGCGGCGATCGGAACCAGCAACGAACCCGCACCCTTGGCGGTGTAGAGCATGCCGTTATTGGCCGCCGCGAACTTGGATCCAAACGTGTCGCCCTGGGTCGCGGGAAACAGGCTGAATATTTCGCCGTACACGCCGAAATACAGTGCCGTGACCAGCACGAAGGTGACCGGGCTCGATCCCGAGCGGCTCAGGGTGAACAGCGCACCCGCGCCGATCAGGAACGCCAACGCCATGGTGTACTCGCGCCCGATTTGATCGGACAGCCAGCCGAAGAAGGGTCTTCCGATGCCGTCGAAAATCCGATTCAGAAACAACGCGAAGCCGAGCGCGGGCATGACCATGCCGAACAGGTCAACCGGGCTTTTGCTGATTTTGAAGTCCTCCGCGATCGGCGCCATGGATGCCGCCATGGTCAGCCCACCGGAAGCGATCAGCACGAACATCAAGTACATGACGTAGAACACGGGGCTCTGCAAGACATCGAGGGGCGTGTAGCCGTGCGCCGTCTGATTGGGCTTGACCACCGCGGTTGCAATCTGCGGCGGCGGCACCAACAGCAGCCAGGACAGCACGAACACAATTCCGCCTTGAATCAGGCCGAACACCAAAAATGCCTGCTCGTAGCCCGATGCTTCAATCATGGTCCGGATCGGCCCGACGGTTAGCGCGGCGCCGGCACCGAAGCCGGACGCAGTGACGCCGGCGGCCAGTCCGCGCCGGCCGGGAAACCATTTGAGCGCGTTGCCGACGCACGTGCCATAGACGCACCCCGTACCGATGCCGCCGATCGCCGCGGCGAAGTACAACAGCGGCAGGGACCCCGCAACGGAATTCAACACCCAGGCGCAGGCAACCAATATTCCGCCCACCATGACCACCCAGCGCGGGCCGAAGCGATCGACCATGTACCCCTCGACCGGAATGAGCCAGGTCTCGAGCAGCACGAAAAGACTGAAAGCCACTTGAATCGCGGCACGCCCCCAGTGGAACTTCGCGTCAATCGGATTGACGAATAAAGTCCAGCCGTATTGCAGATTTGCGACCGCGGCCATGCAGACCACGCCGATAGCGAGTTGTATCCAAGGATTCGCGAACGGTGATTTCGAAGCGTCGTTACCGGCCATGTTGTAGTTCTCCCTTCAAGTACGCTGCGGCCGCCGTACTCTGCATGGCAGAGTTGAGGGAAGTCAAGACTGGCGTGTTTTAATGAAGCGCTGTGCCAGCGCCGGCAGGACAAACAGATTCAGCAGCGTCGAGGAGAACAGGCCGCCCAGCACGGCGATGGCCATGGGTCCTTCGATTTCCTGGCCCGGTTGGTTGATGCCGACGGCCAGGGGCGCCAACCCCAAGGCGGTGACTGCGGCGGTCATCAAAATCGGCACGAAGCGCTCATTCGCGCCGCGCAGCACCAGGTCCGCGTTCCATTGGGCGCCTTCGACTTCCACCAAATGTTCGTAGTGCGCCAGCTGCAATATTGCGTTTCGCGCGCTGATGCCGAAGACGGTGATCAAGCCCAACACGGATCCCAAGGAGATGCCGATTCCGAATACAGCGATCGCCATGACGCTGCCAATTACGCAAAATGGCAGGTTGGCCAACACCAGCCAGCTATTTGCTCGCCAATGAAACGACACGAACAAGACGATCACGATCAGGGCGAGCGCGAGAGCGGAATACAGAATCAGCTCAAACCGAGTTTGCGCCTCGGCCTCGGCGGCGCCGGTAAACTGGATGAAGACGCCGCGCGGCAGCACGACGGAGCGAGCGATTGCCTGCTGCGCCTGCTGCACGACGGTCTGCAGCGAGCCCTTGCCCACGTTGAAGGTCACGCTGATGCGCCTTTGGCCACCATCGTGCTCGATGCTGTAGCGGTCCTGGCCGAGCGAAATGCGCGCAATTTGCGACAGGGGTACCGGGCCTGCGGGACCGGCGATCATCAATTTTGCCAACTGCGTCGGCTGATGCCGCAATTGGTCGGGCAATAGCAGCACGACATCGACGGTGCGCGTGGCGTGAAAAGTCTGGCCCACCAAAGCGCCTGCATAGGACGTCTCGATCGTCTCCAGCACGTCTTGCGCCTTGAGCCCGGCGGCTGCCATCGCTTGCGGCAACAGTTCGACGGCCATCACAGGTGTGCCGCCCTGGCGCTTGAATTGCAAATCGACAATTCCAGGAATCTTGCCGAGCACGCCGACCATCTTGCCGCCGGTAGACTCGAGCGCGTCCAAGTCATCGCCGAACACCTTGACGGCAACTTGTGCGGTTTCGCCGCTCAAACTCTCGCTGATGCGATCCCCAAGAAAGGTAACCACTTCGCTTTGCAGACCGGGATAGCCCGCCAAAATTTTCCGCAGTTCCTCCTCGGCATCGTGCTGATCTACTTTTGAATTCTCCTTCAGCTCAACGTGAAATTCGCTGCGATGCGGTCCCCAGGTATCCTCTCCCAGTTCAGCCCGGCCCACTTGTTGTTCAATGCTTTGCACATAGGGCAGCGCCAATACTTCAGCGCTGACCCGCTTACCCATTTCCAGCATGGTATCCAGGGAAGTCCCGGTCGCCGCGCTTGATACCTGCAGCACGAAGTGCCCCTCCCGAAACTCGGGCATGAAGGTTCCGCCGAGAAGTGGCAGCGCGGCGACCGCAGCCAGAACTGCGACGATGAGTACCGCGACCACCAATCGGAAGTGACCCGCCACGCCGCGCACCGCGGAGCTCTGCCAGCTCTTGAGGCGCACCAGCCAGGCAGCTTCGGCGCGTGCGTCATGCCGCCGCAGCAACAGCGCACACAGCGCGGGCGTGGAAGTGAGCGCGACGAGCAACGATGCGACGACGGCGAAAATAAATGCCAATGCCAAGGGACCCACAAAGTGACCCTGGACGCTCGAGGTGAACAATTCCGGCAGGAATACGGCGACGACCACCACGGTCGCATAAATGACCGGGCCGCGAACTTCCAGCGACGCGTCGCGCACCACATCCAATCTGGGCCTGGGATCGGCCAGGCCGCCGTTTTCGCGCAAACGGCGCAGGATATTTTCGATGCCAATGATGGCATCATCGACCAGCACACCCAGGGCGACAGCAAATCCGCCCAGGGTCATCGTGTTCAGCGTGTAGCCCATTCGATCGAGCACCGCGATCGCAGCCAACAACGACAAGGGGATGGCCGTAAAGGCGATGAGCGCCGCGCGCACATCGCGAAGAAACACATACAACACCGCCAGAATGAGAATGGCCGCAACAGCCAGGGAATTCCGGAGATTTCCGAGCGCGCGTTCGATGAAATTGGCGGGGCGATGCAGCGCAGGGTAAAGCGTGATGCCTTGAGATTTCAAAGTCGGCGCCAACTCGTTCAGCGCTTTTTCGACCGCCAGGGTCGCGGTCAGGGTATTGGCGCCGTACTGGCTCGCGAGCGACATCATCACGCCGGGCTTGCCCATGACCAGCGCATCGCCGAACTTGAGCGCGGGCGCAATCTTCACCTGCGCAAGTTCGCGCAGCAGTATCGGCGTGCCGTTGCGCTGGGTCACGACAGCCGCGCTCAAGGCGTCGACGTCGGGCTGCGGCGTGGGCGTCTTGATGAGCACTCGCTGGCCGGGCAAGTCGATGAAGCCCGCTCCACGGATTGGCAAAGCCGCATGCGCCGCATCCGCCACTTCGGTGAGCGTGATGCCGAAGCTCGCGAGTTTGCCCATATCGGGCTGAATTTGGATTTGGCGTACTTCGCCGCCGAACACCAAGACGTGCGCCACCCCGGGAACCGCCAGCAGGCGCGGCTTGATGATCCAATTGGCCGTGTCGCGCAGCGCATAGGCGTCGGCTTGCTCGGACAGAAG
>Ga0210389_10000075_pt1 | contig 98087 bp, 86 predicted proteins | sample IncBWH28OmetaG_FD_160127 | JGI IMG/M metagenome (GOLD analysis project Ga0210389, IMG submission 160127) | Forest soil microbial communities from Barre Woods Harvard Forest LTER site, Petersham, Massachusetts, United States - Inc-BW-H-28-O ...
GACAGTTTGCTGGTCCTTGCCCTCCGAGATGCTTCCTCTACGCTCGTTGGGTTGGCGCCGCTGGCCGTGACGCACCGGCGTGCGGTCCGGTTGCCGTTTCGAGTTTTGCGGTTCCTGGGTGACGGCAGCCACGATTCAGACAACTTGGATATGCCGGTGCGGCCCGGCTATGAAGACGTCTTCAGCCGCAGCTTGCTCGACTGGATGAAGCAAAATAGGAATCTCTGGGACATCTGCGAGTTAAACACACTTCCCGCAAACTCTGCGATAGGTAAGACGTTGCGAAACCAGTTGGAGCTCCGCCGCTGGGGCTGGGTCACTTCAACCCACCCGCAAACCGTGGTGGAGCTCGCAGACACTTGGGAGGCTCACCTGAAAGGAATTTCAAGTAAGGAGCGGGGCAAAATCGGGTTGCGAGCGCGGCGGCTGGAGAAAAAATACCCGGTCCAAATCCGGCGCTGTTCGGAAGAAGCTGAAATCGGCTTGATGCTGACCTCGCTTTACGAGCTTCATGGCAAGAATTGGAATCAGAAAGGTTTGCCGGGAACTTTGCATTCTGCGGCGCGCCGGCAATTCTACAGCGAGTTGGCGTCCTTGTTGCTATCGCAACGAAGACTCGAATTCTGGGTACTTGAGATCAACGGAAAGATTGTGGCCGCGCAGTTCGGCTTGCGCCACAAGACAACTGTCTTCTCACTGCAGGAAGGCTTTGACCCGGATTTCGCTTCCGACAGCGTCGGCTATGTTCTGCGCAGCCATGTCCTGAAGGAGCTCATTGCCAAAAAGGTTCGCCGCTACGACTTTCTCGGCGGTAATGACGACTCGAAAATACGGTGGGGAGGTGAATTGAGGCACTACCTCAATTTGCACTTTGCTCGCCCGGTTTCTCGAGGGAGCCTTTACCTCAAGCTGAAATCCATCGGCGGACAAGCGAAGGACTGGCTGCGATGCCACTTGCCGGCTGGAGTGTGGAAAGGTTTGAAGAGCGCCGCAGGAAAGAGAGTCAACGGCTAAGAGCACCCGGCGCCGGGGGATGAAGGTCCCCATCTGCTGACTGGACGGCTGTCGCCAATTCGTAGCCAACTGCGCGCATAATATCTCCCCATGCCGCCTCGACTTTTTCGACGCAGGATTGGGGTAGGGTCGATTTCCAGTCTCCTGATGTGGCCCTCCGCACAAACGGCTTATCGTGCCGGGTCTTCCTGGTCTCCTTCCATTGCCCCGACTGTTCTTTTTCGAGAGTGCGCATGCGCTCGGCCGAACTCAGGGCGACAGCGCGCGCGATGCGTTCCGGGCTGGAGTCGATGCCCAGAAACAAGGCAATCTTCGTGCTCTCCTCCTGAGTATTGGCCAGCATGTCTTCGTATTTGAGCAGGAGAAAATTCTTCTGTCCGCTGCGCGTTGCCATCCAGCTAAGCACGTGATCCCGCCACGAGCCCGTCTTCGGTTCGAATTCTGACTCCATGAATCGTGGGAGAAATTCTTCCAGAGTGCAGTCGTCCGTGATCACCCTCCGCTTCAGTTGAAATTCGTAGTAGGAAAGCACAACGTCGCGGGGATCACGCAAGATGTAGATTACTTTTTTGTATCGCGGATCAAAGCTCTCGTGGCTCTTAATAATGCGAGGCCGGGGAAATTTGCGCAGCGCACGGTCGGTAACGTCGTAGATTTCAGGAATCCGCGATTCAAGATGGCGGAAGTTGACAGGATGGTCGGAATCGATCAAGTTACAGACAAGGAACCGCGTCCAGGTATTTCCCGAGCGCGGAAACGAGACCAGGAATGTGTCGTCCGGATAAACCGTGAGACCCCGGGCAGCGGCTTGCCGCTTAGTCACAGCGCGCGCGTAAGCCGTGAGCTGTTTCTTCAGATTCGACATCGGTCGGCGATCCCTCAATTAGACCAACGAAGGCAATAACGTCTCAGAATTCCTCCAAACTCGCTGCGGAAGTGGTCTGCATCGCTAGCTTACCGCAAAAAGGGCCGGCGCGTTGGGCTGGGAACGCGAAAGTTATCAAAGAACTCGCCATGCTGTAACCATGTTGGCAACCTATCAAGACTTGGGCAAGCTCTTTATGGGACACTATGCGGAATGGCAGTGCGTGAATCAATCCTTCGTGTGCTGCAAATTTGTGGTGTCTTCTCGCTCACCCGCGCTCTGTCCGCGAAGATGTCGCGAATCCTCATGTATCACAACTTCTCCGGCCCAGGCTCGCTGGAAGCGGAGGCACTGAACGTAGAGGGAATCCGGAGGCAATTTACTTATTTACGGCGGCATTTTCGTGTGGTCTCCCTGCCCCAAATGGCTGAGCGACTGGCCGCTGGCCGTGAACTCCATCCAAAGATGGCCGCACTCACCATTGATGACGGCAGGCGCAACTGTTATGAGTTTCTGTTTCCCTTGCTCAAAGAGCTTGGGCTGCCTGCCACTTTCTTCGTAGTGAGCTCGTTCATAGACGGGGAAGCGTGGATCTGGACGGATAAGGTGCTCTGGTTGAGCGAGCAGGTGAAACCTCCCGAGGAACTCCTCTCCAGCAAGCTCGACGGGGTTTTTCGATCGCTGAATCGCATGCGACCGGAAGAGCGCAACGCAAGGATCGAGGCCATGGCCAGGAGCGTGGGCATAACGATTCCAAAGATTGTTCCGCTCAAATACGCGCCATGTTCGTGGGGCGAACTCAGCGAGATGGCTGCTTCCGGTCTGGTAGAAATTGGCTCGCACACGGTCACCCACCCGATTCTTTCAAGCATTACGGACGAAGAATCCTGGACAGAGATTACCCGTTCCCGGGCGCAGATCGAAGAAAGGATTGGAAAAGAAGTGAAGTGCTTCTGTTATCCAAACGGTATGCCGGGAGATTTCCGCCCAAGCCAGGTGCAGCAGGTGCGCCAAGCAGGATATGCGTGTGCAGTGGTTGCGCAATCCGGCCTCGTCCAAGACGGTTGCGACCCTTATGAAATGCCACGCCTTGGGATGGCGCGCAAGGTAAGTCCCTTGGACATCGCCAAAGCGCTCGACGGCGTCACTTATTACCAGCAGCACCTCAGAAGGCGGTTGCGTCCGGACCCGAATTGAGTGCCCCCGGTCGCTAATTTAGAGTTCGATTTTCGGCGAGCTGTCCGCGGGGCGCGGTATTGGCGAGCCTTTCTGAGCACGCTTCGCCCCTGCAGGGAACTTATGACGCCAACAAATATCTCTGGGCGCGATCGGGCGGAGATCGAGCGGAGCGCAGCCGAGGCCGCTAAGATCGCTCTCGCTCCAGTCGAAGTCGACCGCTACTTAAATCCCCCTGCCAATACTCCTTACGGACTCGAATATGCCTTCTTTTTGTTGGGCGATGTCAAAGGAAAAACGGTTCTCGACCTCGGGTGCGGCACGGGTGAGAATCTGATTCCCCTGGTCAAGCGCGGCGCGCGCGTCATCGCGATGGACATTTCACCGGAACTGGTGGCTCTCGCATGGCGCCGGCTCGAAAGTTACCGAATGAGCGATGCCGGTGCGATCGTAAGAGTGGGTTCAGCCTACGAGACCGGATTGTCCGATGAATCGGTCGACATTGTGTTTTCGATGGCGCTGCTTCACCATCTAGACCTGACGAGAGCGCGACAGGAAATTTATCGGGTGCTTCGTGCGGGAGGCCTCTTCATTTTGCGTGAGCCGATTCGTTTTTCGCGCACTATGAATTTTCTGCGCAAGCTTTTCCCGGCGCCCAAAGCCGACATCTCCGAGTACGAACATCCCATGACCCGAGCCGAACTGGCTGTCGTGACTAACGGATTCACAGTGTTGGCGGGGCGCACTTTCAGGCTCCCGTTTGTGCCTCTCATGGTCAGGGCAGGCTTGTTCCGCAAGCGGGTATGGTCCGTGGATCGCTGGCTCCTTCAGCATTTTCCGGAGCTAGAGCACTTCGCGACCGGCAGAGTGATGAGTCTGCGCAAGTGACTCTCCACAACGATGCCCCAAGGTACCGGTGAAATACGACGGTTTCTCATGGGCGTCCGGCTCAAGGCCAGGCGGTGCGGACCTGTGTTATAAGGAATCTAGTTGCTATCTTGGCACACCGCCGCGTTTGCGGGAACAGGACATGGTATTGCGTGGGCGGATTCCTTCTCTGGACGGGCTTCGGGGGTTATCGATCCTCTTTGTTCTGTACGGTCATGCCGTCGCGACGCAAGGCTTTCCTTTCACACACTCCCTCGGCCTTGCCGAAGCCGGGGTGAGAACCTTTTTTATCATCTCTGGATATCTCATCACCTTCCTCCTGCTGAAGGAGTGGGATTCTACGGGCGGAATTTCACTCAAGTCCTTCTACCGCCGGCGCATTCTGCGCATCTTCCCCGCGTTTTATATGTACTGGGCTGTGATTCTTGTTTTTGTCCTGACGGGCATATTGGCGATTCCGCGGAAGGCGGTGGTGTGCGCGGCAACCTACACAATTAATTATCTTGCTAACCGGGGTTGGTATCTTGGCCATCTCTGGTCGCTCGCTGTCGAAGAACAGTTTTATGCCCTTTGGCCCCTCACCATCTTTCTGCTCGGGCGGCGCCGCGCTTTCTGGGTGGCCGGAGCCGTGCTGCTCTTGGTTCCATGGATTCGCATCGCCGAGTTTCGTTTTATCCCATCTCATCGCCTGGGGATTACGGAGGAGTTCCACACCATCGCCGATTGCATCGCGACTGGATGTCTGCTGGCTGGACTTCAGAGCTGGCTGTGGAGCAAGGAGCGATATCGCCGATTCATCAGTTCTGGACAGTTCTGGCTAGCACCCCTCATGGCTGTAGGTGCGGTAATTGCCGGTGTTCATCCCAGTGTGAAATGGCTGGTCGGGATACCAGTCTTTAACATCTCGGTGGGGCTATGCCTTGATCGATGGACGCGATTTCCCGATGCAGACCTGATCGCGAAAATACTCAACTGGAAACCACTGGCGTTCGTGGGTGTGCTGAGTTACTCCCTCTACCTCTGGCAACAGCCCTTTCTGAATCCCGTCGGACACCATCTCTGGACCCGATTTCCGATCAATGTGGGCCTGGCGTTCCTGATGGCTCTTGCCTCGTACCACCTGATTGAGCGGCCGTTTCTGGCCTTGCGCTACAAATCCAGTCCGGCGGTCCCCAGTCTGAAGTCGAAGCCCGTCGTGGCGGATCCCTGAGATACCCAACACCCACTCCCATCGATGCCTCGAAAGACTGTCCGATCAGGGTTTAACGGGCCGGCTCCGCCATGCGCAGGTGTGGTTCTACAAGGGCAATTAGATCATGCTTCAAATGCGGTCCGCTGGCCAACAGGCCCGAAAGAAGGGGATCGGGGCGGTTGGCGATCAGGCTGGTCTTGTCCAGAGTGCTGGCGAAACCGCCGGCGCTCTGCACTAACGCTACCCCCGCCACCACATCCCATTCGTTCTTGGGAGTCAGCGTGAAGGTAATGTCTGCCAATCCAGCCGAAACCAGGGCGAGTTTGTAGGCTACGGAACCCATTGGACGAATCTTGAAAACGGCATTCTCAAACGCTTTCCATTCACCGCGCTTCACTTCGCTACGGCTGGCGAGAATCAGAGCGCCGTCCAGAGTTTTGCGCTGGCTGGGTTGTGAGGGCTTGCCGTTATAAGTGACGCCGGATTCGATCGATCCGAGGAAAGTTTCGTCGGTGGCAGGATTGTAGATTCCACCGGCCACCGGACGGCCATTTTCGACGAATCCAATGGAAACGCAGAACTCTGGAATTCCCTTGACGAACTCGCGGGTGCCATCGAGTGGATCGACCACCCAGACTCGCGAGCGCTGTAGACGGATCGGATCGTCCACGCTTTCTTCCGAAAGCCAACCTTCTCCCTTGCGCAAGAGTTCCTTGCGTAGAACTGAGTCGAGAGCGCGATCGGCCTCGGTTACGGGATCGTGACCGATTTTATATTCGGTCTCAATTGCTCCGGGAGTGAAACGGGCAAAAACCGCGCGCGAGGCGTCAAGCGCGGCCTGAATGCGTTGCAGTACTTGAGCGTAAGAACCAGAAGTCATAATCTCCAATCAAGCCATCAGCATGCGAGCGCCAGTGGCCAGCAGCACTGCGCAGAGAATTCGCCGGAGCCAGGGAACCGGAACACGCGTGCTCAGGTAGGAACCGAGCAATCCGCCTGGGACTGAGCCCAGTAAAAGAGCGCCCACCAGATGAACGTCAACATTGTGCATCCGAAAATGCAAAAGGCTGGTCACGCCAGTGAGAATCAGGGCGTGCACAATGTCAGTGCCTACCATCACTTTCGGCTGAAAGCTGTAGAACAATAGAAGCATCATCATGACGATGCTTCCGGAGCCGACCGAAGTGATGCCCACAAGAAAGCCGGCAACTAGCCCGATAAGCGACATCCAGGCGAACGACTTGATCGTCGGCGGTTTCGCAGCGGCCCGGTCTTCGATTTTTTTCTGAAAGAAAAGGAATGTCGGAATGCAGATCAGTAAGACTCCTATTGCTACGGTGATGAAATGATTGACGCCATTACCATAAACGTTTCGCAAGTGCACTAGAAAACTTACGCCCAGATAACTTCCGGGTGCGCTGCCGGCGGCTAATGCCAACACTACTTTGCGGCGAACTGTTCCCTTGCGAAGATGAACAATGCTGGCGCCGATTTTGGTGAGGAAGTTGAAAAGCGCGTCCGACCCTACCGCCCGAATAGGAGGGACGCCCAGGCCGAAAATCAGGATCGGGAGCAGCAGAACGCCGCCCCCGACTCCTGTCATTCCGATGAGGGTTCCAACTGCAAAACCGATCAGACTCTTGATCAGCAGATCCATGACGCTACCGGCCTCAGCCTTTCCATCATTTTGCGGGCGACGGTGTTTAGGCCGACTCCGCGGCTGTGCCGATAAATTCTTCCCGCTCGAGGTGCAGAATAATTTCCTGCGCCGCTTCTTCCGCCGATAACTCACCGGTGTTGATGGTCACGTCAGCGTCAGTTGGAGCCTCGTAAGGATCCGAAATTCCCGTGAACTCTTTGAGAATTCCCGCGCGCGCTTTGGCATAAAGACCCTTGCGGTCGCGTTGTTCGCAAACTTCCACGGTCGTAGCAATGTGGACCAGGATGAAGCCTCCGTAGGGCTCGATTATCTGCCGGACATGTTTGCGCGTAGCGTCGTAGGGAGCGATGGGCGCGCAAATCGCGATTCCACCGTTCTTGGTGATTTCCGATGCCACGTAGCCGATGCGCCGGATGTTAATGTCACGATGTTCTTTCGAGAACCCGAGTTCGGAAGACAGGTTTTTGCGAACGAGATCGCCGTCGAGCAGCGTAACCGGACGCCCGCCTGTTTCCAAGAACTTCGTAAGCAATACGTTGGCGATCGTCGACTTGCCGGAGCCCGAAAGTCCGGTGAAGAAAATCGTCACTCCTTGCTTGTGACGTGGCGGGAAACTTTTACGCAATTCCGCCACGACTTCCGGATAGGTGAACCATGCGGGAATCTCGCGGCCTTCATTCAGCCGCTGACGAAGTTCGGTACCCGAAATATTCAATACCCGGTCACCTTTCTTGACTTCGTCATCGGGAACGTATTTGTCTTGGTCCTCAAGATAGACCATCATGTTGAAGGGAACCATGGTCACGCCGATGTCGGCCTCGTGCTTCTTGAAGACCTCCTGCGCCTCGTAAGGACCGTAGAAGGGCTTGCCATCCGTGTCTTTGCCCGGTCCGGCGTGATCGCGTCCTACGATGAAGTGCGAGCAGCCGTGATTCTTGCGAATCAGTGCGTGCCAGATGGCCTCGCGCGGTCCACCCATGCGCATGGCGAGAGGAAGCAAGGAAAGTTTCGCGGTCGACTGCGGGAACTTGGAGAGCAAAAGTTGGTAACAACGCACGCGGGTGTAATAATCCACATCGCCTGGCTTGGTCATGCCTACGACGGGATGAATTAGGAGGTTCGCCTCCACTTGCTTGGCGGCGCGGAATGCCAGTTCCACGTGAGCCCGGTGCATAGGATTGCGGGTCTGGAATGCTACAACTTTGCGCCAGCCTTCGCGTGCGAACTCGGCGCGAACCTCAGCGGGAGTTAAACGCAGACTGCGAAAATCGTAATGCGGAGGAATTTGCGTTGCTTCGACTTTTCCGCCGATGTACCACGGGTTCGCTTTATTGATAGCGTAATCTGCGCCGGGATGGGCGGAACTGGTGCTAGCGAAAACCGCCTTGGCTTCCGCTTTACGATCTGGCTGCCACACATCTTCAACGTGCAACACGCCGAGCATGACGCCTTCCGGGTCGCGCAATGCTACTTTGCTGGTGCCCGGCGTCAGCTTCTTGGCGAATTCTTCGGTGACATCCAATGTGATGGGCATCGGCCAAAGAATGCCATTGGCGAGCCGCATGTCCTGGCAAACAGGTTCGTAGTCGGCGCGGGTCATGAAGCCCCGCAGGGGAGAGAATCCTCCTGTGATGAGCAACTCAAGATCGCAAAGTTGGCGCGCGGTGAGATCCCACGAGAGCCATTCTTTCGAATGCGCCTTCAACTCGGAGATTCGCTCTGGTTGCGCGATTAGGTTAATGAGTTCACCGCCGTGGGGCGGAATGAGATGGCTGGCTGAAGCGGTCAAGTGCAATGCCTCCTGGATTTTTATTGTCTATTACCCTTATCGTATTTAACTGGATTTCGCCCCAGTTTTGCCGGGGCGAAGCGAAATCGATTGCGATGCTAGGGAGAGGGAAGCCCCAAAAACTTTACTCAACAGAGTATCACTTCTCGAAGGTCGTAAAAAAGTCGGATTTGTTTCCGGTGAATAACTAAACTGTGCAGCAGGCAGCGTGCCGTACGCCAGTCCATGTCTTCGTGTAACTGCATGACATGCAACGGTCTTCTCTAGGGAGCTTAACCAAGAGGATTGACGAGCATTACAGATGTGAAAAAAATTGCAACAATGGCCGGAACAATTCCACGTCTAGACTCGAGGCGCAGATGTGGATATTCAGACATGAATATTTAGGACATGAGTATTTAAGACCAGTGGCGCAGAATCCAATCGTGGCCGCGGACGCAGAGAGCGGCACAGTAGCCTAACCCTCCAGGAACTTCTCGTAAGAACCAGCGTTCCGCTTCTCTAGCATCCGGCCGCGTTGCGAGCAGTGCGCTCGTTTCCCCAGAGTCCAGAGAGACGTCAAATTGGCTGAGGGGGAGCGATAACCCGTCGCCAGTGGCCTTGATGTAGGCCTCCTTGCGGGTCCAGCAGCGAAAAAAGGCGTCTACTCTTTCCGGTTTAGGCCACGCAGCAAGTTGCTTCCACTCACGTGCAGAGAAAAATCGGTGGGCAAGAGGTTCGACATCGAAGTCGCGGCGAATGTGTTCCACGTCCACGCCAACTTCTCGTCGAAGATTAAAAGCGTAAAGCGCAATTCCTCCCGAGTGAGAGAGGTTAAACGTAATGTCGCTGGCAGCGTGAACTCCTCCCAGTGCAGGCTTCTCTTTTTGGGAATAGGAAAAATTCAAGTCGACCGGGTCGGCGTCCAGATAGGCCGCCAGGATTGTTCGCAAGAGCGCGCGCGATGCCACGAATCGCTGACGGTCGCTCGGAAAAAGAAAGCGCGCAGCCCGCCTGCTTTCATCGGCAGAAAGCAGCTCTTGCCAACGGGATTCCTCGCCGCGAATTGCGTCGAGATCCACTCGCCAAAGTTGTACTTCGTCCTCCGGCAGAGCAAGACCTGCTCCGATGTGGAAGCTCGAGTCCGTAATGTTCATGTCGGGAGGCATACGCTTCGCTCGGGCTGGTTTCGTCACGGCCAACTCTATCTATAATATCGAGCTTGTGGGAATCCTACCGCGGAACTCAGCCGCAGGCCCGCCTGAAACGCTCTATTCGTAACCGTTCCAGATTACCTTCCGGGCGAGCACGCAGACCGAAAAACGTGATCTAATTGGAAGGAGCATGACTTTGGGATTGTTGTGATGAAAAACAGAGTTCCTTATTGGTTAGCGATAGGGGCAGTTTGTACCTGCCTGGCGACGGCGCAGAACTCTCAAGTTCACTCGTCTGCTGCCAAGTCTGCGCCCGACCCGCTCAAGAGCGCCACCAAACCCCTGACTCCGAAATCCGGCACCACTCCGCATCACTCGTCGCCATCCGTGCCGACTTCGAAACCGGCAAGCACCGGGAATACGAACGCCGAACTAACACGGCTGGAGCGGCAGAAAGTTACGGCCAAAGGCTCGAAATCGGGCGCTACTGGGACGCCGAGAAACCCAACCGGATCGAAGCCCGCTGATACCTCTTCCGCAAGTGGCCCGGGAATTAATTATAAGTATCAGAAGCCTGCGGGTGGGATGGAAGCGGCCACACCCAACGCCCAGTCGCGAAATTCGAGCACGCCGCGCGTCACGAAGAAGAACTAGCCCGGTTGTTGCAGAAACTCGGCTACGCAGACGGCGGTGGATGGTCGTGCTCTGTGCGAACTTCCAGGGCTGCGGACTCTGGCAGAATCGTTTCATGCCGGGCGACTGAAGGTTCGCTAATGCAATACTTCAACAGGCACCACAGCGCTCGGACGCCATCCTTCCACTGAATTTTCTTGCCCTCTTCATAGGTGCGTCCCCAATAGCTGATGCCTACTTCATAGATGCGCAGCTTCCGCTTGGCGATCTTCACCGTAATTTCAGGCTCGAAACCGAAACGTGTTTCTTCCAGAGGAATCGATTGAATCACCTCGCGACGAAAAGCCTTGTAACAGGTCTCCATATCGCTGAGGTTGATGTTCGTGAGCGCGTTGGAAAGCAGGGTGAGAATCCAGTTGCCGACCGAGTGCCAGAAATACAGCACACGATGGGGCCGGCTCGAAAGAAAGCGAGAACCGTAAACTACATCGGCGCTGCCTTCGATTAGCGGTTCAAGCAGCACCGTGTACTCTGCCGGATTGTACTCTAGATCGGCGTCCTGAATGACGACGTAATCTCCCGTGGCTTCACGGATGCCGCGGTGCAGGGCCGCGCCCTTCCCCATGTTCTTAGGCTGAAAGAGAAGTCGAATCTGCGGATGCGCCGCCTGCAGTTGTTCGAGAATCTCCCTGGATCCGTCGCGAGATCCATCATCCACACAAATCAATTCGATCTCCAGAGCAACCGAAAGGACTCTCTCCACCACCTGCCGCAGCGTGGCCCGCTCGTTGTACACCGGCATGACGACGGAAAGTTTCATTCGTTTGAATCGTAGTGTAGAGCAAAAGCGTCGCGCAAATCCAAGACTCGATGCCCCCTTTGCTAAGCGAGCCCGCCGTCCTGCAAGTGCCGGCGGATTATTGTCACAATTCTTGCAGCGGCATTGCCGTCCCAAAGTGGAGGAGGCTCAGGCGCGGGCGCCGGTTTCTGGAGAATCGATCGAGCAGTCGCGAGAATGCGCTGCGTATCTACGCCGACAATCTGATTGGTCCCATGCTCAACCGTCGCGGGACGTTCCGTACTCTCACGCAGCGTGAGGCAAGGCACCCCCAGAACTGTGGTTTCTTCCTGCACTCCTCCGGAATCGGTAAGCACGATGCGAGCCCGGTCATTCAGGCAAAGGAAATCAAGATATCCCAGCGGATCAAGAGGCACAATTCCAGAATATTTTTCGCCTTCGCAATCGTTCAGATATCGCTCCAGACCAAAATTCTCAATATTTTTCCGGGTTCGGGGATGAATGGGGAAAAAGACCGGAAACTGGGCCGCCAGAATGTCGACCGCGGTCAGAATCCCCTGCAGAGTTTCGCGATCGTCTACATTCGACGGGCGGTGCAGGGTGAGGACTCCGTATGGGCCGCTACCTGAGCCGTTGCGGCACATGCCCAGCCGCTCCAGAATGGGCGATTTAGCCGCCAGCTTGCGATGCCGAAGCAGGCAGTCGATCATCACGTTGCCGACCAGGAATATCCGCTCCGCCGGTACGCCTTCGTGTTTTAGGTTCTCGACCCCGCTCTTCTCCGTCACAAAAAGCAGGCTGGAAATTGCGTCTGTGAGTTTCCGGTTAATCTCTTCCGGCATGGTCGGGTCGAAGCTGCGCAGCCCAGCTTCGACGTGTGCTATGCCGATCCCCAGTTTAGCGGCAGTCAAAGCGGCCGCGATCGTAGAATTCACGTCGCCCACAACCAGAACCATATGCGGTTTGTATTCGAGCAGAACCGGTTCGATGCGCTTCATGATTTCGGCGGTCTGCACCGCGTGGCTGTCGGAACCAACTTGCAGATTCACATCCGGCTTCGGCAGACCCAGATCTGCGAAGAAATTGCCAGAAAGAAGTTCGTCGTAATGCTGTCCGGAATGCACCAGGCAATGCTCGACGTCGGGAAATTTCTTCAACTCCTCCACGATGGGCGCGATCTTCATGAAGTTGGGGCGCGCCCCTACCACGCTCAGAAGCCTAATCATCGGGAGACTCCTAGAGTGATCGCCTTGGCTGTGGAGGATTCCCCCTTCAGCATCGGGCCCCTATAAGTTCCGAGGGCGGAGCTTTGAAGTTGTGCCATGCAGGGTTTCGTCGCTTCAAGCAACAGTGTAGAGCAATTTCGTGTCCTCAGTCCTGGGCTTGAGAAGGTGCGTGAAGACTTCTCTCCCGCCTAGGCTGGCGTCGACACCGCGCGATCGCAACGGCATATTTGAAGAAATCGCTAAAGGCCAACATCGTGAATTGCGATATTTGCCCCTGAGGACTATTGCTATTGGGCAATGGCTCGCGTCTGGACACGCTGATTTGCGCAATCCAAGCCTCTCCTCCCGAATCCTTTCAGTGCCCAGAGCAAGAACAACCTCTTTCTTGCCTTCGTGAGCACTAGTACGGGAACCTGCGTCCTGTGCGTCGGGGGTCGTTTGTCCCTCGGTGCAATCAGATGCTTTTACTGACTTAGGTTTCTATTCCACTATCAATATGCTGTGTGTCGCGCGATGGCAAGCGGTGCAGAGCGTAATCAGATTTTCTTCCGAATCATAGCCCGATCGGCTGCGGAATTCCTTGTGGTGAACCTCCAGATTCGACATAATGCCGCACGATTGACATCGCCAGCCATCACGGCGTAGAACCTCCTGCCGCAGCCTCTCGTACGACCCCGGGTCCAGTCGCAAGCGCGCCAGTTTTGGGGTAAATGATGTCATGAGGTCCGATTACTCAATCCGTGGAGAAACTCCTGCCGTTGCTCTTCAGGCAGGAACTTGAAGAATCTCGTTATCGAGAACAGCAGCATCTCCGGATCTCCGTGGTCCAGATTCGCACCCGCCAGAAAGTCCGCACAGATCATTTCCAGACAGTAGCCTCGCGATCGGTCGCTGCCCATCATCAGAGCTGCTGTTTCAATCGCGCGCTCAATGACCGGCATTTGGCTCTGGTAGAGTTTGAAGTAGATAATCTCCCACGGTTCCGTTTCCTTTCCCGTTAGTTCCTTCTCGACCTCCTGCTTGAACTGTTCCTTCGGCATCTCTTGTGCCCGGTGCAACCAGGTTGCACAGTCGAAGTGCTGCCCGTCCCTCCTGGCCACCTTGGCCAACTCCAGCCCCTTCGTCCAGCCCACTTCCTTCAACTGCTTTCTAGCCTGTGGCGGCAGGTGCTCATGGATCGACATCAGGTAGTACGCCTTCCGCCGCGACCCAGGGAAGCGCCTCTCCAGGAACTCATCGAAGGACTTCAGGGTCTCCAACCTCCAGTATTGTCCCGCCCGCACCTCGCAGAGATAGCGCCCCAGTTCGACGAACTTGGTGTCACGCTCAGTCTCTTTTCGCTGCTCCCAGTCCAGAATCTCGTCGATTTTGCCGAGTACGAACTGGGCGCGCCGGCGATCGAACTTCGGGGGCATAGGCGGATTCTTAGTAACTAAGCTCGTCAAGCCAATCAAGATTGTCTGCTCCTGGACGTCGTACCAAAATAGCGTCAGCAATCTCCGACTTTCCCAGACAAAGGCCTACGTAGGGACAGCTGCTGCAGGGATTCTGAGGAAATCGGATGCCACTGTGCGGAAGAAAGTCCGCGGATTCAATTCGTCGGATTGTGCTTTCTATTAAGCGGCCGAATTCCTCACGCTGAGCGTCGGTGATGGTAGTGCGCAGGTACTGAACCTCGACCAACCGTTTGCGAACGAACACGATCTGGGCGACGTCGGCGATACCCGTTGTATACGAGTAGCAGACCAGTTGGGGATCCAGCGAAAGGAGGCCTTCAGGCTGCTCTGGGTATCGGCTTGAAGATGTTTTCCACTCTAGCAGGCAGCGCCTACCGTCGAGTTCGCCGATAGCATCAATGTAAGCGACGAAGTCGTTCTGTCCATTAACTGGGCGGTTGAATTTAATTTGGAGATTGCGTCGAGGGTGGACGACTTGAATGCGATCATCCTGGCAGAAGCGGGTCAATAGCATGAGTCCTTGCCGAAGCATGCGATCCCAAGAGTCGCTTTTCGAAAAGGTCAAGCCCTGGCTTTGGCAGGCAGACCATTCAGAGAACAGGACTGCCCCGGGATCTTCCCGGCGAAACAAGGCACCCAAGGCTTGTTCAAAGGCGCGGCCAAACAGCATTACCGCGCGGGTGTCCTTCTCTCTCCAGCCGTGAAGATAGCGGTGCTGGTAGCGCCGCGGGCAGGTAAGGTATTGGCTGATTTGAGTGTAGCTGTAGGTCATTCAGGCCACCTGCGGACTATCCAGATTTGCGGGGGAAAGTTCGTCCCAACGGCCAGCGGAAGCAAAGCCGTCAAGTCGAATCAGGGAAGCGCCCTTGAAAGCAATGTGGCTGATCTTGGCCACGCCCTTTAGACCTACAAGTTGGGTTTCGTCAACCTCATCTCGACCGAGCATCTCGGCGTCATAGCCGAAGTCGCGAAGGAACCAGTTGAGTTTCCACAGTGCTTTTGGGCTGCAATAGATCCGGCTCAAGAGGATGTGACCAGCAAACGGGGCGGGCTCAAGAATCGCGAGGGTGAGGGTGTAATAGGGCTTTTGTGCCTGGCGACGAAACTGGGTTCGTTGTACGCGGACCAGAAAGATTCCGTCTGGGATTTGGTTGGCAGCACAGCGATCGGCAGCATGCAGACCGGTGATCTGGCGTTTCATGCTGCACCTTCTTTCTGGACGGGATAGCTGTTGAGTTGGCAGAGCAGGGCATTCCGGTCCTTCTCAGCCCAGGCCGCCAGGTGGATGACGAAGTTTTCGACTTGCTCGCGCGTAGCATCGCGAAGGGTCTTCACACCGCAGAAATCAGTAGCATAGGACTTCACCAGGTTGGGATCGAGTTGATGCTGGCGAATCAACTGGCAGAGGCGATCGCGAACTTTCGGACCACCATAGTTTCCATTGCCATTGGACGGCTGTGGCGGAAGCTTCTTCGACTCGCGGGTCGATTGCGTGGGTTCGGCGAGGGACCCGACTTCCTCGACCGAGCAGATGCCGATCCCGTAGGCTTTGCGCAGAGCACGATTGACGGCGCGAGTTTCCGCCACTCGCATTTCGGCGCCACGGACAAGGAAAGAAACATTGGAAGGGTCGGCGTCGCCGTATCCGATAAAACCTCGACAGGTTTTGCTCTTATAGACAGTCGCCTCAAACGCCCAACGCTGTGCGGAAGGATCACAAAAGCTGGAGGCGGGGCGAACGTGAATGCCGGCGCATCGTTTGCGCTGCGCTAGCCCCAACAACCCAGTGTGCGTCACGTACCAGCCATGGTTTAGGTAGATCACGTCACCGGCACACACCGAGAAGTCGTATTGACTTGCTATCTCCCTGAGGCGGATGAGAGCGTCCTGAGAGAGGTTGTTCCAAGTCCTTCCTGCCATGCGGATACTCGCCAGAACTGCGTCGTTTCTCTTTTTCATAAACCTCCATTTCTTATACTCAGCGCTGAGTATACTCAGCGCTGAGTATGACTGTCAAGAGCGGAGTTGATTTATTGATATGACTAAGGCTAAGTTGGAACTGCCAAATGTCCGACAAGAAAGAGAAAAATCCTAATGCCGTAGCCTTGGGTCGCCTAGGAGCCAAAGCGCGACAGGAGAAACTCACGCCCGAACAGCGGCGAGCCATTGCCCAGAAAGCGATTCGTGCCCGCTGGTCGAAGGCACGAAAGAAGAAGACTTCAGGTTAGGTTTCGTAAGATTTCGCGAAGGACCAATCAGTCCGACGGAACTTCAACTGCTGGAAACCAGATTTCTCGCGTTGCTTTAATCGTGTGTCGCTAGGGCGACAAAATGTGCGCGATCTCCGGTGACATCTACGGTCCACGGTGTGCTCAGCGCGGTGCTCCCGTCCAAGATCCCTTCTTTTTCGATGGAGGCGTTTCAATGCCTTCCACCAACTTCGCGCACGCTGTCGGGCCATGCCACCTTCAATATGCATGAACTGCGCCGCTTCACTCGTTTTAGCGTTGAGCTGATTACATCCTGTATTCTCCCTAGAAACAGTTTGCTTTTTCACAACAATGCCTGTTATTAGTGATGTGCATGACCAAAGGCGAAGGAACAGCGAACGCCATTATCCCTCTTTGAGGAATGCAGCGAATGAATCCACAGCAGGACGACAGCCGTCCGGTTGAGAAGCGGACAGTATCGATCAAAAAGGTCGAAGCCAACCGTCGCAACGCTCAGAAATCCACAGGCCCTAAAACCCCGGTAGGCAAGAGGTACAGTCGACAGAACGCCATCAAGCACGGGTTGTTTATCCGGACCGAAGACTGTGATGGCGAAGAAGACCCGGAGGAGCTTATAAAGTGTTACAAGCGGCTATTTGAGGAGTTGCAGCCGGTTGGGTTTTCGGAGCAAATGGAAGTCGAACAGATTGCCATCTGCTGGCTGAGGCTCCAGCGCTTATGGAGGTACGAAAACGCGGAGGTTGCAGCCGGCAGGACATCGGTCTCTAGAGATCACGAAGACGGACGTTACCATCCCATCGCCAATTCACCAACCCGCCGCACTCAAATCTTGCTGTTACGGTCCGCGGAAAAAGAAGCTGAAGGAAGGGGCCGGGTCTCACCGGAGCTGATGGAAAAGATCTTCTCCGAGAATTCGTTCCTCGCAGTTACGTGGAAGATGTTTGAGGCCGACGCTGAAAAGACGGCGCAACGGAAACGGAGAGATATCGCCATCGCAATCGCCGAAGCGAGGAAAATCCCACTCCACGAAGCCAAGAAGCTCCTGGTGAGCGAAGGGAAGTCACTGCCAGAGCGCGAGCGTTTCGTTGCGGTTGAGACGGTCAGGGAAGTTATCGGACACCTTACGCGTGGATGGTGGAACCTTCACCAGTTGGAATTGCAAAACGAATATAAACGTCAGCTAATTCCCGATGACCGAGAGCTAGACAAAATTATTCGCTACAGTGTCGCGTTCGAGCGGCAACTGACTCGGTCGTACGAGCGACTCGATCGCCTCCAAAGACGCCGCAAAGGGGAGCCGATTTTCCCTCCTGTGAGGGTGCAGTTGGCGCAATGATTTGTTGCCATCGCTGCAGCAAGTTGCCTTTCCGGGACCAGGAGTCACCAAGGGGCAAAGATAAGGAAGTCAAGCCGAAAACGAGTGGGCGATCGCGCAACCGAATCACCGGCGCAAGTTCAGGTGCTGGGAGACACTATTACAAATGGGTGGGCCGTTTTCCCCCATTCATCTTCCATCCGACTCATCCTGAGCGTTCGCGAAGAAGAGAGGGATTCCCAAACTCATTACTTTGCGCGCGGATGGTCGCTAGCTTAGACCTCGTCGGTGTCTTCTCAGCGAAAAAACTAAAATAAACTACGGTCCACGGCCGTTGGGCAGCCGAGGCTAGCGCTGCAGGTGCCCGAGTAGCACTCGTCTCGGAGCAGATAAAGTCTTAGAGTGACAAAACGGTTCCACCTGTTCACCAGGGGACTCGTAGATCGCAGTACAGTTTCTGTTAGATATGACATTAAGAAATACAATGTCTTAAAGATATAATATTTAGATCTTGTGCAGACGTTTTAAGTCATTTTTGCGAAACGAAGCCAATAAGTCCTTTCGATTCATCGAAGTCCGTACACAAATCGGAATACTCATCTGAGACGAGGCCAGAAGCACCCCGTTTGCCTGAGTTCAGACCTTCAGCCCGAAAGTGAGACAAAAGCCGCAAAAATCGACTTTTGGTTACGGGCGTGCTCTACCTCACCTCTACCGGCGGTGTGGCTCAAAAGATGTAAATTCTTCAAGGTCTATCGGTAGTAGACAGTAGTTTTGTCCTAGGGTGTTTACCTGAGACGAGGCTTCGCCGGTGGATAGTAGCGACGAGTTTCGCTGCGATTGGAATCGTCGACAGGCGCTTCTCCGACCACTGGGGAGAGCCCTGACAAATTCCTGTAGAACATTACAGTGGCCGATGTAAACGCGCTAATGGCACGGACTTCCGGCCCTTTCCTAATCTAACCCACTTCGTTTCGAAGCTGGGCGCGACCATTTGGGATAGCCGCGTCCGACCTCGGATTGTCTGCTTTTTTCGCCTTCCAAGGGGCTGTGGAAATGGTTGTTATTCAATCACATCAGCTGCGGTCTCAAAATGGCATGGTAGATGCTACAAAATATGGAAACACTCCAGCTGTGTAAAAAGGGGCGGAGCTATTCAGACCCAGGGGGTAGGTACGTGATGAGCGAGCAGTCCGTTCGCCTAGGACCGCGCGAAAAGCAAATCGTCGAATTGCTTTTGCAAGGCTGCGACAACGCTGAAATTGCCAAACAACTCAAGATGGCTCGCAGAACCGTAAAGGCTCATTTCAACCGGCTTTTTCTCCGTTTCGGAATTACGGACGGAATCAAGCGAGTAAAACTCGCGACACTCTTATATCGGAGGCAATCATGTTCCCCTATGAACGCTACGGAAACCGTATCCCGAGCGAGCGCGAACACCGCGTCATCCAACTAGTTGCCCAGGGCTTAAAGAACCGCGACGTCGCGGAAGCGATCGGCACGACCGAGCACGTCGTCAAGAATTATCTGCGCGTGATCTATGACAAGCTGGGGCTCTGGAACAGAGTGGAGCTGGCGCTATGGTACGAATCTCGCAGGCAGGGAGTCGAAGTTCCATCCTGAAAACCAGTGGCCTTTTTCGCCGCGCTCGCGTGGCTAACGGCAGCCGAAGGCTTGTAGATTGCGGAGGCGTTGCCCGGCAGCCGTTTCGCCCTTTCGAGCAGCAGCGTCCAACAATAAGCGAGCTTGATCGCAGCTCTTGGTAACTCCGTCTCCTCGAAGGTACAAGTCAGACAACAACAAGGTTGCGGTCGAATTCTGTTTGGCTACTGCCTTCCACAACCAGTTGGCGGCCTCTCGGCTGTCGCGCGCGGTGCCCGGCCCGGAGTGTAAGAATTTTTCCGCAGTGGTGAGTTCTTCGGAGCCATTCTTCTCCGCGGCAGTCGTTTTCGAACTTGCCGCTACGGAGACCGTGCGGGGAGTTGGACGAACCGCGGCTCTTCGATCAATTGCGTCGTTCCGGCGTGCTTCGCCTGAGTTCTGATTTTGAGGAGCCGCAGTCTGCGGAGCGGCGGACGGTGTAGCCTGGTCATTAGCACTAAGCGGCGCGGGTGCCTTCGGAGGCGGCTCCGCCGCCGGCTCTGATTTTGGAGCTTCCACCGCTGCGGGCAGCGACGGCGCGGTGCCACGACTCCAAAGCGCTGTATTGCTCCGCCATGTCATGTACACGAGCAGTCCCAGAAGGATCGTCACAACCACTCCCACATAGATTCTGTAACTGGGAGAGGACGCCTCAGATTCATAGTCGGAGAGCACGCTGAATTCCGCAGAACTCTTATACGGTGCAGTCCAACGCAAGTTCTGCGACTCTTGGTGATAGTCAACAGGGCGGTAGTCAATCGCAGGAAGCGAACCAACATCGGATTCCGTCGCCCGCTGGGCAGCACTGTCGACAACATTCTTGGATTCATCCCAAGTTGATGCATCCGGGGGCGCCTCTTCAAATTGTTCCACCGGATCGAATGCCTGCGCCGTATTCTCCCGCGAGACCACGCGAAGCCTGCCGCACATCCCGCAGAATTTCTGTTGGGGGGCATTCTTATGGCCGCAGGATTCACAGACTCCAGGGTGCTCAAAGGTTTTAGACACACTCGGGAATGAAGGCTGATCTAGTTCTTCGTCGACTTCCCGCCGCAGCGGTTCGTTGCTATCCCGAACTGGACCATATGCGGATTCAGACGAGGAACTCTTCTCCAGCTCTCGAACCAGATCAGCGACCGCTTGGGCGCGCTTCTCGGGGGGACTGGTGAAATACACCTCTGCCCAACGCCCCATATGTGCTGCCAGGAGAGGATTCAGCAGGGGATTCAGCTCAGGCTCGGGCAAAATGGTCATCTTCGACTCGTCTGTCGGTTGTGTCACGTTATTCTCCGGAAGAAGGCCGCTAGATATGATTGCACTCCGGGCAAACAAGGTTGTCAATTTCGTCGTCGAAAACCAGTATTGGGAAGCTGTGTGGATTCACTCACAAGCCTGCCGGGAAGCAGATTCGAACTGGTCCAGCTGGGCATCGTGTTGACTGGCAAACCTGCCTTTTGGTGTCTTGCCATAGAGTTCGGACCCCGGGCAATAATAGAGGGCGGTGTGCGTATCGATCCATACCTGTGTGTAGGGATTGCCTTTGGATTCTGGTGTTTCGGGAGCCTCCGCTAGACCAAGGCTGATCAGCAGTTTGTCGAATGTGGATAGATCAGCATCTGCCGGTGGCCTGCGCCTGGCAGCGCTTCCCGAAGCCGCAGATCCGCTCCCGGTTGCGCCCACCGAGTGGTTTGACAAGATCCCCCAACGAATCACGGCTAACACTAGAATGACTGCGACTGCGAGATAAAAATCGCCGCGCCGGGCATGCCAGAAACGCGCCAGCGCGCTGGGAGACCGGGTTTCGGACAACGCTTCCAGAAAATCACGGGCTTTCGCCGCAGAGCTCCAGGTGACGTCCTGCGGTTGCGATGGGACTAAAGCCGCGGGAGAGGGTTCGGAAGCGCTTCTTGCGAACTGCGACCCTGCAGATTCCGCGCTCTCGCCGTAGGATCGTGCTGGGAAAGAATCCTTCTCTTCCGCTCTTGCGGGAGATTGATGCAAGTGAACTTCGTCCCGGCCTGCATGGTCCTGAGCGGCATAGCCTGGGGACGGGTCGTCGGCCGGATTTCCGATCCATTCGCTCTGGTGCGCTGCAACCATGCGAGCAGTTCCGTTGGAAGGCGTCGAAGCCGTCTGGCCGGCTTGCTGCATCTGCAAGGCCGACGCAAGTTTGCTTTGGATGCTCGACGGATCTCCGTCACCAATACGAGGAGCGCCGCAGTTGCCGCAAAACTGCTCGTCTTCAATCACCTTACTACCGCACTTCCAGCATGCCGAGGTGTCAGCAATGCTCACGGCCACTGTGCCTGCATCCTTGCCGGGAATGCCGGAAGGCAGGTAGTCCGCTTGCCCTTCCGCCATAGCAGCCAGATTAGGTTTCAGTTTTTCGATTGCGGCTAGCATCGAGGAGCGCTCTGCCGCCATGGATCGCTTCATCGCAGATCCGGCATCCCGGCCTATCGCTTCGGTGACCAAGCCCGCCATGAGTTGGCAAGTGTGAATGTCCTGTTCGGCGAAGCCGTTCAAGCGATCAAAGTAAAGTTCCAGCGCTCCCACAATGTTGCCATCGTGATACACCGGCACGGCGACCAGCGATTGAATTTCGCGGGTGCGACACAGTTCGGGATCAAACAGAAACTCGGTGTTCACATCGGGAGTGCGCAGAACTTGTCCAGTGCGCACGCAGATGGCGCAAATCGCCGTCTCCAGAGGAACTTCGCTGCCCACGGGAAGCGCGGGAGCACCGGCCCCGGCACGGTACCGGATGGTTTTGCCTTCCAGAATTCCGATGGCCGCACCGCTTGCATTGGTAATGCGCGCCGTTCTTTCGGCGACCACAGCCATCGCATTGTCTGATTCCAGATGACGAATCTGAATCTGGTGCTGTGCTTCGACAATCTCAGCCAGAGTGAGCGTGTAGTCCGGATTGGGACGTGCGCTTTCTTGCGGCCGTTGTGCACTTCTCAACAGCGCAGCCTGAGTCTCCACCTCTTGCTGCCGCAACTCCTCGCTGTGCAACTCCAGGCTCTCTTCCATCTGCCGCATTTCGCGATTGTGCTCCTGCAGCACATAGGCAGCTTCCAGCAGCTTCGCAAAAGTCTGCTCGTCGAGACCTGATTTGTTTTTCTGGTCGCTCACAATTTCCCTAGGCCTCTGCCAGCCCGCGAAAAAAAGGAAGAGCTAGATGAAGGCCAAGCTTATTCTAGTGCAATTCATCCACCAAAGAACGTCATAACTGGGGGTTGGTTCCGCGAAGGTGGGCGATCGGCATTTACGTTTTTCTGCACAGCGTCGACAACAAGACATTAGCCCAACTGCGCCTGATTCAAGGGCTTACGCGAGTTCGATGGAAGAAGCTTTGGCCGCAGCCGCGCCCGTCCGCGATCAGAGACCAGGTTACTCCGGTAAGGGAGCAACCACAATCATGCTACATCTTGTCAAGAAATTCGCGGAATGTCAGACCGCGACGGTTTTACGCGCGCCCCTCGCGCTCAAGTAAAAATGCACGGCAGGCGTGATGAGGAGCGAAAGCACCATTGAAATCAGAACTCCGCCAATCACCGCAATAGCCAACGGTTGCAGCATTTGCGAACCGGCACCGAGAGCAAACGCCAGCGGCAACATGCCGGCTACGGTGGCCAATGCCGTCATTACGATCGGCCGCAATCTTCGGCGTCCCGCTTGCAGCATGGCGTCCTCCTCATTCATTCCGAGCACCCGCATTTTCTGGTCCGCATCAAGCAGCAGAATGCCGTTCTTGGCCACGATGCCAATTACCATGATCATTCCCATGAACGATGAGATGTTGAACGTGGTCTGGGTGATCAGCAGCGCCATGAATACTCCCGAGGTGGAAAGCAGGGCGGAGGAAAGAATCGCGATAGGAGCGGCAAAAGTGCCGAACTCGAACAGCAGCACGATGAACAGCAGCAGAATAGCCAGAATCAGCACGATCATCAAATCGTGGAAGGATCGTTGTTGCTCTTCATAAGTTCCACCGTACTCAACGCGAATGCTGGCGGGCAGATGCAGGTCACGCAGGTTTTTTTTCACCTCGGCCATGGCGCTTCCCAGGTTCGTGCCCTCGAGTCGCGCGGTGACGGCCACATCGCGCTGCAGGTTTTCCCGCCGGATCTCGGATTGGCCTGAATTCTCCACCACTGCTGCGAGAGCGCCCAGCGTGGCCGTGTGCCCCGTGGCGCTAATCAGGAGCGTATCGCGCATCGCTTCCAGCGACGCTCGGTTGGCCTCAGGAAAACGGATACGCAAGGTGTAGGCGCGGTCGTTTACCACAACCGGCGTAGGTGCAGGCTCGCCTTCCAAAATTGCGGATGCATCGATTGCAATTTCTTCCGCCGTGAAGCCCGCACGCGCCGCGACGCTCGGATCCACCTGGAAGGTGACCGCCGGACCGCTGATGGTGTTATCGATCCCATTAAGGATGTCCACGACACCGTGAATCTTGCGAATCGCGTCCGCGACTCTCGGAGCCCACTCTTCCAGTTGCTTGGCGTCTTGAGAAAATAGTTTGATCTGGATCGGTTCCGGCGCCGAGGTCAAATCGCCGATCATGTCCTGCAGCACTTGGGTGAACTCCACGTCCAACGCCGGTTCTTGTTGCCTGACTTTGGCGCGCACCTCGGCAATCACTTCATCGATGCCACGATCGCGCTTGCCCTTCAGTTTCACCAGGATGTCCCCGTAGTTCGCTTCCGTGACCGCGGCCAGGCCAAGCTGCAGGCCGGTGCGGCGGGAAGTACTCTCCACTTCGGGGGTCTCGCGGAGGATCTGTTCCACCTGGCTCACTACGCGGTTGGTCTCTGCGAGCGAACTGCCAGCAGGCATCAGGTAGTCGAGGACGAAGCCACCTTCGTCCATTTCTGGCAGCAGGTCGGAACCGGAGAAGTGATAACAGGCGTAGGAAACGGCGATCAGCAGGAGACTGCACACCAGAAGCGCCCGCGGATGTTCCAGCGCCCGCCGCAACCAGCGCTCGTGAAAGTTCACCACACGCAGAAAGAAACCGCTCAGGTGGGCTTCCTCGGCGGCCAGCAGGCGGGACGCATCGACCGAACTGGCGCCAGAGTCATCCAACTTATTTTCCGATTTTTCCGCGGTCGCGTCCAAGCCCGCAGAATCAGTTTCAGCAAATGCGGGATTCTCAGCAGCGCCTTTTTCGTGATGTCCTTTAATAAAGTATTGGCTCAGATTAGGCGTCCAGGTCAGCGCCAGGGCCAACGAGGCGAGAAGCGCCACCGTCATGGTCACCGCCAGCGCGCGAAAGAAAACTCCAGTAACTCCAGTGATCGCGATAAGCGGAATGAAGACCACTACCGGGGTGATCGTCGAGCCCACTAGGGGCGCAGTGATTTCGCGCAGCGCGCTTTCAATCGCCGCCAGCCGTCCCTGGCCGGCGTCGCGATGCAGCACGATGTTTTCCACCACCACGATGGCGTCGTCGATGACCAAACCCACCGCCGCAGCCAATCCACCGAGCGTCATCAGATTGAAGGTTTGCCCCATCATCTTCAGGGCGATAAATGTCACCAGCACGGTCACGGGAATTACCAGTCCCGCCACCAGCGATGTTCCCCAATCCCGCAAAAAGACCACAAGGATGATTGAAGCCAGGATCAGTCCGAGCAAAATCGCGTCACGCACGCTCTTGATCGACTCGCCCACAATAATCGACTGGTCATAGAACGGCTGAATGTCCACTCCAGAGGGGAGTGTTTTGCGGATGCGCTCAATCTCGTCGTGAACTTCATTTGCCACCTGGACGGTGTTTCCGTCGGGCTGGCGATTGATATTGAGCAGCACGGCAGGCTTCCCGTTGGCGGTCACAATCGTGTAGACCGGCTTCACGCCCGGCGCGACAGAGGCCACGTCCCCGATTCGTACCGGAATACCGGCAGGGGTATTCTTTATCACCGAGTTGGCGATCTCCTCCGGAGTTCGTACCTGGCCATTGACCAGTCCCAGGAAGAGTTGGTGATTACGCTCGAGCAAGCCAGGCGAGTCGACCAGATTGGTTCGCCGAACCGATTCCAGAATGTCCGATACGGTGACGTTCGCCGCCAGCAACTTGGCCGGGTCGGGCGTGATGTGAAATTCGGGTTCCTGTCCGCCCTGCACGACGACAGTCGAAACCCCGTCGAGCCGGTTCAGCCGGGGCTTCATTTCATAAGTTGCCATCTCCCAGAGCCGGGTCTGTGGCACGGTGGCGGAAGTCAGGCTGTAACCGATAATGGGAAAACTGGCAAAGGTCATGCGGTGCGCTTCCACTTTGGCCGAGGCCGGAAGCTCAGGCTGCACTCGTGACAGCGCCGCATTCACATACTGGAGCGTCTCAAACATGTCGACGTCCCAGCGAAAAAAGAGATCTACTTCCGCGGAGCCACGGCTCGTGATGGAGCGCACCGTCAGGAGTCCGGGCACGCTGTTCACCGCCTCTTCAATCGGTCGCGTCACCGTCACCATCATTTGATCGATGGGCATTACGCCGTTATCCACCCCGATCAACACACGCGGAAAATTCGTGGACGGAAAAACGGACACCGGGATGGTGAAGGCCAGATACGCCCCCAGCAGCGCCAGCGTGAGTATCAGAAAAATGACGGGCCGGGAGTGGCGCGCCACCCAGTGGTCGGTTTTCTGTTGTGTCACGCAGCCACTCCGCGATGATTATTTCTCACTGGAGGTTCCCTTGCTGTCCTTTGGAGCTTCTGCGGGAGTCGCCGCAATTATCTTCGTATTGTCTGCCAAGCCATACGCGCCGGTCGCCACTATCTTGTCGCCCGCGGCAACGCCTTCGAGGATCTGGACGTCGTCGTCCTGACGAATGCCGAGCTTCACAGGCTTCTGGTGAGCGCGCCCATCGCTGGCCGCGATCATTACGGCCGGGTTGCCATCAGCGGCGCTGATCACGGCTGTGGCCGGGACCACCAGAGCATCCTTCACCGTTTTCGCGGTGAGTGACAGCTGCACGCTTGTTCCTGGTTTTAGCTGCTGCTTCGGATTCTTTGCCTCCAGCCAGATCTCCACAGTCGTGCTATTGGGGTCGAGCGCCGGGCTAACTACCGTGATCTTGCCCTCGATGGGCTCATCGACTCCCGGAACCGTAATGGTTCCCTGATCGCCAACTTTCAGTAAAGCGGCGTCGGGCTGCGGAATGTGAGCTTTGGCAATCACCGAAGAAATATCCATCACGGTAACGATGGCCGTGCCCGCCGCTGCCATCTCTCCCGGATAAAGCGGTCGGTCGGTTACCACGCCGTCAATCGGGCTGCGAATCTCGGAATAGCCGAGTTGCGCCTGCGCACCCAGATACTTGCCCTTGGCTGACTCTAGTTGCCCGGCGGCTGCCTTGAGTTCCTGTTGTTTCCCAATCGCCTGCAGCGTATCAAGATGCCTTTTCGCAATCGAATATTGATTCCGCGCCTGGATGATTTCTACTCCTGACTGGTCCAGTTCCTTCCGCGGCAATGCCCCTTGCTCGTAAAGTTGCTGCCGGCTTTGATACACCTTTTCCTGCGCGTCCAGAGCTTGTTTGAACTGCTGGGCATCGGCTTCCGCTTTCTGTATTTCTTCCGGCAGGCTGGCCGCGGTTGTGGTTTCGTACGCCGCCTGCGCCTGATCGAAGCTTCCCTTGTTTTCCTGTGCAGAGGCGGTCAGGTCACGGTTTTCGAGAATGGCCAGCAGTTCGCCCCGGTGAACCGGGCTTCCGCGCTTGACCAGAAATTTCTCCACCGGAGCGCTGATCTTTGAAACGATTGCCGCCTGTTGCCGGGGATACAGAATGCCCTGTGCTTTGATGGTGTGCTGAATCGTTGCCTTTTCAACCGGCACTACCTGCACCGTCACGCTGGGCTCAGGATCCCCCTTGTTTCCGGAGCAGGCGGCGGAAAACAGCGCTAGGGCGGCGGCTGCCACGAGACTCAACAGCCGAAGTGGATGACGAGAAGGTCTCGGAGCTCGTTTTTGGGAAAAAACATCAGAGAGTGGACAGGACTCCATCTGTTTAGAAGCTCCCCGTCAGAGTTTGGAGATTGGCGAGCGCAACCCGGTAGCGCATCTGGCCGTCGTCATATGCATTTCGGGCGAGAGTGAGCGTGTTTTGCGCATCCACGATTTCAAGCACCGTGGATTCGCCGGCCTGATAGCGCAGATTAGTCAGACGCAAACTTTCTGCCGCCATTTCGGCGGAACCGGCCAGTGACTCCATCTCCGACCGTGCAGCGGTTGCTTCTTCATAAAACTGCTGCAGGTGGCTGAGTAGCTGGCGCTGTTCGTGGTTCAGTTCGATCCGGGCTTGATCGCGGCGCAGCTCCGCCTGCTTTAATTTGCTCCGGTCTGCGCCCCAATTGAAGATCGGGACTTGCAAACTTGCCACCGCGGAGTATCCCAGATTCCGCACGCCATCGGTCCGGACGGCAAACTGGTTCGAGTCGATGCCGTAGAAATAGTCCATGCTGAGACTTGGCAGCAGTCCGCCCCACGCAGCCGTGACCTGGTGATTGGCGACGGACAACGCCGCCAGAACCGCACCTAGCTCAGGATTATTCTTTTTGCCCGCCACCTCCACCTCGGCAAACGGGGGCAGCGGTTCCGGGGTCTGCAGGTCGTCGATCAAGTTGAAATTCTGGTTCCACTCAGAAAAAATCAGCACCGCGAGATCCAGGCGGCTGCGTTCCATGTCGAGTCGCGCCTCTTGCAGCCCCCGGATTTGTTGTTGCGCCTGAATGCTGGCCTTCACCACATCCGCGCGCGCCACTTCGCCACCATTTTCCAGTTTCTGGCTGATCTTCAGAAATCGATCGGCCTCAGTCGAAGCGCGTTGCGCCGTAGCATATTTTCGCTGGGCTACGACTAGCCCATAGTAGGCTTGAGTCACCGTAACCACCAGCCCGCGCGTAGCGATCTCTGCCTTCGCCCGCGCCTGCACCAGCGCGGCGGAAGAACGCCGGTAGTCCCCCACATTAGTGAGAGAAACGCTTTGGTGGACGTTCGCCTGGCTGATGTATTCGTGCACCCCATTATTGGCGACGAAACGGCCCGGTGTGCACGTGGAATTGATCGCGCAAGTCGTCGGTTGGCCCGTGCCCTCGGTATAAATGAATGAGTTGTTATAACTCACGCCGGGAAGCAATCCGGCGCGCGCCTGCACCCGGTCTTGGCGCGATATACCGAGATCCGTCAGTGCTGAATGATAGGAAGGATCGTTGGCTCGCGCCCGGGCGAGCGCATCTTGCAGCGTGATCGTCAACGGTGCGGCCTGATTGGCCGAGGCGTCGTCTGGGCGATTGACTTGGATGCCTGAAGTCTCCGAAAACGCGCCCTGTGCAAAACTAGCGGGCCCTGCCAGGGTCAGCACCAGACTGAACAAAGTCGTCCCCCACTTATGTCCGTTTTGGGAAAGGCTGCTTTTCTTATCGGGCGGATCATTTCGCGCATTTTTCATGGGAAACCTCACGAGCAAGACTAAGGACTTGCGAATAAGCCAGGAGGCTCAAAACCAGGGTCATTTTCAGCGGTTCAGCCTCGGCGACGGTTTCCGGGTTAGCGCCGATTCCGACTTCAAAAAACCGCCCGCCAGGCGCGCTCCTGGAATCTCTGCGTTCGAGTGGCCCTGCTTCTCAGCCCAATCTGGAACGTTCAAGCCTAGCACGGAGTTTCTGAACTTCTCCTGAAAGCTATGGTTGTTATCCATAAGTGCAAGTACCCACGAGTCTTACGGACGCCCCGGCAGTAAGCGAATATTTGGCGAAACATGTGCAATAGGAATCGCGAACCACGAGCAGGGTGGCAACACCGACTCGAATCGACAGGAGGAACTACAGTGATGGACCTCAATGGAATCAAAGTTACGCCCAGAGATCAGCAAGTGCTCAACTTGCTGGTGCAAGGCTGCAGCAACAAAGAAATCGCCGGACAACTGAGCATCAGTCCGCGCACAGTAAAGCAGCACCTGAGAACGCTTTTCTTGCGCGCCGGAATCAGGGATGGCCGCAAGCGCGTGAAGCTGGCAATTGCGGCCTTTGAGAATCAGGAGGTGATCCAATGATGCCGCGGGAGCGTCTCACCGCAAAGGAGATTCAAGTCACAGACCTGGTCTGGCAAGGACTTACCAACCGTGAAATTGGCAAACTCATGGGCACCACGGAGCAGGTCATCAAGAATCACCTGCGAAGCACATTCGACAAGTTGGGGGTATGGAGCCGGCTCGAATTGGCCATGTACGTCGCCAGCCACGGGGGTAAAAGTTGGCTGGATTCTGATCGTGTCCCCTTTGCTCTGGGCCGGGCAGCTAGTTAAACCTGCCTTTAGTGCGGCTCCCTTTGCAGCTAAGTCGAAGGTGGCTGAATACGGACAAAGCTAGGGCTCGCTGGATTTTTGGGAGGAATTCTTCTGAGAAATCATTCCCGTGGTGTGGTTCACATTTGCGTCACACTCGGTTGCCAGAGGCTAACTTCTGCAAAGGTTTGCCTCAAATCGGGTCAGCTCCAATCGGTGTTTCTGTAACATATTGAAAAACAATTGCTTATTGGCGGTTGTCGGCGGCCTTTAAATTGCATCGCTAGCTCCGGCTTCACTACGCGAACTCGCACGCAAGCGAGACCGCAAATGCAAGGCAAGACTTCAATGGCCTACAAAGAGATCTTCTGGATGGCGTGCGATTCGACCGAGCAGTTGCGGGCGGAATATGGCCCCTTCCATACCCGTGCCGAAGCCGAAGCTGAAGCCCATAAGCTGGGATTCAGCTACCTATTACGCTACGAACACCTGCTCGATGAAAACGAAGAGATCCAAGAGGTCCGCTGTATTTTCTTAGAGTTGCCCGGGGCGCTTTCAGCCGAACCCTTCGGCATGAGTTTGCACACCCGTTGCGCCAGCTGCGGCGAATCCGCGACCCACGACAAAGCATGGCGTGCCGAAGTTTGGGCGGATATTCACGAGTTCGAGCACTCCCGACACCGGGTGCGGCTTTTTGAGCACGCGCGCGGCAAAGGCTTGAAGGAAATCAGTGGCTGGCGCGGATAAGCCATCCTCATGTGATCGCCTGGATCTAGTCTTATGCCGGCATCTTAGGCCGGCGCCGAAAGTTCGCTGGCTGCCGCCCGATCGACGAACCAGATAAGCTTGCCATCGCTGGGGCGCACCAATTTTGACGGATATTTCTCGCCCGGGGCGTTTCCTTCAAGGACCTCACGGAGAACGGAAGCCTTGTCGGCTCCGCTTACCAGGAAGGCAACTCGCCGCGAAGCATTCAGAACCGGAAGCGTGAGTGTGATCCGGCTCGTCTTAAGTTTCTCAACCCAGTTGGCCACCACGAACCGGGATTTCTCCTGCAACGCCGCGGTCTCCGGAAACAATGATGCGGTATGGCCATCCGGCCCCATGCCCAGCAGGATCAGATCGAAGCGGGGAAATTTACCTGGAGGCGGAGCGAAAAACTTTTGCAGACTCTGCTCATAAGCTTCCGCAACTGCGGTAGCATCCGAATTTTCCGTAGGGACGCGGAAGATGTTGCTCGCAGGAACCGGAACCTTGGACAGTAGGGTTTCCTCCGCCATCCGGAAATTGCTCTCCGGATCGGTCGGTGGAACGTGGCGTTCGTCGCCCCAGAAAAAAAATATTTTTGTCCATGGAAGGCTAGTGCTCGCATTGGCGGCTATGAGCGTATACAGGTTTCTTGGTGTGGAACCGCCGGAGAGCGCAATGCTGAAGCGTCCCCGCTGCGCAACGGCCTCGGTGGCGGAATGGATGACTTCCTCCGCAGCCGCCTGAAAAAGATCTTGCGGAGCGGTCACCCGGCGTACTTCGGGGCCTGCGCTCATGATGCCCCCGCCAGGACAGCCCTGCACTTCGTGGCGGCACAGCGAGCCGCCCCCAGCAAACCGGCATTATCGTTCGTGATGACTTGCACTGGAACGCCTTCTAAGAGAGCACGCAGTCTGCCCTTCTCGAGAAAGGCTCTCATAAACGTTGGGCCCATGAGTTTGGAGATAATCTTGGGTGAAATTCCGCCGCTGAGAAAAATTCCTCCTGTGGCCATTGTTTTCAACGCCAGATTGCCCGCCTCCGCTCCGTACACCGAGATCCAAAGATCCAGCGCTCGCTCTGCCAAAGGATTCGTGCCGTTCAACGCGGCGTAAGAAATTGCAGCGGCTCCGTTCGTCCCGGCAACTTGCGCCTCGAATCCTGGAGGCTCCTCATCACAGCCCTGCTGCCGCAGAAATTCATATACACTCACCAGTCCGGGACCAGAGAGGACGCGCTCATAACTAACGTGTCCATATCGGCTGGCAAGAAACCGCAACAGTTCTATCTGCAACTCACCCTGAGGCGCGAAATCCGCGTGGCCACCTTCGCAGGCAAAGACCTCGTGCTGGGTTCCATTCCAGAATAATCCCGCCTCCCCCAAACCAGTTCCAGGCGCAATTACCGCCTGGTTTCCGACCGACTGCCTCACGCTGTTGAGAGATGTGAGATCCTGAAGATTCAGTTCTCCAATGCCCCAGGCGTTGGCTTCCAGATCATTGATCAGCAGGGTCGCCGGAAGGTCAATCTGTTTTGCCAGACGAGACTGTTCGATGATCCATGGAAGATTTGAGGTTTCGACCCGCCCATTGTGCACCGGGCCGGCGATGCCGAAGCAGGCGACCTCGGGCCGCACTTTCGAGTCTTGCAGAAACCTGGAGACGATCTCTCCCAGTTCGCTGTATTCTCTACTGGGAAATACGTGCTCGGAGATTAATCGCAGATTGCCATTCTGCGATTGAAAAGCGGCCAGTCGAGCGTTGGTTCCACCAATATCGCCGGCCAGAATCATTTCTCGAAATTCCTCCAGCGCCTGCCATCGCGCTCCAGTAGTTCGTCGGCTTCTTTGGGTCCCCATGTTCCCGACGCGTAATTGGGAAAATTCCGCGGAGGCAGGGCCTTCCAAAGATCAAGCATCGGGTTCACCACATTCCAACCAGCCTCCACCATGTCTGCACGCTGAAACAAAGTCTGGTCCCCGATCATGCAATCGTGCAGCAACCTTTCATACCCCGTGCTGGGTTGCCTTCCGAAGTATTGCTGATATTCGAAGTTCATGTCCACTGTTCCCAGGCGCATCACCGGACCAGGTACTTTAGCCGCGAACTGCAATGAGATGCCTTCTTCCGGTTGGATGTGCAACACCAGTTGGTTCGGCATCAGATGTTCCACCGAGGTATCGCGGAACAACACAAAAGGCGCCCGGCGGAACTGGATCACAATGTGCGTATTGCGCGCGGGCATGCGTTTTCCAGTGCGAAGATAAAATGGGACGTCGGCCCAGCGCCAGTTGTCGATGAGAAGTTTCATCGCCACGTAAGTCTCGGTGCGCGAATCCGGCGCAACATCGCTTTCCGCCCGGTAAGCGGGAACATGCTCGCCACCCATTGTTCCCTCGCCATACTGCCCGCGCACGGAACGGGTCAGAACTTCCTCATCCGTAATGGGCTGGATCGCGTGCAGAATTTTCGCCTGCTCATCGCGCACTGCGTTGGCGTCAAAGGAAATCGGCGGCTCCATCGCGGTCAGGCTGATGAGCTGCATGATGTGGTTGGGAACCATGTCGCGCAGAGAACCGGCGTGGTCGAAGTAGCTCCCGCGGCCTTCCACACCCACATTTTCGGCCACGGAAATCTGCACATGATCGATGTAGCGGCGGTTCCAGATAGGCTCAAAGATTCCGTTGGCGAAACGGAAGGCCATGATATTTTGTACGGTCTCTTTGCCTAGATAATGGTCGATGCGATAAATCTGTTTTTCGTTGGCCAGCTTGAGTAACTGTTGATTGAGGGCCTTGGCCGATTCCAGGTCGTGGCCGAAAGGCTTTTCGATGATCACTCGGCGCCAGTGGTCGTTACTCTGCTCCATCATTCCGGTGGCGGCGAGCTTTTCAACAATGGGGCCGAAGAAACTCGGAGCCGTTGCCATGTAAAAGAAGACGTTTTGCTGGGTGAGGTGATCGCGATCAATCTGCGCCAGACGATCCTTGATCTTGGGATAAAGCGCATCGTCTTTGAAATCGCCCGCGAAGTAATAGAAGCGTCGCGAAAAATTATCCCAAGTGTCGGCTTCGACGCAGTCGCCGCAGTATTCTTTGACGTCGTCCAGGATCCTTTTGCGAAAATCCTCGTCCGTCATCTGCGCCCGGGCCACCCCCAGTACCGCGAACTCCTTTGCCAGCAAGTCCGCCCGCGCCAGGTTGTACAGCGCCGGAATCAATAGCCGCGCCGTCAAATCGCCCGCCGCGCCAAAGATTACCATGACGCATGGGTCACCTTGTTTACCGACGCGCGGCGTGGCCGCAGTGGGTTTTTCCGCCAATTGAGCCATCATTGCAATCCTTAGAAAATATCGACGACGAAGTTACGCGCCTTTTTTGTTTGCAGCCCCGGACTCCACGTGTCCACCGAACTTTTGCCGCATAGCGGAGAGCATCTTCTCTGCAAACGTATGTTGCTGCCGTGATCGAAAACGCACATATAGTGCCGCCGTCAACACATCGGCGGGTACGGCTTCTTCAAGCGCCGCCTGAATCGTCCAGCGCCCTTCTCCCGAGTCCTGCACGTAACCTTCATACTCGGAAAGTGTGGGATTTTCGGTTAGAGCCATCGCTGTAAGGTCCAGCAGCCAGGAACTGACAACGCTGCCGCGCCGCCAAACTTCCGCAATATCCGGCAAATTCAGATCGTAGCGGATATCCTGCGGCAACTCCTTGCTGGTCGCGTTCTTGAAAATGTCGAAGCCCTCAGCATAAGCCTGCATGATTCCATATTCGATTCCGTTGTGCACCATTTTCACAAAGTGCCCGGAACCCGAGGGACCGCAATGGATGTAGCCTTCCTCTGCCGTGCCTCCAAGTTTCTCCCGGCCCGGAGTGCGCGGGATATCGCCTTTTCCTGGGGCCAGCGTCTTGAAGATGGGATCGAGCCGCTGCACTGCGACGGCCGGGCCTCCCACCATCATGCAGTATCCACGCTCCAAACCCCATACTCCGCCGCTGGTTCCGACGTCGATATAGTGGATGCCTTTGCCTTTGAGTTCACCAGCCCGGCGCACATCGTCCTTGAAATAGGAATTGCCGCCGTCGATGATCGCGTCGCCGGCTTGCAAATGCTGCGCCAGTTTCTGCACCGTTTGTTCCGTGGCGCCTCCCGCCGGCACCATGATCCACACAGCGCGCGGTGGCGTCAGCTTGGCGACCAGATCCTCTAGCGACGACGACCCTCCAGCCCCTTCTCCCGCCAGTTGCTTTACCGTGTCCGCGCTCAGATCCGATACGACAATCTTATGCCCTCCGCGCATCAGGCGACGCGTCATGTTCGCGCCCATGCGTCCTAGACCCACCATTCCCAACTGCATATTGGGTGCTCCTTAATTCGGAAAGTAGCTGCCGGCGGCCTGCCCTGAGAGAAGTCGAAGGGGCCCGCCGGCTACGCCTAACTATTCAAGTGCTTTCTGAACTGCTGCTGCCAGTGTCGCTACGCCCGCATCCACGTCCCTCCCGAGATGCACCCGAAGCGCTCGCCGTCCGCGCTCCGCCAACACTTGGAAGTCGCCGCGCGCTTGCGCCGCTTTCACCACACCGAATGTGTATTTCTGTTCCGGCACTGGTAATTCCACCGCGTCCTCGCACGTCACCTGAAGGAAGACTCCGGAATTCGGTCCGCCTTTGTACGCCTGTCCGGTGGAATGCAGAAAACGGGGCCCGAAGCCCAGGCAAGTAGCGACATGCTTTTTATCGCGCACCGCATGCCTGATCGCCTGCAGCTGTTTTTCGTGACCCTCGTTCATCTGGATATATCCGAGCAGTGCGAAATAATCTCCAGCGCCGATGCGTTGGAGATGGGCCTTCAGATATGCCGCGACAGATTTGTCCGCACCCACTGCTTTCGCCAGTTTCGCGGCGTTTTTTTCGTCAGTGAACAGTTTGATGCCGCTGTCTTCTACGATTGGCTTTTCAGGAGGCAACGAGCCATTCTTTTCGTACTCCGAGGTCAGATTCTTCGTGGCAATCTTGCTGGCCTCGACGTCAGGTTGATTGAAAGCGTTGATTCCGATGATCGCGCCGGCGACCGCGGTTGCGATTTCCCAGCGGAAGAATTCTGCTCCCAAGTCGTAAATGTCGGACATCGAAATTCGTACCACAGGATGCCCGGCCTTTTCGAGCGCAGTCAGTTTGACTTCAGTCTTGGCATCGCTCGCAAAATCGGTATGGATGTAAGCGAACACGCGATCATTGCCATAAAAGTCGGGTTCTGCCAATTCCTCGCGGTCCACCGGAATAATGCCCTTCCCAACTTTTCCCGTGGATTCGGCCAGCAATTGCTCGAGCCAGGCGCCCAAGTCAGATATGTCTGAAGACGTAATGATCGTGGCCTTATCGCGCCCACTTTGTGCAGCGGTGCCCAGAATAATTCCGAGCACTGCACCAGGATTTCCTTCGACAGGTACGGTTGCTCCGCAAGCCCGCACCATTTCCTGCGCGCGATCGAGGAACTTCTTGGTGTCGATTCCGATAACCGCCGCAGGTGCCATGCCAAAATTCGAGAGAGCGGAATAGCGGCCGCCGATCGAAGGTCGCCCAAAAAAGATGTGCCGGAACTTATCACCTTCCGCGACCTTCTGCATCTTCGAGCCAGGATCTGTGATCGCCATGAAGTGGCTGCCGGCCCGATCCGCACCCACGGCCTTCTTTGCCAATTCAAAAAAATACTGTTTGAAAATGTTGGGTTCGAGTGTGCTGCCCGACTTGCTGGAAACGATGAAAAGGGTCTTTGCGATGTCGATCTTGCCCTCGAATGACTTGATCTGCGCCGGATCAGTAGAGTCCAGCACGTGTAGATCGGGGTATCCAGCAATCTTGCCGAACGTCATCCGCAGCACTTCAGGACACAAACTAGATCCACCCATGCCCAGCAGAAGTGCGTCTTTGAAACCAGCGCTCCAGACCTCCTTGCCCAGGTTTCGCAGCTCTACGGGATGCGCGATCTGTTCGTCAACAATGTCCAGCCAGCCCAGCCAATCCGCCTCATCGCTGCCGCTCCACAAAGTGGCATCTCGCGACCAGAGGCGCTGCATCTTGCCCCCCGATTGCCAGTCGCTGATTGTGGTCCTCACCGAGGCGGCAAGCGACTCCGGCAGCGAACTCTTCAGGCGGCTCAAGCGGGTTTCCCTTTTTGCTGAACGCTTTTTTCCACGACAGCCAGCAACTTGTGGAAAGCGTCGGCAAACAGTTTCACTCCATCACTGGTCAGCTTGGTCGTTACTTCCTTAATGGAGATGCCCGCCTTGGCTAGATCATCCATTACTTTTTGCGCTCCAGCTACGTCTTCCGTCAGACTGTTACGTAAACGCCCGTGATCGCGAAAGGCATCGATCGTCGCAGGCGGCATGGTGTCGACCGTGTCAGAACCGATCAACTCTTCTACATACATAACGTCACGATAGGCGGGATTCTTTGTGCTCGTGCTCGCCCATAGCACGCGCTGGGTCTGCGCTCCCTTGGACGACAAGGCTTCCCACCGCGGCCCGCTGAATATCCGCTGATAGCGCTGGTAGGTAAGCTTTCCATTCGCGATTGCAACCTTACCCAGCAAGCTCTTCAACAAAGCTTGCTGTTGCGCATCCTTCGTGGCTTTCAATTTGTCGTCGATCATTGAATCGACCAGGGTATCGATGCGGCTGATAAAGAAGCTGGCGACTCCCGCCATCTTCGTCAGATTTCCGCCACGCTTCGCCAGCTCTTCGAGCCCGGCGATATAGGCCTCCGCCACTTTCTCGTACACTTCTTGTGCGAACAAAAGGGTCACATTGATGTTGATGCCTTCGCCAATCAGTTGGCGAATTGCCGGCAGGCCTTCCGTTGTGCCCGGCACTTTAATCATCACGTTTTCGCGATTCACCGCCTTCCATAAGCGGCGCCCTTCCTCGATCGTTTTCTGCGTCTCCAGGGCAAGCAACGGGGATACCTCCAGGCTGACAAAACCATCCCGGAATTTTGAACTCTCGTAAACCGGACGCAGAATATCCGCAACGTCCTGAATGTCGCGGATTGCAATCCGTTCATACCGGGACGTCGCGTCCAGATCAGGCTGCGAGGCCAGCGATTGCAGCATGTCGTCATACAGGTGACTTTCGCCGATCGCTTTCTCGAAGATGGAGGGATTCGAAGTCATCCCGCGCAGGCCATCGTCCGCGATCATCGTTTTCAATTTTCCGGTAGTGATCAGGTCGCGCCGGATGTAATCGAGCCACATGGACTGTCCGTAGCCGAGTAATGCTTTAAGCGGATTGCTAGCTTTTGCGGTTTCCAGAACTTCTGTTGACGCCATAATGATTTCTCCTTAAACCGACGGCGGACGTCCGGGTTCGATTAGATCGCGTTCGACTAAAACCCTGTAAACTCAAAAAAGTAAACTCAAAAAACTGCAGCTGAATAGCGGAAGAGTCGCAGCTACTTCTTCGCGATTGCCTTGTGCGCGGCCTCGACTACGGCGTCCACCGTGAAACCAAAAAACTTCAGCAAATCTTTCAACGGCGCCGAAGCTCCAAATCGGTGCATGCCGATCTTTTGTCCCTTCAACCCGACGTAGCGTTCCCAGCCAAACGTGGCGGCCATTTCCACCGAGACGCGTGCGGTCACAGAAGAAGGCAGAACGCTCTCTTTGTAAGCTTCGTCTTGCCGGTCAAAGATTGACCACGAAGGCATACTTACAACCCGCGCCTGAATGCCTTCAGCCTTCAGTTTTTCGTAGGCATCCACGCAAAGAGAAACCTCGCTGCCCGTGCCCATCAGAATCACATCAGGTCTGCCGCCAGGGGCATCGGCGAGGATGTACGCGCCCTTTGCCGTGCCAGAAGCCGCTCCATACTTGGTGCGGTCAAAGGTTGGCAGGTTTTGCCGTGTCAGAACCAGTGCCGCTGGCTGGTGTTGCAACTGCGCGATGATCTTCCACGCCTCCACCACTTCATTTGCATCGCCCGGCCGAAGCACAACCAGATTGGGCATCGCCCGCAAGGACGCCAGTTGCTCGATCGGCTGATGTGTTGGACCATCTTCTCCCACGCCGATCGAGTCGTGCGTGTAGATGAAAATTGAAGGAATTTCCATCAGCGCGGAAAGCCGGATGCTGGCGCGCATGTAATCACTGAAATTAAAGAAGGTCGCCCCGAAGGCACGAATTCCTGAGACGACGAGTCCATTCACACTCGCGCCCATTACATGCTCGCGAACGCCGAAATGTAGATTACGCCCTGCGTAGTTGCCTGCCTCAAAATCACCTGCACCTTCAAATTTCAAAGTTGTCTTATTCGAGGTAGCCAGATCGGCCGAGCCGCCAATGAGCCATGGAATATTTTGTGCCAGTGCATTGAGCACTTTTCCGGAGCTCTCGCGCGTCGCCACGCCTTTGGGATCGGCAGGAAAAGCAGGGAGATTTTTATCCCACCCATCAGGAAGCTCCCGCCGTTGCATGCGATGCAAGCGATCAGCGAGTTCGGGATATTTTTGCGAATAGGCCTTGAATAGGTTCGACCATTGCGCATGCTCTTCACGGCCGCGCTTTCCGATTCCATCCTGAAAATGCTCGCGCACGCCTTCCGGAACCAGAAACTTGGCGTCCTCGGGCCAGCCATAAAACTTCTTTACCAGCCGAACTTCTTCTTCGCCGAGCGGCTCGCCATGCGCCGCATTCGTGTCTTGCTTGTGAGGCGATCCATAACCGATGTGGCTGTCCACAATAATCAGCGTGGGCCGGTCTGTCGTCTTCTGGAAAGTTTCAAACGCGCGTGCCAGCATTTCAAGATCGTTGGCATCAGCGACGCGTGTGACATTCCAGCCATAGCCGACGAAACGTGTAGCCACATCTTCGCTGAAAGACCAATTCGCCGGACCATCCAGCGTGACGTGGTTGTTATCGTACATCCAGCAAAGGTTGGAAAGCTTCAGGTGACCAGCCAGCGACGCGGCCTCGCCACCAATACCTTCCATCAGATCGCCATCGGAGCACATGGCGTAGACGTTGAAATTGAAAATCTCAAACTCGGGCCGGTTGAAATTCGCTGCCAGCCACTTGCTGGCAATCGCCATTCCCAGACTATTTCCTACGCCCTGGCCGAGCGGCCCGGTCGTGGTCTCTATTCCAGACGTGATGTGCGATTCAGGATGACCCGGCGTCCGGCTGCCCAGCTGGCGGAAGCGCTTGATCTCCTCCATCGGCACGGCCAGCTCTTTGAGGACATGATTGTTCTTGTCAACTTCGCGCACGCCCGCAAGATGCAGCATGGCGTAAAGCAGCATAGAGGCGTGGCCATTCGATAATACAAAACGGTCGCGATTCAGCCAGGTGGGATCGGCCGGGTCGTAGCGCAGAAATTCCTGCCAGAGACAATAAGTCACGGGCGCTAAACCCATGGGGGCGCCGGGATGTCCGCTGTTAGCTTGTTGCACCGCGTCAATCGCCAGGGTCCGAATCGTGTTAATACACAGCGTGTCCAGTTGCTTGCCGGTCACCACCGCCTGTTCACTGGCTACCATCCGACGTGCGCTCCTCCCAGGGACAACTTTAGGTTATTTGCGTTGTCCCGCTGGCTAGTCTTATTAGAGTTCCGAGGACAGCAAAGGGTTTCAGATACGCCCCGAGTGTATCAATTTCCTCGGGAATCGTGTTCAGGCCATCTGTGAAAAACCGGGCGGCTCGCAGGAGGGTAAGAAGCGCAGAAGGTAAAGGGAAGAGAATCAGCTATTTCAACAACTGCAGGTAGGTGCTTTCACTATTCGAAGCCCGCGTGGTTTCCTGGACATACTTGAGAAACTGGCGGAGGCTCTCTTTTTCGGCGGGATCCATTTCGCCGAATCGAATTCGCACTCCAGCAGCGGGTGCGCTGCGAGTGACCACTCCGTTTAGAGCGAACCCTTTTACCCAGATCTTCCCGCTCGCGAGCCAGAGGCCGATTTCGACTTTGGCCCCACCACTGATGGGGACAGCGGTTTCAACCTGGCAGCCGCCTAACGCAGTGTTGGATAGATTTCCCCAGATGGGGGCGTCGGCGCCATTGACCCGCAGTTCTACGGCGACAAAACACTTGATCCGCGGATGACGCCGGCGGTCTTGGGCCCAGTTCGAGCTGAAAATATCGGGCTCAAACGGAGGTCCAACGGAGGTCGCCGCAGGAACCGGCTGCTGTTCCGGTTCTGCCGTTTTCGTTGAATTTGCGGCGCCGCCTGCAGCTTGTTTGATCTCGCGCATGGCCGCCAGCAGAGCTTGATCTCTCCGGTCCGGAGGGGCATCGCGATAGGTTTGCAGCAATTTTCCAAGGTTCCGCGCGAGATCTGGATCGGCGAGGAGGCCAGTCCAGTCTGCTCCCGTTGCCTTGGAATTTGATTTACTCATGGAAATGCTCAGTCGTCTGTCGGGGGGGCGAATCCTCTTCCAGCCTGAACTTCCAGCCTGAACTATAGGTCACCGATCGACAAGGTAACTTAAGTCATCGCGCAGGCGTTCCTCCCGATGCCGCCCGTCACGAAGTTTTTTTTGAAGTAAAATTGATTCCTGACGGAGCACGAACCGCGATCAATGGGTGTCGAACGAGACTTCAACTACTCCGGTGCTTTCGTCGGACGCCGCTTCAAACTTCCACTTGCGAACCGCATCGGTGGCGGAGTCGAGCAGCACCGGGTTTCCCCCCACGACTCTGGTGGACTTCACTGTTCCGTTGGCGCGTACCACGACTTCCAGTTTGACCACGCCTTTGATGTTCATGCGCTTGGCCAGCGGCGGATAGACTGGAACAATTCTGTCTACGACCCTCCGCTCCAATTGACTTTTGGTCTGCGCTGCGCCATGCGACGTCACTAGGGCGATACACAATCCGATTGCAACGATCAATCTGCTAGTAACGATCCATCTGCTAGTCCGGCGCATGGGAGTCTCTCCACTCTAGCCGCTATTGGTTCCGAGGCCCAAGTGTCGAAAGTAACGGGCTCAAGCCAAGGCGAACATTTTCTGTCGTCAGCCTGAACTGTCCGCTCCCATTGGGCATCCAAGAAAGCCACAATGAGGTTATGTTGTGAAGCGCTCCGCTTCTAAAGCTTTTGCATCTCGTTACTGGACAAGTGAATCAATACGAAGACGTTATCTTGTGTATGCGCGTTGCTGATGCGATGACAAAGGCCCTTCCAAGATCTCTATAATGGGACTCTTTTCAGAACCGGAAATGGACCACTACTCACTTTCTTCAAACCGCAGATTCTCAGTCTTGGTCTTGGCGCTCGCAAGTCTATTTTGCGTCCCCGGCCTGACCGCACAGAGTTCGGTACCCTCGCCATCAATCTCTCTACCAGGCTTGCAGAGTCCCTTCACCGGAAGCGAGCCTGAAAGGGCGCCGACTCCCGAGGCTTTGCAACTGACTTTCCAGGATGCGATCGACCGCGGGCTGCGGAACAATCTCGGTCTGCTTCTTTCCGGCGATCAAACCATCATGGCACGGGGCGAGCGATGGAAAGAACTCAGTAACTTGTTGCCTAACCTGCAAGCTCAATTGCAGGAAGACGTTCAGACTCAGAGCCTCGCCGCACTTGGTTTTAGGGGCAAACTTTTCCCCTTTCCTCTCCCGCGGATCATTGGTCCCTACAATTACTTCGATGCGCGCGCGACCCTCAACCAGTCGCTCTTCAACTTCAAGGACCTGGAGCAGGAACGCGCCGCCTCCGAGCGTTTGAAGTCCGCCCAGTACAGTTATAAAGATGCTCGAGAGCTAGTCGTTCTCGCGGTGGGAAACGCATACCTGCTGGCAATCGCGACCGCTGCCCGCATCGAAACTGCCGATGCTCAAGTGACCAACGCCCAGGCGCTATACAACAAAGCCGCTGACCAGCAAAAGGCCGGGCTCAGTCCGGCCATCGACACGCTGCGCTCTCAGGTTGAATTGCAAACGCGGCAGCAGCAGTTGATCGCGGCACGCAATGATTTTGCCAAGCAGAAGTTATCCTTGGCGCGGATCATCGGCCTGGCCTCCGGCCAGCAGTTTTCATTGACTGAAAAAGCCCCGTTCGAGGCCCTCATGCCGTTGCCCGTCGAAGTATACTTGCAGCGCGCCTATACTTCTCGATCTGATTATCAGGCGGCGCAGGCACAAGTCCGCGCCGCGGAGCTTTCACATAGGGCCGCAGCTGCGGGCCGCTACCCGACGCTAGGCGTCGACGCCAACTACGGCGACATCGGAGTCAACCCGGCCCAATCCAGCGGAACCTGGCAGGTGAATGGAGGGCTGAACATCCCCATCTTCACGGGAGGAAAAGTTCACAGTGATCTCCTCGAAGCCGACGCTCAGTTGAAGCAGGTACGTTCTCAACTAGGCGATCTGCGCGGCCGCATCGACTATGAAGTTCGCACCGCCCTGCTGGACTTGAACTCCGCCGCGGAACAGGTCGAGGTCACCCGCAGCTCCGTCGACCTGGCGGAGCAAGCGCTCACCCAGTCGCGGGATCGCTTCTCCGCGGGCGTTACTGACAACCTCGAGGTCGTTCAGGCACAGGAGGCCGTTGCCGGAGCTCATGAAAGTTATATCCAGAGCCTCTACGCGCACAATCTGGCGAAGGTCGAACTGGCGCGTGCCATCGGCGATGCGGAGCAAGGAGTCAAAAGATATCTGAAAGGTGAGCACTAATCGAAATCTATGGAACCGACGACGCAAAGCCCGCCGGCTAATCCTCCGGCCAATCCCCCGGATCAGGCTGAATCCCGCACTAAGCCACTGCCGGCCACGGAACGAGATTTCCGTTCTCGTCCCTCCCGCACCTCCAGCCCCGGATTTCGCATCGCCATCATCATCGCCGTTGTAGTACTGCTGGTTGTGGGATTCTTTGTCTACCGTTATGTGACCAGTTACGAATCCACCGATGATGCCGAAGTGGATGGCCACATCAACTCGATCAGCGCGCGCATCACCGGCCACGTAATGAAGCTGAACGTGCAGGACAATCAATATGTGCAGGCGGGCACGGTATTGGTGGAAATCGATCCTGCGGACTATCAAGTTGCCCACGAGAGCGCTAAAGCCGACTTCGAGGACGCGCAGGCCGCCGCCTCCGCTGCCGGTGTCAATGTTCCCATCACTTCAGTGAACACAACCAGCCAGGTTTCAGCGACCGAGGCCGATGTTTCAAGCTCCCGGGCCGGAATCTCCGCGGCAAAGCAGCAATACGAAGCCGCAAAAGCGCAGTTCGCCCAGGCCATGGCGAATGATGTCAAGGCACAGAACGATCTGGGCCGCTACAAGCAGCTTGTGGACAAGCAGGAGATTTCCCAGCAGCAATACGATCAGGCTGTAGCTGCCTCCAAGGCGAGTGCGGCCGCCGTTGACGCGGCCCGCGCCACCGCCGACGCCGCTCAATCGCAAGTGACCCAGGCGCAGGGAAAATTAGTTCAGGCGGAAGCCAACTTAAGCAATGCCCGGACTGCACCGAGACAAATGGAAGTCACGCGCTCCAGAGCAGCGTCTGCATTGGCAGAGGCGCAGTTCAAAAAGGCGGCGCTCGATCAGGCGCTACTGAATCTGCAATACACCAAAATTACGGCTCCGGTCGCAGGCGCGGTCAGCGATCGCACCGTCGAAGTTGGACAAAACGTGGCTCCCGGCCAGGAATTGATGAAGATAATTCCACTCAACGATGTCTGGATCACCGCGAACTTCAAGGAGACTCAGCTTCGCGAGATGAAAGTCGGGCAATCGGTGACGCTCGAGGTGGATGCTAGCGGCAGAAAGTACAAGGGCAAGGTGGATAGCATCGCCGGCGCCAGCGGCGCCCGTTTCAGTCTTCTGCCACCAGAAAATGCGACCGGCAACTATGTAAAGGTGGTGCAGCGAATCCCGGTTAAGATCGTGCTTGACCCGGGAGAGAACAACGATCAATCACTGCGCCCCGGAATGTCAGTCGAACCCAAGGTCTGGATTCGGCAATGAGTTCTGCCGCACCGCCACTTGAGAATGCCGACATCTGGCGTCCGGCAATCAATCCATGGATCATCGCGATAACAGTTACGCTGGCGACCTTCATGGAGGTCCTCGATACCTCCATCGCCAACGTAGCCTTGCCTCACATCGCCGGCAGCCTGTCTGCCGGGCAAGATGAAAGCACGTGGGTCCTCACTTCTTACCTGGTCTCGAACGCTATTGTCCTTCCCCTGAGCGGCTGGCTGTCGTCGATCATGGGCCGCAAGAATTTCTACATGAGCTGCGTGGCTTTGTTCACTGTCAGCTCTTTCATGTGCGGGCTGGCCCCAAATCTGTCAACGCTCATCGTGTGCCGCGTCCTGCAGGGGATCGGCGGAGGCGGATTGCAGCCCAGCGAGCAAGCCATACTCGCCGACACTTTTCCTCCCGCCAAGCGCGGCATGGCCTTCGCCGTTTATGGCATCGCAGTCGTTACTGCTCCCGCTATCGGGCCTACACTTGGCGGCTGGATTACCGACAACTTTACCTGGCGCTGGATTTTTTTTATTAACATCCCAGTCGGAATCATTTCCATTCTGCTCACTTCGCGGCTCATTCAAGACCCACCCTATTTCAGACGGCGCAAACTCAGCGAAACCAAAATCGATTACGTCGGCCTCAGCTTTGTAGCGCTTGGTTTGGGAGCACTGCAGATTGTCCTCGACAAGGGACAGCGCGATGATTGGTTCGAGTCGCACTTCATCGTAGTTCTCTCGCTGATCGCCGCCGTTTCCCTGATTTTTGTGATTCTCTGGGAGTGGAAACACAAAGATCCCATTATCGATTTGCACCTTTTTCGTGATCGTACCTTCGCTGTCTCCAATCTGTTGATGTTCATGTTGGGCTTCGCCCTGTTGGGCAGCACCCTGTTGCTGCCCTTGTTTATGCAGACTCTGCTTGGATATACGGCGGAGCGGGCCGGTCTGGCGCTGATGCCCGGCGGATTCACCATCATCGTTCTGTTGCCTCTGGTCGGTTTTCTGCTCTCCCGCTACAGTCCACGCTGGTTGCTGATCTTTGGCCTGGTTGTGCTTTCCGGCTCTTTGTTCCATATGACCGGTTTTAACCTTGAGATGGACTTCCGAACTGCCGCGGTGGCCCGCATGCTTCAGGCAGCAGGAATGGCGTTCCTTTTCGTTCCCATCAATACGGCGGCGTATGCCTTTCTGCCGCGCGAGAAAAACAATGCCGCGTCGGGCCTGATGAATCTGGCGCGCAATATCGGCGGCAGCGTTGGGATTTCCCTGGTCACTACCTTGCTCGATCGCCGTACTCAGGTGCATCTCAATGACTTGTCCAGGCGTCTCAGCGCCAGCAACCCCGCCTTCCAGACTATGCTCCAGGGCGCTACTCAGGCCATGCGGGCGCACGGAGCAAGCGCGGCGCTTGCCTCTCGCCAGGCGTACGCCTTGATCGAGGGTACTGTACAGCGGCAAGCGACGATGCTGGCTTATATCGACGACTTCCGGCTGCTGGGATGGGCAATCCTGGCCATGATTCCCATGGTCTTTCTGATGAAAAAGGGACGACCGGGCGGCGGGATCGCAGTACACTAATTGCCGGTATCCGAGGCGACCCATGTTTCGACTCATCAGCATCGAGCGCGAGTATGGCTGCGGCGGCGGCGCCATCGCCGCACAACTGGCCCAGCACCTCGGGTGGACATTGTGGGACCACCGTCTTACCGAAGAAATCGCACGCCTCGCCGATGTCGATGCTTCCGCAGTGAGGCGCTGCGATGAGCGCATGGATAGCCGTTTCTACCGCCTGGCAAAAGCTTTCTGGCGCGGCAGCCACGAGCGTAGCGCCCATCTCACGGGCCAGGCCTTCGATACCGATTGCATGATGGCGATGATGGAAGAAATCACCGCAAAAATTGCTCGGGAAGGGAACTCAGTGGTGGTGGGACGAGGAGCGCCGTACTTCTTGCGCGACCAACCGGACACTTTTCACGTTTTCCTTTACGCTCCTCGCGCCGAGAAGGTGCGCCGGCTGGTCGAAGATGGAGCAACCAGATCGGAAGCAGAAAGTATGGTCGACACTGTCGATCGCGAACGCGCCGCCTACGTGAAGCACTACTTCGACGCGGACTGGCCCACACGCTCGCTTTATCACGTGATGATCAACACGGCTGTGGGAAATGAATCTGTCATCCAGACAATTCTTCACACCATGAAACTGATCGAAGGTCAGCCGAAGGCCACCGACTACGATCCGCAGAAAACGTCCACGCCGGTTTAACTCGTTTGTGGCCGCCCCGGCCGTTGCGGTGCCGGGCAGCAGTCCACCGCACAAATGTCGGGACGCGGCCCCAGCACCCCTAACGCGCGCCGTTCAGACTCCGGGTTCATTCGTTCCACAATCAATTCGCGGATCATGGCAATGAATTTTGGATGCACGCCTACCGTTTTCGCCCGAGTCATAGGCAAACCCAACGACTCGCAAAGCTGGTGCGCTTCTACATCCAGGTCATACAAAACTTCCATGTGGTCGGAGAGAAAGCCGATGGGCGCAAGTACCACGGCCGACGCCAGATTTTTTGCCTTCACCCGTAGCAGATAATCCAAAATATCCGGCTCCAACCAGGGCTGTCCCGGAGCTCCACTTCGGCTCTGATACACCAGAACATGGTTCGTATGGCCGATCGCTTCCGCAACCAGTCTTTGAACCTCCTGCAGTTGTCTTACATAGTCACTCGTATTGGCCATCGATAGCGGAATACTGTGCGCGGTGTAAATGATCTGCACATTTTGCTGCGCATCCGGCGGAATTTCCCGCAGCGCATCCTCCACCCGATCCACCATAGCCTCGATAAACCCGGGGTGGTTGAAGAATGCCCGCAGCTTATCCACTTCCGGAACGCCGGGGCCGACTTCGCCTTGCGCCCGCGCAATATCCTCGCGATACTGCCGGCATCCTGAATAGGAGCTGTACGCGGAAGTCACAAAACCGATGGCTCGTCCGATGCCATCCTGCTTCATCTTCCGCAAAGTGTCGGGCAGCAGCGGATGCCAGTTCCGGTTTCCCAAATAGACGGGGAGGTTGGGCCCGCTTTCTTCCAGCTCCGTTTTCAATGCCGCGATCAGATCCCGAGTCTGCTGGTTGATCGGACTTTTTCCCCCGAAGTGGTAATAATGCTCAGCCACAGTGAGAAGGCGCTCACGCGGAATATTTTTCCCCCGCAACACCGTTTCAAGGAAGGGAATCACGTCTTCGCGGGATTCCGGTCCGCCGAATGAAACCACAAGAATGGCCTCATATTTCATCGGATAATTCTTTCATCGGATAATTTAGGAACACTCATAGGATGTGGCTGCCCGGCGATCAGTTACGGGTTGAGCTCACCCGCTGAACTGTTGGCCGCTCGGCACTCTAGGGAACTCCCACCGCTGCTACAAGAAATAGCCAGCGCATTTTTGTTTGCATCAATTTGCTTCCTTCTGCTCTGTTCTTTAGTCCAATGCAGGTGGACCATGATACTTGTCTGGCCGACCCGCGTGCCTTTGAAAGACCCACCAGAAATGATGGTTCTAGCGAACCGGGCGAAGTTGCATGTTACGCTTTTGCCGAGCCTCTGGAGACGATTGATTGATTCGCCGGGTCTTTAAAGCATTTCAATATCGCGATTTCAGCCTCATGTGGATTGGCGCCTGCACCTCCAGCATTGGCACCTGGATGCAGATCGTCGCCCAAGGCTGGCTAATCTACCGTCTCAGCCACTCCGCGTTCTTGCTCGCCCTCGATCAATTTCTCGGCGGCATCCCGATCTTTCTCTTCTCTCTGATCGGCGGTGTAGTGGCCGATCGCGTGGAGCGCAGGAAGATTCTGCTCGGCTCCCAGTATGTTCAGATGGCTACCGCCGGCATACTCACCCTCTTGGTGACGACCGGGTTGGTGCACGTCTGGCACATCCTATGCTTGTCATTCATTTCTGGACTAGCGCAGGCCTTCGGCGGCCCGGCCTACCAGGCGCTCATCCCGACCCTCGTCGAAAAGGACGACATGCCAAATGCCATCGCGCTGAATTCGATTCAGTTCAACGTTGCGGTCATGGTCGGGCCAGCGCTCGCCGGGCAAGCTTTGGCAAAGCTTGGCGAGAAATGGTGCTTTGGCTTGAATGCGCTGTCGTTCCTCGCCCCTATCATCTCGCTTTCAATCATCAGCGCCCGCTTTCTGCCGGCGAAGACAACCGAGTCCATGTTCGTCAGCCTCAAACAAGGAATCCAGTTTGCCCGCAAGCAAAGTTCCATGGAAGCCCTCATCCTGCTGGCTTTCTGCATGACCGCCCTCAGCATGCCCATGCGCACTTACATTCCGGTTTTCGTGAAGGACATTTTCCATCGCGGACCGGAAACCTACGGCAATCTGCTCTCCTTGATGGGACTCGGTTCGATTTTCGGCTCGTTGACCATAGCCAGTGCCGGCAATTTCAAGAGAAAAGGCAGCGTCGCCCTGGTTGCGCTGATGTTGCTGGGCGCAAGTATTTTCGGATTCGCCGTTTCGAAATCGGTGCCCCTTAGCGGAATCATTCTGGTGCTGGTAGGCGCTTCCATGATGGCGGTTTTCGCCACGGTTAATTCCCTGGTGCAATTGATCACAACCAACGAAATGCGCGGACGCGTGATGAGCGTCTACAACGTCGCGTTCCGCGGAGGTATGCCAATGGGCAATCTCTTGTCCGGATGGCTGGTTCCGGTCTTTACTGCGCCGGTGGTCCTTGGGGTGAATGGATTTCTGCTGGTTCTCCTGGCCCTCTATTTCCTGCTGTTGCAGCGCCGTCTCGCCGCGCTCTGAAATCGGGAGCCTGGTCCCACAGTCCAAATAAAAAACTCCCCCCCGGAATTCGGTAGAATACGCGGGAGAAAGGCAAGAGCGGCGACGGAATGGACGACTCCTCAGATTTCCTCAGGAAGCGCTTGAATGAATCACGCGTGGCCGAAGTAATTTAAGCGACCCGGTCGGAAGAGTCGGTCGCAACTATTATGATCAGCTTTCTCTCGATTATCGCGGTGGGATTTTTTCTCGGGATGCGTCACGCCACCGATCCTGATCACGTCATTGCGGTGACCACCATCGTAAGTCGCCAGCGGAACCTTCTGAGCGCCGCGGTTACCGGAATCGTCTGGGGAATTGGTCATACGCTCACGATCTTTATTGTTGGAAGCGCCATCATACTGTTTGACGTCGTCATTCCCGCCCGCATCGGGCTTTCGATGGAATTTTCCGTGGGACTTATGCTGATCGTGCTTGGCGCAATGAACGTTGTAAGCTTCACGCGTACGGCACGCACCATCACCCCTCCAGATGACGAAGCCGCCACCTTGCACTCTCATCCCCACATTCATGATGACTATGTGCATATGCAGGCGCACGGACACTCTCCCGAGACTCATTTGCACACCCATCAGACTCCGCTCACCTGGCTTGACCGATTATTTGGCAAGATCGGTTTCTATCAACAGCTGCGTCCGTTAGTGGTGGGGATCGTTCATGGACTCGCTGGTTCTGCCGCAGTGGCGCTCCTAATTCTCACGACGATTCGCGATCCGCACTTGGCGCTTGTTTATCTGCTTGTCTTCGGGGCCGGCACTGTTGGCGGGATGATGCTGATTACCATGAGCATTGCTTCCGCCTTCCGGTTCTTCGGCAGCAGGCATGCTAATTTTTCTCATTGGTTGGGATTCGCTTCCGGGCTGTTGAGTCTGGCTTTTGGTCTTTTCCTCGCGTATCAGATTGGTTTCGCGAATGGATTGTTTTCCGGCCACCCGCAATGGATCCCTCACTGATAGAGACGCAATCTCCTGGCATATTTGCTGGATCACTGCCATTCCAGTTACAGGCGAAAAGCGAATTTGAATTTGTCGGCCAAAAGCCGCTCGGCGATGGTTTGGTATCGGTTCCGGTGAAGGAGTTTCGAGCCGCGGTCGTGCGCAGCACTAAAATCAGCGGTTCCAGGTGGGCCTAAATCTACTAATTGCCACTGGCTACACAGGTCAGACGGACTGGTCCTCGCGCTCCCTCCGAATGCAGAACCCATGGAACAGGTTGCGGGAGTATGGCTGCGTTCCTACGTTGGTATTTTCGGTCGGATATCACTTCTGGCTATACGCGACATGGGAAAACCGCGTCTCGCGTTTTCCATGTCGATTTACAGAGGGCACTCGGTCGCCACACGTTTTTGTGGGAGTCATCAAGAAAGTGCTGCCGCCAAGCGAAATATCTGGACATTCACAAGAAGAAGACCACCGCCTATGAAGTAGAATTTCTCGGCCCGTGAGCATTCAGAGAGAACGCAAGAATGAGATAAGAAGAGGAAGAAGTATGGTGCGCCCGGAGAGATTCGAACTCCCGACCTATTGCTCCGGAGGCAATCGCTCTATCCATCTGAGCTACGGGCGCACACCGATAGCTTCAGTTTACATGCAGGGCTAACAAGCATCAACGTGAGGGCGTCGCGCGATCAACGTTTCAATCGTAAATCAGCTAGCCGTTGGAATGTTTACCACTCGATCCCAGCCACGCTGATGATCCTCATCGAGCAGCAGACTCACGACTTTTACCAGCGGCCTCGGCCACCGCCGCCACCGCCGCGCCCGCCACGGTCGCCACCACGATCTCCGCCTCGACCTCCGCGGTCCCGCCCTCCGCCTCCGGCGTGCTCGGTCTTCGGACGTGCTTCGTTTACGTTGAGCGTGCGTCCGCCAACCTGCGACCCGTTCAATGCGGTAATAGCCTTTTCTCCGTCTTCATTGCTGGCCATCTCCACAAAGCCGAAGCCGCGCGAGCGTCCCGTATCGCGGTCCGTCATAATGCTGACCCGATCCACTTGGCCGAACGGTTCGAACATCTGCCGCAATTCGTCTTCCGATGTGTTAAAGCTCAGATTTCCCACGAAAATATTCTTCAAGCGTCTTCCTCTGCATTGAGCTGTCGAAGTGCGAGCTCGATGCGGCGGACTGGCAGGTCGGGGACACCTTCCTGGAAATCGAGACCGGAGCTGGCGAACAGTCGAATGCGGCACGAAGTATAGCAGGTTTGTCAAATGGAGCTTGTCAAAATCCCAAGCGGCTGGCTCGGCGGATCCGTTTAGCACGCATCGACCTTCCAATAGCCTTCGCGGTGATATCCGACTTGCAACAACCGGTTCTTGGGATCGTGACGCTTGCCGCACTTTGGACAGGCCAAATATCGACGCCAGGCCGTTCCCTGCCGGTCGTAATCTTCCCCGACGGCAAACGTTTTTCCGCAACTGCAGGGGACCAGAAAAATTCTTAACGGGGCGTCGCTCTTGGATGTTTTGAGCTGTCCGCGGGATTTCACGCTTCCTCCAGAGCCTCTTTGGAGCGCTTCTTACGGCTGTTCGCTTGCAGAAACTTCTTCCGCAGGCGCAGCGATTTCGGAGTGATTTCCACGAATTCATCATCCGCAATAAATTCAATGGCCTGCTCCAGATTCAATTGCCGGAAGGGAACCAGGCGGATAGCCTCGTCAGCGGTCGATGCACGCATGTTGGTGAGTTTTTTTTCTCGAACCGCGTTCACATCCAGATCATCGTCTTTTGCATTCTCGCCGATGATCATTCCTTCGTAGAGTTGAACCCCCGGCCCCACGAAAAGCTCGCCACGCTCCTGCAGACCCCATAGCGCATATGCAGTCGAAACTCCGTCCCGGTCAGCGATCAACGCTCCCGTCAGCCGGTGCGGAATTTCGCCCTGCCATTCGGTATATCCATCGAACAGCGAATTCATCACGATGGTCCCACGCGTGTCAGTGAGCAACTGGCTGCGAAGCCCGATCAGCCCACGGCTGGGCACGCGGAACTCAATGCGCACCCGCCCGTAGCCGTGGTTGTGCATGTTTGTCACTTCGCCCTTGCGCGATCCCAACTGCTCCATCACCACGCCCACAAATGCTTCTGGCACATCCACCGTGAGGTGCTCAACTGGTTCCATCAGCTTGCCGTCGATGCGCTTGGTGACAATCTCGGGCTTGCCCACCATGAGCTCATAGCCTTCGCGGCGCATCATTTCAATGGTGATCGAAAGTTGCAACTCTCCGCGGCCCAGCACTTTGAAGGAATCGGTCGTGCCCATATCTTCGACGCGCAGGGAAACATTTGTGAGCAACTCCTTCGCGAGGCGCTCTCGCAGATTTCGCGAAGTGACGTAGGTCCCTTCCCGCCCCGCGAACGGCGAAGTGTTCACCGTGAAAGTCATCGCGATTGTCGGCTCGTCAATGACAATCGGCGGCAGCGGCGCTGGGTTCAGCGCGTCCGTAATCGTCTCTCCGATCGTAATTCCTTCCACGCCCGCAACCGCGACAATATCCCCCAGCACGGTCTCCGTGATGTCGGTCCGCTTCAGCCCCGAGAAGGAAAACAATTTCGTGATCTTGGTCTTGTGCATCGATCCGTCGAGCTTCGCGATCACCACGTCTTCGCCGGTGTACATCGTCCCGTTGAATACTCGAGCAATGGCCAGACGTCCCAGGAAATCGCTGTAGTCCAGGTTCGCAACCAGAATCTGCAGCGGCCCTGCCGGATCTCCGTGCGGCAGCGGAATCGTCTTCAGGATCGCGTCAAACAGCGGCCGCAAATCCTCGCCTCCACCTCTGATGTCGGTGGATGCCGTCCCTTCCTTCGCATTGGTATACAGGACAGGGAAATCGAGCTGATCTTCCTTGGCATCAAGATCGATAAATAAATCGTAGATCTCGTTCAGCACTTCCTGCGGACGCGCATCTGGCCGGTCGATCTTGTTGATCACCACAATCGGCGGCAGCTTTGCCTCCAGCGCTTTGCTCAGCACATAACGCGTCTGCGGCAGAGGACCTTCGCTGGCATCGACCAGCAGCATCACTCCATCGACCATTTTCAGCGCACGCTCCACCTCGCCGCCAAAGTCGCTATGGCCGGGTGTATCCACAATGTTGATCTTCACGTCGTGATAGAAAATGGCGGTATTCTTGGCGAGGATGGTGATGCCGCGCTCGCGCTCCAGTTCGTTAGAATCCATCACGCGTTCGACGTGATGCTCGTTGGAGCGGAAAGTGCCACTCTGTTGCAGCATGGCGTCAACCAGCGTCGTCTTGCCGTGGTCCACGTGCGCGATGATAGCGATATTGCGAATACTCAAACTCAAAGTATGGTTTGTCCTTTATTTTCAGATCGGGTTAATGGTGACGGACGCACGCCGCTGGTCCGCGGCGGAATGCCCTACATATAACTTTACTATGGGTGGACGCTTCTCAGGAGATTACATCATACTTACGGGCAAGTCGTGGAAAACAGGGCACAGTCTCGCGCTCGTGACTATGGAGTAGACCATCTCAACCCACCACGGTTTTCTGCTTCTGCGGTGGCCTCCCCGCCAACCGCGCCTCCACTTCCTTTACTGCGCGTTGCGCTGCCAGGATTCCCGCATTCGTGGTCGATTCCGGACCCTCGGAATCCGTATTCGCGAAAAATACACGATCCATGGGCTGCCGCACCAGCGGCTGAACCTGCGTATACAGGCCGGGCGTCGACATATATAGAGGATGACCCCGGCGGTAAATATGCACTTCAACTGGATCAACATTCAATCCAGGCATCAGTTTCTGGAAGTCGCGCAACACGTTGGCCGCGATCTTTCTCGCTCCGGTCTCGTTCAACAAGTAGCCGCGATCTTCTTCCTTCATCGGCGTGTAGCAGCTGATGATGTTGAACTTCTGCTGGTAGCCCGGCTGCTTTTGAATCACCCAGTCGGCGACCACAAAATCGGTGAAGCTGTTACCCGGGCACCAGGTATCGTAACCATGATTGAAAACCGGTTTGTCGAAAATTAAATTCACCACGGGATATGGAATATATCGAATCTGATGCATGGCGTCGCTTTGCTTGTCAGGGAGTCCGTCGACAATGCGCCGCGTGATGAACTTGGGCGTCGCCATAATCACAGCCTTGGCCGCAACCGTCTTCAATTCACCGCCCAGCATAAAAGTGACCTGCACTTCTTCTTTCTCAGAAACCACCGCTACAGTCGTCGCGCCCGAATGCATGCGGTCCGTATATTTCGGCTGGAGGATGTCCGCCAGCCTTTTCGTGAGAGCCCCTAAGCCGCCAGGCCAGGTGTAGCGATCGTCCTTGCCGCTTTCTTGGACCATCTCTTGCAACGATTCAATCGCCAAACCCGCCGCCGTCTCCTCACTGGTTGCCCCCCAATTCGATGGACCGAAGCCGTCCCACCATTGTTTGAGCTCTACTGGATATCCCTTGAGGAAATCAGAAAATGGTTTCTTATAGAGTTCCTTACCGCGTTTCTTCACATCAATCGCCAGCATTTCCTTTTTGAACTTCTTGAAACTCTCGCGGACCGCTGCAGGATAAGGCAGCTTGTCAAGGCCATCGCCCCAGGTATCCGGAACCAACTCCCCGCCAATGATGCTTGCGTCAGGGCTGTTTACCGGCAGCGGCTTCAGGCCGATCTGGTTTGCGAAGTGGTAAGCATATTCATCCTTGGCCAAGAACGCAGACCCCGTCGCATACGTGCTGCCCTCGTACTCCATCCCATACGCGTTGCCGCCCCAGTGCGGCTCTTTTTCCAGCAACAGGAAATCGCGATGCTGCAAGCGATAGGCCGCCGCCAACCCGCTCACGCCGCCTCCCACAATGACCACCTCATGTCGCGCGGTGGCCGGTGGCCGCGTAAAGAAGCTGCTGCCCTTGTCGCGCACCTGGTGGCAGATCCGATTGTCTTCGCCATCCACATCCGCGCCGCGATCCTTCCTCGTATCGCCGGCCTGCGCCATCACCAGCGAAAGATCGATCGGACACCCGGCCGTCACTGCCCCTGCGACCACAAACTTGATGAAGTCTCTGCGATTTGCTCTCATGTCGCATTCCCTTCAAGAACCTGCACGATTTCAGCGCCTACTTCGGCTCTGCCTTCCCCGCGCACGCGCAGACGATACCAGAACACAATCGCCACCAGCGAGAACATAAAGATGATGGTCGAGATCGCATTGATCTCCGGTGTGATGCCGCGACGAAGCCGTCCCCAGATTTCCAGCGGCAGAGTGTTGTCGCGTCCAATCAGAAAAAAACTCACCGCGATCTCGTCCATCGAAAGCGTAAAGATCAGCAGCGCGGCTCCGATAATAGGAAGCTTCACGTTCGGTACTGTGATCCGCCAGAACGTCTGCCAGTAGTTCGCGCCCAGATCGAGTGACGCTTCTTCCTGCGCGCGGTCGAGTTTCTGCAGACCGGCAAATACTTCGGTCGTGGCGACCGAGATCAACGCGGTCCCGTGTCCCAGAACAATTGTAACGAGGCTGGTGTTTGTCCCCATTACCTTGAACAACATGGCGAGTGAAAGCCCCGTAATAATCCCGGGTAGAATCAGCGGGAGAAGTACCAATCTCCGGAACACGGCCTTTCCCGGAAACTGCGCCCGCTCCAGCGCCAGCGCCGCCGGGACGCCCAAGCTCAACGAGATCACGACTGCCGCGAATGCCACCTGCAGGCTGTTGAGCACCGAATCCCAGATGGACCCGTCGGCAAAGAGTATGCGATACCAATCGAGCGTCAGATGACGCGGCGGGAATCCGCCCACGCCTTCTCCGTTGAACGAATAAATAATAAGGATTGCGATGGGCAGATAGAGGAAGGCGAACACGGCGGCGGCATGGAGAAGCAACCAGCGCGGGCCGCCGACCGGTTTCAAGCCGCTCACGAGAAGCTCCATTGCTTTTCCAGCCGCTCGGAGAAAAACAGCAGACTCACAACGAGCAGGAGCATGCACAACGAGATTGCTGCGCCCAGCGGCCAGTTGTAAGCCGCGCCAAACAGGCTAACCACGATATTTGAAATCATGATGCCGCTCGGTCCACCCAGCAGCAGCGGAGCAAGAAAATCGCCCAGACTCAACACGAATGCAAACGTTGCTCCAGCGACCACGCCCGGAATCGAAAGCGGAAAAATTACCCTCCAGAAAGTTTGCCCCGGCGTTGCCCCCAGATCGTGGGACGCTTCCACCAGGTTGCGCGGAATGTGCTCCAGCGCCGCGTAAATCGGAAGAAACGCAAACGGAGTGTAGATATGCGTCAGAGTCAACACCACCGCAAACGGACTGTACAGCAGAAACTCCAGCGGGTGTTTGGTTACGTGAACATACTGCAGCAGCGTATTGAGCACTCCGTCCGACCCCAGAATCGTCTTCCAGGCATAGGCTCTCACCAGATAGCTGACCCACAGCGGAATAATCACCAATTGATAGAGCAGATCTTTTTTCTTTCCCGCATAAAAAGAAAGAAAATACGCCAGAGGATAGCCGAGCAGCAGAGAGAAAATCGTTACTCGCGCGGCAATCCACATCGAGCGCAGCAGAGTCTGCCAGTAAACACTGACTCGCAGCAGTTGATGATAGTTGTCAAGATTCCACGAATGGACGATAGTTTGCGCGGCTGATACCGACCAGAAGCTGTAGCAGAACATCAGCAAATACGGCATCAGCAGAAATATTGTGACCCACAGCAGTGGAGGCAAGGTGACCGCCGCTTTGTAAGCTCGAGAAAACATCAGATTCTTTTCGGAGACTCGCGTACCAGAACTGCGTCACGGGGAGAAAATTCCAATTCAATATCGTTCAGCACCCCAATGCTGACCGGCGTCCGCACCGCCAGCATCAGCCCGTCGCCGCATTGCACACGAATCAACTCGGTCGCTCCGTGAAATGCTTGCTGGCGGACATTTCCGCGAACGCGTACAGCCCCCGGCGTTGCGATTGTCTGCGAAGCTAGCCGGATATTCTCGGGCCGCAAGGACAAGTGAACAGCGCCATCCGGAAGCTCTGCCGTCCACACTAAGGGACCGCAGCGCACCACCCCTCCCCGTACTTCGCCATTCAGCAGATTGGTATGTCCAATAAATTGCGCCACGTAAGCTGTTGCCGGCCGGCCATAAATTTCCCGCGGCGTCGCCACCTGTTCCAGTTCGCCCGACCGCAGCAGCGCGATCCGGTCCGACATCACCATTGCTTCTTCCTGATCATGGGTCACGAAGACGAACGAAATGCCAACTTCGCGCTGCAGCGATTTCAACTCCACCTGCATTTGCCGGCGCAAATTCGCATCCAGCGCGGAGAGCGGCTCATCCAGCAACAGCAGCCGCGGACGGTTTACCAGCGCCCGTGCCAGCGCCACCCGCTGTTGTTGGCCGCCGCTGATTTTCGAAGGTTTCGATTTCGCATACGCCGACATCTTCACCTTTTCCAACGCTTCCCATACGCGCGCCGCGATTTCCGCCTCGGGCCTTTTAGCCACGCGCAATCCATAGGCGACGTTCTGCTCGACGGTTAGGTGCGGAAACAATGCATAGTGCTGGAACACAGTGTTCACGCGACGACGGTAAGGTGGCTGGCGGTCCAGTCGTTCATCGCCCATCCACACTTCGCCGGCACTCGCGCTTTCGAAGCCCGCGATGATGCGCAGAAGAGTGGTCTTACCCGACCCGCTTTCCCCCAGAATCGTAAGAAATTCCCCTTCGGCCACGTCCAGAGAGATATCGCGTAACACCACATTCTTGCCGAAGAGCTTTGCTACTCTGCGAATGCTGAGCAGGGGCGATCGACCCGCAGCATTGGCAGCAGACGGCATTACATTCTCAGAAGTGGTCATCGATTCCAAAATCTCCACCAAATCATGCATAAGCCCGAAGCCTGGCCTATTGCGCCGCTTTCACTTCGTTCCAGATCTCGTTGTACTTGGCCCGGCGCGGCACATTCTGCCAGAAATAAAGCCGCTTCTGATAGTTGTCCACATCGTCCAGATGCAAGCTCTTTACCTCTTCGGGAGTCATAAAGCGCGCGGCTTGCGGATTCGCTGGGGTATATCCGGTTATTTCCGTTATCTTCTTCTGTGTCTGCGCCTCTATCATGTACTCGAGAAACTCGTGGGCCAATTCCTTGTTCTCGCTGCCTGCGGTAATCATCAGATGATCGATCCATCCCGTCGTATTCTCCTTGGGAATCGTCTCTCCCACCGGAAAGTTGATCTTGCGCAGTTGATTGGTCATCAGCGGCCATCCCATCGCCGCCACGACCTCGTGATTCTGAAAAAGGTTCGTCAGCTCTCCGCCCGTCGACCAGATCTTGCGGATATTCGGTTTCAATTCCAGCAGCTTTTTCTTTACCGCCTCAAGCTGTTCATCGCTCAGGTTGTAAAGTTGTGACGGATCGGGCTTGTCATAGCCCAGCACCTGCGCCGCCATATAAACCGTCGACAGATCGTCCCAAACCGAAATCTTTCCCTTGTACTTCGGATCCCACAAAATGTTCCAACTATCGGGAGGCTGCGCAAAAACCGTGGTGTCGTAAATCAGCGGATCGGGTCCCCACATGAACGGGACGCCGTATACCTGGCCCTTTAAGCGCACCAGCGGCAGGGAAGTGAGTTGAGGAGAGAGTTGTCCGTAACTCGGAATCTTCGTCAAGTCCAGCGGCGCCGCCAGCCCAGCCGATGCGATCGATGTCGCCACATCGCTCGACGGCGAAATCACGTCATAGTTTCCTGCGCTACCTCCTCGCAGCTTGGCCACCAGTTCGTCGCTTGATCCCATGTACGACGCCGACACTCTGCAATGATGCTGCTCCTCAAATGCCTTGACGAACGTGGGATCGGCGTATCCCTCCCACACCAGCAAATTCAGCGTCGGAGTTTTCTTCGAGCACGAACCAGCGAGGCCCAACAGCGCCAGAACGAACAACCAACTCACCGCGCGTCGGACTCTCATTTGTTTTTCTCCCTGTCGCTTCAGCGCGTGCCCGCGCGATGACCGTGAATTACAACGCTTCAGAATGTCGGCGGCGTATTCACCCACAACAGCCAGGTCTCCGCCCGCCCCGGATTTTTCCATTGATGCGGTGTAGAGCTCTCGAAATAAAAACTGTCCCCGGCCTTCAGCCGGTATTCTTCTTTCTCCAGCGTTATCAGCAATTCCCCCCGCAACACATACAGAAACTCTTCGCCGGCGTGCGTATACGAATCACCGCTGCCCGCCGCGGGCGCCACTCGAAACAGGTGCGGCTCCATCACCGTGTTACCCCAGGCCAGCAGTTCCATGCGAACTCCGGGCCCTGCTTCCAGAACCTTTCTTTGAGCCGGACGCACCTGCCGGCTGCTCGCGCCGGTGGCGTCAAAAAAATCAAGGATGTTGGTCTTATAAAATCGCGCCAGCTTGCGCAGCGTTCCCACCGACCCGCTCATTTGGGAACGCTCCAGCGCGCTCAGGAATCCCACCGAGATGCCCACTGTCTGCGCCACCCGCGCCAAAGGCAAGTTGCGCTTCGCCCGCAATTGCCGCAAGTGCGTGCCGATGGCTCCCGCGTTTCCGTCTGCCGCCGGACGCGTCCGCCCCTCGCGCCGCAGCAGTTCGACAATTGCCGCCGCATTCAGTCCTCGCACCTTTCGCAGAAACCGCGCCCTCTTCAGCAGCCTCACATCATCGGCCGTGTAAAGCCGGTACTTGCTCTCCGTGCGCCGTGGCCGGGTCAATCCCAGGTTCTCCCAGGAGCGGATCACCGACGGCGATACTCCCACGCGCCGCGCCACATCTCCGATCTTCAAATAAGGTTCAGCGCCGGAGGATTTCATTCTTCACCCAGTCCGCAATCGACACGGTCCGTCCGCATCGCATTCAAGTTTTGTATCCGGGGCAGCGCGTTTTTCTCCTTGACAGTTCGCGCTACTCTTCTCTAACCTTGCGGGATTATAGCAAGGTTGTGGCTGGACACAAGCTATCGCTTTAGCTTTCGAAGAAAAGCTTTTGAAGAAAAAACTTCTCCCGGCTGCTTGGAGAAGATGCCTGGAGGCTCCATGCCGTCATCGCGAGCACGCTGGACGCTGATCTGCCTGAAGACCGTTGGCTTAGTTGTCGCCATCTCCCTCATTTCCACATTGCTTCCCGCTCAAGGCACCGGCGGGCGCATCCTCGGCCGCGTCGCAGATCCCAGCGGCGCACTTCTGGGCGCGGTAAGAGCTACTGCCGTGAACGATGCGACCGGAGTCGCCCAAACCGCGCAAACCAATGAGAGCGGGGATTATGTTTTCCCCAATCTTCCCGTCGGAACCTACACGCTCACCTTCGAGCTGAGGGGATTTAAGAAAGACATCCACAAAGGCATCACACTCGACGTCAATCAGGCCATCACTCTCAACATGACCATGCAGCTCGGCGCAGCTCAGGAGGTGGTCGACGTCACCTCCGAAGCGCCTCTGGTCGATACCACCAGCACTCAGCTTGGCGCCGTGGTGAACAATCGCTCGGTCAACGAGCTCCCGCTGAACGCTCGCGATACCTACCAATTTCTTCAATTGCAACCCGGAGTGCAATCGCAATTGGGCTCCAGCGGCGGAACGTTTTACGGCAGCGACAATGCTGGAGCTGTATCCGTGAATGGAGGCCGCACCCGCGCCAACAACTTCAGCGTCAACGGCGGCGATGCCAACGACCAGTTCGTTAACTTGCCCACCATCCAGCCAACCCCCGACGCGATTGATGAATTTCGAGTCATCAGCAACACCTTTGACGCGGAGTACGGTCGCAACTCGGGCGCGGTCGTCAACGTCATTACGAAATCAGGAACCAACCAATGGCACGGAAATCTTTATGAGTATTTCCGTAATACAGTTTTGAACGCGCAGGGGTACTTCAATACAGTCAAACCGCAGGAAAATCAGAATCAGTTTGGCGGAACGTTCGGTGGCCCGATCAGGAAGGACCGCACGTTCTTCTTCGTCTCGTATGAAGGCCGCCGTGTACGGCAGGGAATTTCTGGACAGACTGTGGCGGTACCAAATCCGCAGGAGAGGACCGGGGTTTTCGCGGGAGGCTTCCCCACCTTCGCGTCCGACGGCGTTACACCCAACCAGCTTACCGACCAATTCGCGGCCGATGCGCTGAATGGCAGACCGGGCTGTACCGCGGCGATTGCCAGCGCGGGTGGACAGGCGCCCGCCGCCAATGAGTTGTGGAACTCCATTTTCCCCACCGGCGCCAACGGCAACGCAACCATTCCGACCGCCTGCATGGACCCGGTTGCGATCGATATGCTTCGCTTCGTTCCGGCGGCGAACCGTCCCGACGGAATCAATTACCAAGCCGTCCCCGTCAGTTCTGACACTCAGAATCAGTTCACTCTGCGCTTCGACCATCACATCAACGCGCGACAGAATTTCAGTTTTTATTATTACTTTACGAACGATACGAATTTTGCTCCTTTCTATGATTTCCAGGCTTCCGGAGCGAACATCCCCGGTTTTGGCGCCAATGTTGGTTCCCGCTACCAGCAATTCAATCCCAGCCACACCTGGACCATCAGCAATTCTCTAATCAACGAATTTCGCTTTACGTATATGCGCGAAGGACAATTAACCTTCCAGCATCCGCAGAGCACGAACGCAGTGCAGGCATCCTGTTCGTCCCCTGCTGCACAGGCCGTTTGCTTCAATGGCACGTCTGATTCAAACAGCGGACCGAACTCGATCGTTGGACAATTGGGCACGAGTCCGCAGTACGGGATCACGACCGGCTTGCCTTCCAATCGAACCGGCGTTCCGTTCATTGATGTTTCAGGTGGGTTCGCCATCGGCAATGGCTGGGAAGGCGAACTGCCGCAAGTCGGAAACTCTTTCATGTGGACCGACAGCTTGACCTGGGTGAAAAGCAATCACACTATGAAGTTTGGCGCCGACGTCCGCCGCTCCCGGTTTGACCAGACCCTCTACTACAACGTCAGCGGCCAGTTTACTTTCAACAGCTCCACTGAAAACTCTGTTCTTTACAACGACAACTATCCGGGCTACCTGCTGGGCTTGGATGATAGCTATGTTCAGGGCTCGGCGCAGCGGGAAAATGTGCGCAACACAGGACTCTATTTGTTTGCCCAGGACAGCTGGAAAATCAAACCATCGCTGACGATGAACTATGGACTCCGCTGGGAACTGGACACGCCCTTGGCCGACGCCCTCCACCACGTTCAAACCTTCCGTCCTGGGCAGAACTCAACGGTGTTTCCCTGCGTGTTAAGTCCCGCCGATCAAGCAAACCTTGGGGCCAGCAACTGTAATGCGGCAGGCGTTCAGCCAACCGGGCTGGTGGTTCCGGGGGATGCTGGCATTCCCGCTGGCCTTACCCAGACTTATTACAAAGCGTTCGCTCCGCGCATCGGGCTGGCCTACAGCCCCAATTTTCACGATGGTTTCTTGAGCAAAGTATTCGGATCCGACGGCAAAACCAGCATTCGGACCGGTTGGGGGTTGTTCTACAACCCGATGGAGCAACTGGTACTGGAACAATTCGGAGCCGAGCCCCCGTTCGGCGGCAGCACTTTCTTGCCCTCAACCTTCTTGAACACTCCGTTCGTCTCGCAAGCTGGTACCGTCAGTCCGAATCCGTTCAATGGAATACTCAGTCCCAAGCCCGGGACTCCGCAGGATTGGGCATCCTTCCGTCCCATGCTGCTCTATGGGGATTTCCAGCCTCACATGCGCACTCAGTACTCCGCCCAGTACAACTTCAATATCCAAAGGGAATTAGCCCGAAATGTAGTACTGCAACTTGGCTATGTCGGATCGCAAGGGCACCGGCTGCTCGCCTCGCATGACATCAACGCGGCAAATCCGCAAACCTGCCTGGACATCATCGCGCTGGCAAACAACAATCCGAACAGTGTGTCGTCGTATGGTTCTCCGGGAAGTTGCGGCCCATTCCTGGAAGACAATCAATTTACGGTCACGCTGCCCGCTGCCAACGGATCCCTGTTGCCGAATGGATTCCATTTGCCTGCCGGTGGCACAATTCAAGCTGCGGGCCAAACCTTGAACTTCGTTGGCTTGCGTCCGTATTCGACGCCCAGCTGCAATCCCCTCACGGGCGGTCCGGGCAACGGCTGCCCGGCTGACGGCGTTCCCGTCTTCTCCAACATTTTCGCCGAAGACACGATCGCCGCCTCCGCGTACAACTCTCTCCAGGCCAGCCTCGAAAAACGCTTCTCTCACGGCCTGCAACTGCAGGCTGCCTACACCTTCAGCAAGTCGCTCGATTGGGCCTCCAGCTTCGAAGAAACCGTGAACCCGTTCGACTACAAGGCGAGCCGGTCGTTATCTCTGTTCAATTCGGCCCAGCGCTTTGTCATCAATTATTACTGGGAGTTTCCGGTCCCGAGGTACAGCGGAGTCAAGGGAAAAGTTCTGGATGATTGGTCGATGTCTGGAATCATCCAGTTCCAGAGCGGCTTCCCCATCCGCATCCAGACCCAGGACGACAACGAACTGATCAGCAGTTTGTTCTTTCTGGGAGCGGGCGCTCCGCAACTCACGGGTCCGCTGCAGATTCTGAACCCCAAGAAGAACGGCAATTTTTATCTGAATCCAAATCAGTTCTCCGATCCCACGCTTGGCACCTTCGCCACTACCCCGCGTTCGATCTGCTGCGGTCCCGGAGAAAATCAGTGGGACGTTACTTTCTCGAAACGAATTGCACTCTCTGAGGCTAAGTATTTCCAGTTCCGTGCGGATATTTTCAATCTCTTCAATAAGACAGAGTTTGTTAATCCCGACGGAAACTTCAGCAACACAACCTTTGGCCAGGTGTTGCAGGCGCGCGAAGCGCGTGATGTGCAATTTGCCCTTAAGTTTTACTTTTAGTTTGTCCGTGTAAGATATGAAAGTAAGCCCCCGGGACGGCCCTCCGTCCCGGCATTCTAATGGCTGCTCACAAAAGTGACGACGGCCTGAGCGATCCCGGAGCAGTCCGATGTATCCCGAACTACAGAAGGAACTCGACACGTTCGAGCGCCGCACCCCCAAATCCGCCGAAGCGCACAAAAAGAATCTCAAACGCATCCCGCTCGGCGTGGCCAGCAATTATCGCCATTACGATCCCTGGCCCATCTTCGTGAAGGAGGCCAGCGGCAGCAAATTCCGCGACCTCGACGGCAACGAATATATCGATTACAACCTGACCTTCGGCGCGCTCATGGCCGGACACTGCCATCCCGCCGTCATGAAGGCCGTCGAAAAACGTCTCTCCACCGGCACCATGTTTGGCATGCCTCACGATATGGAATGGGAACTTGCGGAAGAAATCTGCAATCGCTTTCCCGTCGAGATGGTTCGCTTCGGCAACAGCGGCACCGAAGCCACCATGCACGCCATCCGCCTCGCCCGCGCCGCCACTGGACGCGACAAGATTATTAAGTTTGAAGGCGCCTACCACGGCCTGCATGATTCTGCACTGGTCAGCGTCAAGCCCCATGCTCCCGAGTTCGGCGACATCGACAATCCCACCGCAGTTCCCGGCGGATTGGGAGTGCCAATGTCAGCCATTGCCAATGTAAAGATCGCCACCTTCAACGACCTCGCGACCGTCGAGCGCCGATTCAAGGAGAATCCCAACGAAATCGCCGCGATCATTCTCGAACCCATTTTGATGAACGTCGGACTCTGCATCCCGCAACCCGGCTTCCTGAAAGGTCTTCGCGATCTCGCCGCCAAATACGGCGCGCTCCTGATTTTCGACGAAGTCAAAACCGGCGCCAAACTCGGCTGGGGCGGCGCGTCAGAATATTTCAACGTTAAGCCGGACATGATCTGCCTCGCGAAATCCATCGGGGGAGGCCTACCGCTGGCTGCATTCGGCGCCAGCCGATCTGTGATGGACCTCATCTCGCAGCACAAGGTTTTCCACGGTGGCACCTACAATACCAATCCCGTTTCGATGGCTGCTGGCCTCGCGACATTCCGCGAAGTCCTCACTCGCGACAATTACGCTCACGTCGACAAGTTGGGCAAGAAACTAGCCGAAGGATATCGCAAGACCATCGCGAACGTTGGCCTGCAAGCCTATATCGCTCAAGCCGGCGCCAACGGTGCGCTAATGTTCTATCCCAAAGAAATTCGCAACTACCGCGACTGGACCACGATCGACATTGATCTGTGGCGTCACTACTGGTTTGCGATGGTCAACCGTGGCGTGATGGCCCAGCCCTACTGGTGGGACGAACAGTGGACCATCTCCGTCCAGCACACCGAAGCCGACATCGATAAGCATCTGTCTGCCTTCGATGACATCGCCGCGTCGTTGGCAAAAGCGCAGCAAGAGCGCGCAGGTCAGCCGGTGTTGGCCGCGCATTAGATTTGAATGTGTGGGGCGGGCGCCCCCGCCCGCCCTGCATGCACCACCAATGCTCATGTAGAGACAGCCGCCTCGGCCGCCCGCCAAGCGAAGCGAGGCTACGGGTAAAGAACTTTGTCCATCACCACCCAACCCGCCCCCCAGCCACACCTCATCCGCGCCCTCGGGCGCCGCGATCTCGTCCTGCTCTTTGTCGTCGCAGTCTTCAATCTAAACGTAGTCCCCTCCATCGCCGCCAACGGTGGCGTCACCATCTGGCTCTGGATCATCTCCCTGGTTCTTTTTTTTTGGCCGCAAGGCATCGCGGTCGTCGAACTCGCCCACCGCTATCCCGGCGAAGGCGGAGTCTACCTCTGGGCCAAAGAAGTCTTCGGCGACTTCCACGGATTTCTCTCCGGCTGGTGCTACTGGACCAACAACATGCTCTACGTGCCGACCGTCATGCTCTACTTCGTCGGCGTCTCCGTTTATGTGCTTGGTCCCAACCACCTCGCTCTCGCGGATAACAAGATTTTTGCTTCCACAACTTCTCTGATTTTGCTCGCGCTTCTCACAGTCTTAAATATCATGGGGCTCGGCGTGGGAAAGTGGATCAACAATCTCGGCGCGATCGGAACCTTCATCGCCGCCGCGGTCCTGATCGGCCTTGGCATCGTCATCTGGTCGCGCTTCGGCACCACCATAACCACAGCGGATTTCAAGATCCCTGCTGACCCCCGCTTTGTCCTGAATTCCTTCGGCGTGATCTGCTTCGGTCTGGTTGGCCTCGAACTTGCTTCCGTGATGGGAGACGAGATTCAGGATCCTCGCCACACCCTGCCCGGCGCTGTTGCCTGGGGTGGAATCGTCTCCGGCATTCTCTACGTGGGAGCAACGCTCACCTTGCTGATCGCCGTGGGGAAAAACGTCAACGTGCTTCAAGGTATCGTTCAAGCCGTTAGTCACATGTCGGAGAGCATAGGCCTTGGCTGGATGACCGTTCCCTTCGCTCTCATGCTGAGTCTCTCCATCGCCGGCATCGGTTCTGCGTGGATGGGCGGTTCTGCCCGCATTCCCTTCGTCGCCGGGCTCGATTCCTACATGCCCTCATGGCTTGGCAGGATTCACCCGCGCTACGCCACACCCTATGCCGCATTGATTGTGCAGGGAATTGTCTCCGCGATTTTGGTGCTGGGAAATTTCTACGGATGGTGGTTCTGGGACAAGTTGATGGGAGTTTTTGGATTGTTGCCCCGCTTGTATCTCAGTCCAGCTGGCGCCGGAGAAGTATTCCAAAAGCTGCTGTCCCTGGCGGTCGTTCTTCAGCTCGTACCATTTCTTTATATGTTCGGTGCGCTCATTCTATTTGCTCTGAAAGAATCCGTGTCGAAAGGCCAGTACAGCCGTACGACGATGTTTTTCGCGGGCACAAGCGGCCTGCTTACCACAATGCTTGGCATCACACTGGTTTTTTTTCCGGCCCAGCAGATCACGTCGCTGTGGTCCTACGAATTGTGGATGTTTGGTGGAACGCTGTTCTTCGTCGGCCTCGCCGCATTCTTCTTCTACGTCTACGGTCGCCACAAGGTGCTGGAAGAAATTCACGTCGGGGCGGTAGTGTCGGCTGTCCCGGCGGGCGAAGCTCGCCGTTGATTTGGATTTGTGTGGGGACAGCCGCCCTCGGCTGTCCGGCGAGCGAAGCTCGCATTGTTCGGGAAGGGCACGATATCGGGAAGGGCATGACTTTAGTCGTGCCGATAAGTGAGTAGAAATTTGGGGTTTTAGCCCCTGAGGTAACCAGGAGGTCGAAATAAAATGCCCGGCGGAGTAACAACAGAAGTCCGCACCTATCAGATGTACATCGACGGCGAATGGGTGGATAGCAAATCCTCGAAGACCTTCCCCGTGTACGATCCATCCACCGAGGAAGTCATCGCCCAGGTTCCCGACGCTGGCCCCGGCGACGTCAACCGCGCCGTAGCCGCCGCCAAAGCCGCATTCGAAGACGGCCCGTGGGCCACCACCACCGCGCAGGAACGCGGCCGCGTCCTCTTCCGTCTCTCGGAAAAAATCCGCGCGAATCTTCCCGCGCTCGCCGAACTCGAATGCCGCAACACCGGCAAGCCCATCGTCGAAGCCGAGTATGACATCACCGACGCCGCCACCTGCTTCGAATACTACGGTGGACTCGCCACCAAAGTTGTCGGCTACGTTAATCCCGTTCCCGATAATGCGATGTCTCTCTCGCTGAAAGAGCCAGTCGGTGTCGCCGGACAAATTATTCCGTGGAACTATCCGCTGCTAATGGCTGCCTGGAAACTAGCTCCCGCAATCGCCGCAGGCTGTACATGCGTCCTCAAACCGGCCGAGCAGACTCCGCTTACCGCTCTCGAATTCGCCAACTATTTCACCGACTGCGGTCTGCCTCCAGGGGTGGTCAACATCGTCACCGGCTTCGGAGAAAGCTGCGGCGCTCCGCTAGTCCAGCATCCAGACGTAAATAAGATTGCATTCACCGGCAGCGCAGCTGTCGGCAAGATCATCGTGAAGCAGTCCGCCGACACCGTGAAGCGCGTCACTCTCGAACTTGGCGGCAAGTCGCCCAACATCTTCTTCGCCGACGGCGATTTCGAAGCTGCTATCGACGGTGCACTTTTCGGGGTATTCATCAATCAAGGCGAAGTCTGCTCCGCCGGTAGCCGCATCCTCGTACAGAAATCGATTTACAAAAACTTCGTCGAAGCAATGGCTGAGAAAGCCAAGAAAATTAAACTTGGCCCTCCTCTCGATCGCGAAACCAAGATGGGCCCGCTTGTGAGCAAAGAACAATACGATCGCGTCAATTCCTATATCGAGATCGGTAAGAAAGAAGCCACGCTCGCCTCCGGCGGCGGACGCCCCGAAAAAATAGGCAAGGGTTTTTACGTCCAGCCGACAATTTTTTCCGACGTCTCAAACAGCGCCCGCATTGCCCGCGAAGAAATCTTCGGTCCAGTCGCTGCTGTGATTCCTTTCGAAGACGAAAAAGATGCGCTGAAGATCGCCAACGATTCGCCCTACGGCCTCGCCGCTGCCGTCTGGACGAGAGACATTTTCAAAGCTATGCGCGCTGTGAAAGCTCTGCGCGCAGGAATCGTCTGGGTCAATCACATGCAACCAACCTATGTCGAGGCCCCTTGGGGCGGATACAAGCAATCCGGTTTCGGCCGCGAACTGGGCCCCTGGGGCATCGAAGAATATCTCGAAACCAAACAGGTCTACATCAACCTGAACGAAGCACCAATCGGCTGGTACTGATGAACGCAGGTCTCAAACATTGTCATCCTGAGCGAGGATTGATCTTCGCGCTCGAACGCGAAGATCAACCGCAGTCGAAGGACCTGCTGTTCCGTGCAGCGAAAAGAACGCTTCAGGGAATTCTCACGAGAAACTGACATGAGCACAATTCGCCTCAGCAGCTCAATCCCCGGCCCGAAATCCCGTGCGCTCAGTGAGCGCCGCGCCAAAGCCGTGCCCCGCGGCCTCTCTCACGGCACGCCCATCTACGTAGCCAAGGCCGAAGACGCATGGCTTGAAGACGTCGACGGCAATCGCTACATCGATTTCGCCGGAGGCATCGGCTGCGCCAACGCCGGGCATCGCCAACAACCTGTTGTCGACGCCATCAGCGCGCAGCTCGACAAATTCCTGCACACCTGCGTTCAGGTCACGCCCTACGAAGGATACATCCGCCTAGCTGAGCGCATGAACGAAGTCACACCGGGCGAGTTCCCTAAGAAGACTCTATTCGTTAACACCGGCGCCGAAGCGGTCGAAAATGCAGTAAAGATCGCGCGCGCCTACACCAAGCGCCCCGCAATCATTGCCTTCGAGGACGCCTTCCACGGACGCACCATGATGACTCTCGCCCTCACCAGCAAGACTCATCCCTACAAAGCCGGATTCGCGCCCTTCCCCGGCGATGTCTACCGCGTCCCCTTCGCCTATTGCTATCGCTGCTCCTACAATTTGAAATACCCGTCGTGCGATCTCTACTGCGCGCGCCACCTCGAAGACGCCTTCAAGCGCGTAGTCGCCAACGAAGAAGTCGCGGCAGTTATCGCCGAACCGGTGATGGGCGAAGGCGGCTTCATCGCGCCGCCGCCTGACTACTTCAAAGTTCTAATCGACCTCTGCCACAAGCACGGCATCCTCTTCATCGCCGACGAGGTTCAGTCCGGCTTCGGCCGCACCGGTAAAATGTTTGCCAGCGAGCGCTACGGCATTGAGCCCGACCTAATCGTTACCGCAAAATCGCTCGGCGGAGGATTGCCTTTAGCCGCAGTCACTGGCCGTGCTGAAATCATGGACGCCCCCGGCCCCGGCGGTCTCGGCGGCACGTTCGCCGGCAATCCGCTTTCCTGCGCAGCAGCTCTGGCAGTGCTCGATCTGTTTGAAGCGGAAAATCTGCTTGCTCGGGCTAACGAACTTGGCGACCGCTTCCAGCGCCGCGCCCGCGAGTGGCAACGCCGCTGGGCCATCATCGGCGACGTCCGTGGCCTCGGGGGCATGCAAGCCATCGAACTGGTTAAGTCGACAGAAACGAAAACTCCCGCCACCGATGAAACCAAACAGATCACGCAATATTGCTACGAGCACGGCCTCATCACGATTACCGCTGGCTCGTACTCGAATGTAATCCGCGTCCTTGTCCCGCTCGTTGCAACTAACGAGCAAATGGACGAAGGCCTCGACGTGCTGGAATCCGCATTAGCGGCGGTGTGCGATAAGAGAGGCGCTATGGCGCAGCTGGTCTAAAAAGTTTTGTCATCCCGATCAACCGCAGTCGAAGGGCCTGTCCCGAGCGAAGTCGAGGGAACCACTATAACGCGGTATCATTAATGTTGTCGCAAGGAATTCTCACGATGCGCCGCGCTCTTCGGAATCAGTAAAGGTGAACTTATGACATCAGTAGCCGCACCCCCAGCCATCAAACTCACCAACTACATCAACGGCCGTTGGACCGACTCGCCCGCGAACGAATGGCGCGACGTAATCAACCCGGCTACCGGAGAAGTGCTAGCGCAAGTCCCGCTCGCCGATGCCGCCGAAGTGAATCACGCAGTCGAAGCGGCAGCCGCCGCCTTCCCCGAATGGCGCCGCACCCCGCCTGAAGACCGCATCCAGCCGCTGTTCAGGTTGAAGATGCTGCTCGAAGACCACATCGACGACATAGCCCGCATCATCACGCAAGAAAACGGCAAGACCTTCACCGAAGCCAAAGCCGAGATGCGCCGCGCGATTGAGAACGTCGAAGTCGCGTGCGGCATTCCCATGATGATGCAAGGTTACAACCTCGAAGACGTGGCCCGCGGCATTGACGAGATGATGATCCGCCAGCCACTCGGCGTCACCGCCGCCATTGTGCCCTTCAACTTCCCCGGCATGATCGCGTTTTGGTATCTGCCCTACGCCATCGCCACCGGCAACACATTCATCCTCAAGCCTTCCGAGCGCGTTCCGCTCACCATGCGCTACATCTACGAGTTGCTGGAAAAGACTGGCTTGCCGAAAGGCGTCGTGAGTCTAATCAACGGCGGCAAAGCCGCAGTGGACGCGCTTCTCGATCATCCCAAAGTCCGCGCCATCAGCTTCGTTGGATCGACTCCAGTCGCGAAGTACGTGTACTCGCGTGCCGCCGCCAACGGCAAGCGTGCGCAGTGCCAGGGCGGAGCCAAGAATCACGTCATCGTTCTTCCCGACGCCGACATGCCCATGGCCACGCAGATCATCAGCGACAGCGCTTTCGGATGCGCCGGCCAGCGCTGTCTCGCCGTCTCCGTCGCAGTAACGATCGGCGAAGCGCAGAAGACCTTCCGCGACTCCATCGCCGACGCCGCCTCGAAACTCAAAGTTGGCAACGGCCTTGACAAAGATGTTCAGATGGGCCCAGTGATCACGCCGCAAAGCAAAGAGCGTGTTGAATCGCTGATCGCTCTTGGCGAGAAGCAAGGCGCAAAAGTCCTGCTCGACGGCCGCAACGCCAAAGTTGCGCGCCACGAGAAAGGCAACTTCGTGAATCCAACCATTCTCGACGACGTCCCAGCAACCAGCGATCTTGCCGACACAGAGATCTTCGGCCCCGTCCTGAGCCTCGTTCACGCCAACGATATGGACGACGCTCTGGCGTTTCTAGAACGCAGCGCCTACGGCAATCAAGCGTCGCTGTTTACCTCCAGCGGATCGGCCGCGCGCCGCTTCCGCTACGAAGCTCCCGCAGGCAATATTGGCATCAACATCGGAGTCGCCGCGCCCATGGCCTACTTCCCGTTTAGCGGTTGGAAGAACAGCTTTTTCGGCGATCTCCACGGCCAGGGCCGCGACGCCATCGAGTTCTACACCGACAAAAAGGTTGTCGTCGAACGCTGGGCCAAAGAGCACAGCCGGAAGTTCTGAGCGCGCTACCCAGTCCCCTCTGTGTCCCCTGTGTTAAAGGATTTGCCAAACACCGAGGGCATAGGGCATCACACGGTAGAGCAAAGGATTGATATGACCACGATCACTGAAACCACCACCATGTCCGGCAAGGAAATTGTCGATCTCTCACGCAAGCACACGCTTTACGAATGGTCGGCGCAATCCAAAGTCGATCCCATTCCTGTTGCTAGCGCTAAAGGGATTTATTTCTACACACCGGAAGGCAAGCGCTTCATCGACTTCAACAGCCAGCTCATGTCCGTCAACATTGGACACGGCGACCCGCGCGTCATCCAGGCCATCAGCGACCAGGCTGCGACGCTCACCTACGCGAATCCCTTCATGGCGACGGAAGTTCGCGCGCGCCTTGGCGCGAAGCTCGCCGAAATTACTCCCGGCGATATCGACACCTTCTTCTTCACCAACGGCGGCGCCGAAGCGAACGAGAACGCCATCAAGCTCGCGCGCTTCTTTACCGGACGCCACAAGATCATCGCGCGCTATCGCTCCTATCACGGCGCGACTGCCGGCGCCATCAGCCTTACCGGCGATCCCCGCAGATGGGCCGCCGAGCCTGGCATTCCGGGCGTGGTTCATGTGCTCGATCCTTATCATGGTATCGAGCGCGGATGGGAATCGGCGGAGAGTTCGCTGGCCATGATTGAAGAGACGATACAGCTTGAAGGTCCTAACACCATCGCGGCGTTCATCCTTGAGCCGGTGACTGGAACGAATGGCATTCTGGTTCCGCCGGACGGATATCTCGTCGGCCTGCGCAAGCTCTGCGACAAATACGGAATCTTGATGATTGCCGATGAAGTGATGTCGGGCTTTGGGCGAACTGGGACATGGTTTGCGGTCGATCACTGGAAGGTTGTCCCCGATCTGCTCTGCATGGCGAAAGGATTGACCTCCAGCTATTTGCCGCTGGGCGCGGTTGGCATGCGTCATCACATTGCGCAGCATTTTCAGGACAAAGTATTTTATGGGGGGCTGACATACAACAGCCATCCCATGGGCTGCGCGGCAGCGCTGGCGACGATTCGCGTGTATGAAGAAGACGGGCTGATCGACAACGCGAAGAAAATGGGCGCGGTGCTGAAGCAGTTGGGGGCGGAGATGCAGGCGAAACATCCGTCGGTTGGCGCGGTGCGCTCGATTGGATTATTCGGCATCGTGGAACTCATTCGCAATCGCAAAACACGGCAGCCGATGGCGCCATTCAATGGCACGTCCGACGAAATGGCCGCGCTCGGCCGCTCCTTCCGCGAGCAGGGGCTTTACACCTTCGTTCGCTGGAACACTTTCTTTACCAATCCTCCGCTTTGCATCAACGAGCAGCAGATGCGCGAGGCGTTTGCCATCATCGACCGAGCGTTGGAAATTACGGATAAGGCTGTTGTCGATTGAACCCGGCTGCTGGAAACTCCGCGTGAGTCATTAGTCATTCGCTATCTTCCCTGTATCGCGCCTGTATCACGCCGATACTTTCGCGACGTGCTAGAATTTTCCAGCAAGTCTCCCCCTGACCCTTGGTGTTGTTACCCCAAAATCCAAAACCACACGAGGACAAGTATGACCCTGCTTATCGCGAAGCTGCGTTTGCTGCCAAAGATTTGGCTGTTTGCCCTAACCGCGTTTCTCAGTGCCATAACCACGACCGGTGCTGCCCAGAATCTCTCCAATCCAATGGTTGGAAAAACCCTTACTACAGTGTTCACTTATCCTAACTTCAGCGACATTGCCGGACTTACCTTGAACGGCAACGCGGAGAAAGCCGGCTCGGTGCTGCTGGTTGGCCCAGCCGCATTTGACCAGATTGGGTCGGCTTATTACACGACTCAGGTCGACGTCGGCCAAGGCTTTGCAACCACGTTTACGCTTAACATGAAACCGGCCAGTGGAAGCAGTACGACCGCTGACGGGATGTCATTCATCATCCAGAACAGCAGCGTGAACGCTTTGGGCACCAGCACCGGCCAGCCCGGCTATGACGGAATTCCGGATAGCCTGGCGGTAGAATTCGACACCTTTTACAATCCTCAAATTTTCGATCCGAATAACAACCATGTTGGAATTCAGAGTTGCGGCACGGCTCCTAATTCCTTCGATCATCAAGGGACCTGCGATCTGGGCTTGCAGCCCACGCTTCCAGTTACGTTGGCCGATGGCAACCCCCATAAGGTACAAATCAGCTATCTGCCGCATACCAATGGGGTCGGCACGTTTTCCATTGAGATTGATAGCCAACATGTATTGAGCATCGGAGTGAACCTGGCAACCCTGCTCAGTCTAAACGGGAATGACGCCTGGGTAGGTTTTACGGCAGGTTCCGGAGCGGACTTCGAGTATGGAACGGTCCGCAACTGGACCTTCGCCACAGTCGGCAGCGCGCCGGCAAAGTGAAACGAAATCATAGCCGGGGCGGAGTGTCTCGACCGCCCCTTTTTTTGACTGACGCTGGAGAGGCAATCTCACTTGCCTTGCCCGTGAGCAGGACTTCACACTTTCGAGCGCTGGCACAACCTGATTTTTTTGGGATAGGTGCTTCGCCGCGGCGCGCCGCTTGTCATTCGATTTCGACAAGCTTCTTGCTTTCAACTTCTGCAATGCCCCTTCTCGTAAGAAGATGCTTCCCGCCATTAAACACCGTGTAGTCCTTGTCGTGTTCGAGTTGTGCTAGCGTTCGGTTAAGATTGGCACGCTGTGTTGGTTTCAACCAGGTCGAGAGTTCGGCTGTGGTTGCTCCCGAATCCGCGCGATGATAGAGCAGCAGGAGTATTCGGTCGCTGGGTCCGAGGGACGGTCGAAGAGTCTTTAGGAAATCGCCAAATTGTTCTACGGCTGGGATCTTGCGGACGGTGATTGCCTTAACGAGGGCGAATGCCTTGTCTGCCGGTACCCCCCGGGCTAGGCGAACGAATTCTGCAAGCACCCAGTCGAGCGCAGCGGATATAAATGACGAGTCTTGCAGATTCGGATCTATTCCGTCGCCAAGGTGAGCGGCGTCGCGTTTGTTTCGGATGTCGTAAATGACGCGCAGCGTCCGTGGGATGTGAAATCGAATGGAGTCTGGGGCGGCGGGTCGACGCTCCACTGTCCGAGCGATGGCGAGGGTGTCCAGTTGGACGCCAAGCGGTGTCACGGGCGCTCCAGCGGCGTGCTGGAGCATTCGAAAGGCGGCCTCGGCAAATCTTCCCCCCTCTACCTCGTTGGGTCGCATTCGGCCGAGATAGAAGTTTTTCTTTTGTTCCAGGTAACACTCGATCAACTCGCCGACCAAGCTTGCCGGGAAGCGAGGGAGCAGGGAATTCCTAATCGATGGATCGATCATGTCAGCTGTGGGTCATTTCTTTCACGAGGGTCGCTGCCCGCTTCAGGCCCGGAGCCGTGAGGGTCCACGCGTCTTTGGTTCCCGCGAATTCATTTCCTCTGTCTTTGATCGTTACACTATGGTTACTCTGGTCGTAGCACCCGGACGAGACGCACAGGGCCCTGGCCGTCTTGTCATCGAACATAGGAGCGCCAGTGGACAAAAGTTTGGCTAGACCGGTGAGGACGTAAGCGTTATATGTTTTCTCCTTTTTGTTCTTGCCGGGGATGTCTCCAGCTATCACCTCGGCGTTCCCGTTCTCCAGATGGAAGACCTGCTGAATTTCTTCCAGCGAGACACCATACTGCCTCATCCATGCACGGGCACGAGCGGGCAGCGCGGAAAGTTCGCCTCCGTCGTCTTCGGCGGCTTGGCCGCCGTCCACAGTGCGGGGGGAGCCAATTGGGAAAGTCTCTCCCAGCAGCATTAGGGAGGCTTGAATAACACGGAGCCGCTCGGCCGATTCAATGGGCGTTAGCAGTTCCACAACCTCGGAGACGATTTCGGTAGTCTTTTTGTTGGCCATACTCGCTCTCCCCCCTTCCGTTTCGGGCTTGAACTTAGACTCGGCTGTCAGGCAAGCCGTGGGAGATCGAATCTCACGGCGCGGTCGCCGTTGTTACTGAGCCTGTAAAGGCCACGCTTGGAGCCTGTTTCGATGTAGTCGAATTTGCTTTTCGCGTCCCTCAGTGCTTGGGCAACGTACTTTGGAGGGCGGATACCCGCTCGTATATAGGCGCGCCGTACCTCTTCTTCACTGAACTCCTTTATTCCGGATTCTGCGAGGGCAAATGCGAGTAGGGTCACAATCTCGTGATGTCCACGGGGCCTCTTCTCGAGGACAAGTTGCTTCTCCATTGAGCCTTGGGCGGCATTTGCCGTCCGAGTCAGGTCGTCACTAACTAAAGCTCCGGTCGGGCGATTCCTCGAAAACTTCTCAACTTGCGCCTCGACGAAACTCGCAGAACCTTCGAATGTCATGGTTGAGTCGCCTACCACAATCGTCGCTTTGCACGTTTCCATATCCGCTCCTCTTAGGGAGAATCTACTGTATAAACAATACGTCGTCAATTACAAAATGCTGTGGAAAACTACTGCGACTCACCTGCGTCGTAGGACACCTCCCGGGCAATTGTGTGTTAATGTCCGTTAATTGCTTGCTTCCAGTCGTAATGCCTGCGCGTTCTGGAAATGCTGGGACCAGTTCGGGAGTAGTCGATAAACATCGGGATCAGTCGAGCAAGTGAATGATGAGTGAATGAACGTATGAAGATGATAGCAGTAAGAAAACAACATGTTTATCTTGACATAGTTTTGGCACAATGCCAAGCAACTTGCTTGAATATGTTGTACCCGTCATTTCGTCGCACGTTTCCGCGCTTCACTCGCCCCTGCCGCCGGTGACGGCGACGCTCTTTCGGCGTGGGCTCCCGCCTGCTGCTTCCCATCGCGGGATCGAAATGGCTTAATATATGACTGTTTTTCATAATAATCATTGGAGCACCTACCGATTAGCGGCGATTATTTGCGCCGCTTGCTTCCAGTCGTAATGCCTGCGCGTTCTGGAAATGCTGGGACCAGTTCGGGAGTAGTCGAGAAACATCCGGATCAAGAGAGCAAGTGGAGGGATGAGACATACCCGAAGCCACCTTTCTTTGGCGGGAGGGAATGCTAGGCGCTTTCGTGGGGTTGAGGTGGCACGGAGTGGGGATCTTGGTGAGGTTGCGCCGAGACTTCAAAATCCCCACTTCTCGTAAAGGACGCGAGAAATGGGGCACCCGGCAAGGTCAAGATCAAGATCGATTTCCAAGTCAACTTCAAGGGCAACGGACAGGAGTGTCCCTTCCACACTTGCTTGGCGTCGCTGCGCTCCGCTGACAGCCGAGGCGGCTGTCTCTACATGCGTTGTGGCGCTGCACGCGAACAGCAGGTTCCTCCACTGGCACCGTCCCCTTCGCTTCGCTCAGGGTCCGGCTCCGGTCGGAATGACAAAAGGATCAGGCGCGCCAGATGTGCTGTTGGGCGTCGAGGGAGGAGAACATTACGGGTTCATGGTGCACGCTGGTGGCGTGGTTGTTGATGGCGGTGGCGGCCTGGGTGCGGAGGTTGCCGTCGCGCGGATCGAAGTCGAGCGTGCTGACGTGGTGGGCGCAATGAGTGCAGGTGAACTTCATGCCGCCCTTGATGCGTCCGATGGTGTAGAGGCGTTTCACAGATTTGAGTGTAACTGTTTGGCGGAGAAGTGAAAGGCACGGGGGTCGGGCAGCGAAGGTAACGAAGCGGATTGGGGAGGGAGTTCCAAAGTGGGAATGAGAGCGGTCGCTTCGCTTGCGGGACAGGCGAGGCGCCGGTCCCCACATGGGCCGTGGTGACGCGGTGAGCCGTGGCGATGTGTGCAAACAGCAGGTTCCTCCACTCCGCCGTCGCTGTCGCTCCGACTCCGGTCGGAATGACAAGGTCTAATTCAGGCGTCATTTTTCCAGGCGGTTGTATTTCTTCAGAGCTTCGCGGAGGCGGTCGTGGGGGAGCGCGATGACTTCGTGATCGTCGAGGCCTTTCATGGTTTCGGCGGCGACCATGGCGTTGACGACGGCTTCCTCTGTCGCTTGGACGGTTGCAAGGAACATGGGGTCGAGGGAATCGTTGGGGAGCATGGTGAGCTGGTGAAGGCCTTTGCTTCCGACTGCGCCGGGGTTAGCGGTAGAGAAGGCGAGGAAGATGTCGCCGGAGCCATCGCCGGAGTAGCTGCCATCGCGGCCGAGGCCCAGGGAGACGCGGCGCGCGATGCGTTTGAGTTGGGTGGGGATGAGCGGAGCGTCAGTGGCGACGATGACGATGATCGAGCCAGTGTCGCGGGCACCGAGCGGCCCGTCGGGCCGCTGGACAGCCGAGGGCGGCTGTCCCCACATTGAACTTGCGGTTTCATCTTTGCCATACGCGGGGCGCTCGGGAATTTCTTTGCCGACGGGAACTCCGGCGATGCGAAGCTGATCGCGGCGTCCGTAATTGCATTGCACGAGGACGCCGACGGTGTAGCCTCCGGATTTGGCGTCGAGCACGCGAGACGAGGTGCCGATGCCACCTTTGAATTCGTTGCAGACCATGCCGGTACCGCCGCCGACGTTGCCTTCTTCGACCGGGCCAGTGTGGGCGACGTCAAGGGCGTGCCAGGCGTCTTCGGGATGAACGTGGAATCCGTTGATGTCGTTGAGCCAGCCGTCCCAGGTTTCGGCGACGACGGGGAGCGACCAGAAATAGCCTTCCATGTCAGCAGTGCTGTGCTTGACCTTCCAGGCAATGACGGCGTCGCGGACCACGCCGACGCTGTGCGTGTTGGTGATCATCACGGGGCCGTCGAGGAAGCCGGAGTCCTCGATCCAGGTGGTGCCGGTCATTTCGCCATTGCCGTTGAGAGTAAACCAGGCGGCGAAGACGGCGTCATTGGAAGTTTTCCCGCGAGGATGAATGGCGGTAACTCCAGTGCGGACGGGGCCTTTACCGACCACAAGTTTTCCGCTGCCGGAGATGAGCGTGGTGTGGCCCACCTCGACGCCTTTTACATCCGTGATGGCGTTGTTGGGGCCGGGGATGCCGTCGAAGGGGACGCCGAGATCGCGGGCGCGAGGCTTTTGCCCGTGGGCGGCGAGGGTCAGAGTGAGTAGGAGCAGAAGCTTCGGCATTGAGTTGGGTGAGCGCAACATTTGGGGCTCCGTGAGAATGGGAAGTATAAAGGATTGGGCATCGCGAGGACTTTGAATTCATTACGGAGTTATCGGGATTGTCCCCGGAGCGGCTCTTCCGCCACTTTCGGGCTAGTAGAGATTTACCTCGCACTTCCACAGCTTGCGCTGCATTCTTGCTCCGCTAGCGGCTGCCAGCGATCCAAAACGACAACGTTGAAGCGGGAACAGGCATCGGAGAGAGGTGAGCAAATTGTGAAGGAGCGGGGTACAATCGCGTGAAGAAAAACTTTCGTGGGGGGAATATGGACGGGTGGAAGAAGGCGGTGCTGGCAGGCGCAGTAGGGGCGGCGACGATTTTGTTTCTGAAGAAGAGAAATGCGGCGGGTGTGTTGGCGGGTGGCGTGGCGCTGGCGGTGCTGGCGGCGGAGTATCCAGAAAAGTTTGAGCGAGTGCGGGAATCGTTGCCGGGTTATTTTGATCGAGGGATGCAAGTGATGGAGATGGCGGCGCGCGCGGGCAAGCGCATTACGGAAGCAGCGGGACAGAGCGCGATGGATACGTGGGAAGAGATTTAGGGCGGGCTTCGGACGTCGGAGCCCGGCTACTCGATCCCGAGCTGTTTTTTGGCGTCGGGGCTGAGACGTTCGGGGGTCCAGGGTGGGGTCCAGACAACATTGACGGTGGCGTTGCGGATGCCGGGTAACTGTTCGAGGCGGGATTTGACCTGGGCGCTGATGTTGACGTGCTCGGGACAGCCTTGTGAGGTGAGGGTGAGGTCGACGGTGACGTCCTGGTTGTCGTCTGGTGCGGTGGCGAACTGGACGGAGTAAATGAGGCCGAGGTCGACTATGTTGACGGGGATCTCGGGATCGTAGCAACTTCTAAGCGCGCTTAGGACGTCTTGTTCTGTGGCTGGGGGCATGGGGTCTTTCTTTAGTGTATCGCAGGACGGCCTTTTTGGTGACGGCGTCTAAAATCTTTACAACAGAGGACACAGCGGTCACAAGTAAGAAAATACTCGCATGATGAGCGAAGAGGCTAAGAAGAGGATACAGATTGCGTTGGCCCTGGCGATTGTGGTGGCAGGGCTGCGCGCGGGCTACATCCTATATCAGCGCCATGAGGACTATGTTGCGGCGCAGAAGCAGGCCCAGGCGAAGAATGCCGGATACTCGAATGCGGATTACTACGTCTCGCCGAAGAAACTGTATCCGTTTGATTTGAAGTCGGCGAAGCAATTGACACAGCAGCCGGTATGGGTCAAGGAAGGCTATCGTTATACGTATTATCCGTACGATGCGGCGCGGAAGCGGACCGATTTTGGGCGTGAGGCCGGACTGTTGTTGCCCATCGAGCGATTGGAAATTAAGGATGTGGTTGCGGATGTTCCAGTGGGAGCAGGGAACCGGCGTCAGGTAATGGCGACGTTCCAGAAGGAAGGGAAGAGCTACGCGGTGCCGATCGGATTTGAGAATGAAGGGCAATACAAAATTTATTCGGACGAGATTTTTTATGTGGAAGATCCGCACGATTTGTACAAGCACTGGCCGGCGGATGTGTGGCAGGCGATCGCGCAGCATGAAGTGAAGCCGGGAATGGATGAACTGCAGGCGGATTTCGCGGTGGGGATGGGTGTGCCGGATCAAGGCGGCGGCCCGGATGAGAAGACGGTCCGGTATCCGAATGGGGGAAAGCCGCTGGTGGTGAGTTATCGGGGCGGGAAGGTGACCGAGGTCAAGGCTGGGGGCTAGGAAGTCAAAGGCCCCACCCTTCGGCTTCGCTCAGGGCAGGCTTTCTCGCAAAAGGCGCGAGAAATGGGGCACCCTCATGAGTCATCGTGACTTCTGGGTTCTATTTCACTGCGGCCAGTGCCTGTGAGACTTCATTGATATCGGGAACGACGGGGATATCGTAGTTCTTGTGCCAGGCAAGATTGCCGTTGCGGTCGATGATGGAGATGGCGCGGCCGGTGATGCCTTTGTCCTCGAGATAAACGCCGTATTTAGCCGCGACGGCGCCGCGTGGATGGAAATCGGCCAGCAGCGGATAGTGGATGCCCATCTTGTCCGCATAGGCTTTGTGGGACCACACGCTGTCAACGCTGATGCCGAGGACTTGGGCATCAAGCTGGTCGAATTGCTTTTTGTCGTTGACCATGCAGGCGTGTTCCTTGGTGCAGGTCGGGCTCCAGTCGAGGGGATAGAAGACGAGGACGACGTTTTTCTTGCCGCGGAACTCGCTGAGCCTCACTTCTTTCTGATCTTGATCTTTCAGGGTGAATTCGGGTGCGGGTGCGCCCACGGTTGCTGACATGATTCCTCCGTAAGGTTGCTCGTCAGTATATAAATCGGTTCGAGACTCTATCATAATTGGAGTCCCGTTATCCGTGCCGGGCTGCAGGAAAAAACTGAGCGGTGGTAGAAACACCTTGCGGGGCCGATCCTGAAACCAAGGACAAAAGGATCCTTCGACTGCTTCGCTCAAGATGACAGATCGAACAGTTCATTTCACGATCGGCGAACTGGCGTCGGCGGGCTTTTCCTCGTCGGCGTGGATTTTTCCGTCATCCTCGGCGTAGAAGGATCGGTGCTCGGCGTCGAGATGGTTGGGCGTCATGGTGAGGATGAAGCTGTCCTTCTTGCCTTTGAAGCCGGCGGTGTACTCGCCACGATGGGGATCGACCATACGCTTGGTGAAAGATCCGGAGTGGACGAGTTCGGAGAGCGAAGTGGCGAAGTGGTCGTACTGTTTCTGGAAGCGGTGCTGGGCGCGGAGAACGACGCGCATGTAGGCGAGGGCGGCGGCTTCGGATTCGGAGCGGGCCGGGTCGCCGGAGAATTTTGGTTGATAGGTGGGGGAGGGTGTCTGGGCGGCTAGAGGCGAAGTCAGCGGAACTATGTTGGCTGCGGCGAGCGCGAGGCTGAGGATTATGAGGGAACAACGGGTGCAACTTTTTGTCATGCTGAATTTTCTCCGCACTTGGCGCGGGCAAGAATTAACGCGCCAATCTCCGCTGTGACACGGTCTTTCGAATCCGTTTTTCATGTTACTCCCGTAATTCAACTTCGGTCACGTTCTCTTTGCAGCGCGAGCAATTGCCGTTATGCTTTTACAACGTAACTACGCCCACAGGGAAACCTATGAAAGCAGCAGTAGCGAGAAAACCGATCATCAAAATTGCAGTCGTGGAGAGCGATCCACTGAGATTTGTGGGATTTCGCGCCCTGTTCGACACCGAGCCTGAGTTCGAACTAGTCTCGGCCGGGCTGCCTGAAATTTCCACGTTGCAGGATGTGGACCTGATTCTTCTTGGAAACCGCTCCGGCCAGAATCTTTTTGATGTGATGGCCAGCCTGAAGGCGACGCGTCCGGATCTGCGCATTATTGTGACCGGGTCGGGAGTGGACGAAGAGACCATTCTGAAAGCGATCGCGTCGGGAGCCAAGGGCTATGTGGATGAGGCGGCTTCGCCGGCGGAATTTGCGCAGGCGATACGCATCGTGAGTCAAGGATCGGTGTGGGCGCCGCGCAGAGTTCTTTCCATGTTCATCGAGCGAGTGTCATCGGCGCCAGGCAGGATTTTTCCGGCGGGCCGCGTGACCTTTACCGATCGTGAAAAGGAAGTGCTGGAAATGCTGGTGGCAGGACGCTCCAACAAAGAGATTGGTTCACAGTTGGGAATTGAGGAGCGCACGGTGAAAGCTCACGTGGCGAAATTGATGCGCAAGGTGGGCGTGCAGAACCGGATCGCGTTGTCAGTGCATGCGATTACGCATTCGCTGGTGGCGGCGAAGTAAGAGACTTCTAAGAGGTCGTGAGCTGGGTAACTTCGGGGCAATGACCTCGGTAATCTTGTAGGGAAAACGAGTGCGGGGCATACTCGCTTCACCTACCACAGAACCTGGGAGACGGGGTTGAGAGTGGCGATTAGGGTCACTACTTTCAGCCCCGATTTTTTGCTTCCAGCCTTCCAAAATTCTCTCGGCTACTGAGTCACTTCATATACCTCAGCGCCGCTGTAGTAATGGTTGTCGTAGGCTGTGCCAAAAATGTTGCCGGACGAGTCCACAACCAAGCTTCCATTCGCAGGATCGCTCTGGGCAGGTATCGGATAAAGCGCGCCGATGTGCCACAAACCGTTCGAACCGACAGAGAGTTTGTAAACTTGCCAGCAGCCGTAGAAGCCTTGGCAAGTGCTTGCAGATGCTGCGTCGGTGCCATAAAGATTTCCTGAAGCATCGAAGGTAAGCGGCCCGGCTGGGTTTGAACCGTCGGTGCCCGAGGTGAAACTGTAAAGCTGGATGTATTTCCAGACTAAGCTTCCATTTTGATTGACACGAGTGAGGCGGAAAACGCCGCCGCCCCCATGAGCGCCGCCAGTGAAAGTCGTGCCATAGAGGTTGTGGGCGGAGTCCAAGATTAATCCGGCTTCAGGGCTGCCGCCGCTCGCGAAAGTGTAGAGAAGATTCTCTGTCCAGGCTCCCGAGAGCTGGTGGGACAATTCAAAGACAATTCCCCACGTTGTGGATCCGCCGGCGGAAGTTGTGCCGTAGAGGTTGCCTTGCGCGTCGATGACGAGTGTCCCGTAGGGCTGCGCACCGTCACCTGGTCCTCCAAAGCTGTGCAGAATTTGTTCCTTCCAAACTCCTGCGACGTTGGACAGCTTGAAAGCCGATCCATAGAAATAACGCCCTCCGCCCAGCGTGATGCCGTACAGATTTCCTGCTGCGTCCAGCGTTAGCGCGGAACTTGGGGGAACCGACTGGTTCGATTGGCCAAAGGAGTAAAGCGGCGTAAGCGTCCAGGAACTCCCTGATCCGGGAGAAAGTTTGAATGCGACGCCGGCGTTGTAGGTTCCGCCCCCGGTGTTTGTGCCGTAGAGGTTGCCGGCGGCGTCGAAGACCAGCCCGCCAAAGGGAAAGGAGCCATCGGCAAGGTTTTGGAAGTTGTAGATCGTGGTTTGCGTCCACGTTGTTCCGCCAGCGGGAGAGAGCTCAAAAACCGTGCCGCAACCTTCAAAACCACTACAGTTTGTCGAGTTCCCGCCGGTATTGGTTACGCCATAGAGATTGCCGGCGGAATCGGAGACCATTCCAGCGTAGGTAATATCGGTGGAAGCAATTACGGTTTCAGTTTGCGCGTGAGCGACGGGAACGACGTTCGCCGTGATTACAGCCAGAGCAAAGCTGGCGAGGAATGTTTGGAAAATCTGTGATGTTTGGAGAAAGCGATGGATGAGCATAAGGATTCTCCTTTGTGATCTAACGATGGGACAGCGGTTGATCGGTGTCGGCTGGGGAGGGAAACCGTGGCTGACAATATAGCATGAGGCCTGCGACGGTGCTTGATTGGGTTGGACTTTGGAATAACGCAACAACTTCGAAATGATGCTACAGAGTATCAACCAATATCGAAACTCGAGCGGCTACGAATTTGCGGCTCGGCTTTGATTTACAATCCAAGCATCTCTTTTCGATCGAGTTTTGAAATTCAAACCTACTGAGCACGAAGAGGAATTATGAAGAGATTTTTGGGTCTGTGTTTATTGGCGGCGACTTTGTCGACGTTATGCTTCGCGGCGGATGAGGGAACCAAGGCCTCGGAAAGGGTTGAGGCGGCCGCGCAGGTGCTGAATGACATTCAAGGAGCGCCCGACAAGGGAATTCCGCAGGAAGTGTTGGGGTCGGCGGAATGCGTGGCGGTGGTACCGTCGATGCTGAAGGGTGGGTTCGTGGTGGGCGCGAAATATGGACGCGGACTGGCCAGTTGCCGCACCCCGAAAGGGTGGAGCGCTCCGGCGTTTTTCGTGGTGACCGGGGGGAGCTTTGGATTCCAGATCGGTGGGCAGGCCGTGGATCTGGTGATGCTGATTATGAATAAAGATGGAATGAAGCATCTGCTCTCGAGCGAGTTTGCGCTGGGCGCGGACGCCTCGGTGGCCGCAGGGCCCGTGGGACGCCACGCCGAGGGAAACACTGATTGGAAGATGCGGGCGCAAGTGCTGACTTATTCCCGGGCGCGCGGGCTGTTTGCCGGAGTGAGTCTAAATGGAGCGCAGATCAAGCAGGATAAGGACAGTACGCGGGAATTTTATGGGCGCATGGTGCCGTTCCGGACATCGTTGGTGGGGGAGATTGAGCCGCCGCCGGGTGCGAATGCCTTTTTGACGGCGCTGGCGCGGTGGGCTCAGGAAGCGGCGAAGTAGCGGGCTGCGGCCCGCGAGCTTCAGCCAAATCTTTCACCACAGAGAACACAGAGGAGCACAGGGTAAACCTGTGAACTGTGGGTCCTCTCATTGCAAATAGATTTTGATCTTGGTACGGTTCCGCTTCCCTAAATGCGGCAGCGACTTGAGTACGCGGCAGCTTGGCCGTTCATCAAAATCCTCGGTGCGTTGCCCCGGCCTTTGGCGCGGGCAATCGGCATTGGCCTGGCGTGGACAATCTATCTTCTGCACGTGCGATTGCGGCAGGTTGGGATGCGCAATCTTGCCATGGTGTTTCCGGAAAAGACTGAGGCGGAGCGAGCGCGGATTCTGCGCGGAGAATTTGCTTCCCTGGGACGTCAACTGGCGGAGGTCTGCCACTTTCCCAAGTACACGCTGGAAAACGTCGACGAAGTTGTAGTGTATGACGGTTTCGAGAATTACGAACGCGCGCATGCTCGCGGCAAAGGCGTGCTGTTGTTCGCAGGGCATTTTGGCGGTTGGGAGCTTTCTTCGTTTGTGCTGTCGATGCATGGGCACTGGATGCACGTGATCATGCGCGGCATGGACAATGTGTATCTGGGCGAGCTCATTCTTCGCTATCGCACGATGCATGGCAACAAGGCCGTCGACAAAGATGACTTTGTGCGCGGGCTGCTCTCGGCGATGAAGGCGGGAGAAGTGGTGGGCATGTTGATGGATACGAACATGACTCCGCCGCAGGGAATCTTTGTGGATTTTTTCGGCATCCCGGCATGCACGGCTAGCGGGCTGGCGCGGATTGCGCTGAAGACCGATGCGGCGGTGGTGCCGACGTTTACGATTTGGGATGCGAAGCTGGGGAAATACCGGCTGCGCTTTGATCCGGCGGTGGAGTTGGTGCGCACCGGCGACCTGGAAACCGACATCAAGGCCAACACGCAGAAATTCAACTTGATCATTGAAGATTATGTGCGGAAGTATCCCGAGCAGTGGCTGTGGGTGCACCGCAGGTGGAAAACGCGGCCGCCGGGGGAGAAGGGGTTGTACTGAAGGGGCTTCAGCTTCGCAATGTGGCTATTCCGGGTGAGCCTTTTTCGGGTTCCCCGTAGTGAGCGACTTGCGGTGGATTCCGGGTAGATCTAAATTAGGCGGCCAGGATTGATGCATAGGGATTACGCATGCCTAAAAACTATGACGTTGAATTGGAGAGGGAGCTACGCCAGGCGTTCCGCGGAGATTTTGAAAGCGAACTGGAAGTCCCTGGACCCAAGGCTAAGAATCCTCAACCGCAGCCAGCCGGAGCGCTAGCTCGCGGGCTGTACACGCAATACCAAACAGCTTGCAAGGGTCGCCGTACATTAAAGGTTCTGCGAAGGAAGAAACTCGATCCGATCGATGAAGCCTTGATGCTCCAAGACCGCATTCAGCGTCTCCCGCTTCTATTTAACAAGCTCGCCCAGTTGAAGGGCAGACGCCATATATCGTCGGGACAACGGCAGGCGATTTACAACCGCCTTGTAACCACTCTCGGCTACCCTCCGGGTGTTTACCTCGGAACGCTCGACGATGCGCTTGCCCAAGCCAGATGCGAGCTCGCCGAGAGCCGTTGGCGGGCAGTTGCACCGGGAAGGCGAACTATTCCGTAAGGGCTGGTCGGGGCCAGCAGCCGATTGGCCTCCGGTGATCGTGCATCAAGATTGTCCGAAGGCGATCACCACGTTCGTCGTTCCGCTTTCGAAACATTCGCGCGAAACTGAGGCAGTCAGGGAGTATTGACGCGGCGATCTTGTCGATCAGCGCACCGCGGTTGTTCGCCGAAGCTCGAAAGCCCAGCGGGTTGGCGGCTGTGGAATCCCACCTTTGGCAAAGAAAGCCAAAGATGGGGCACCCGGTAAATGCACTCGGTCGAATCGGAGGATTGAGCGAGGCGATTACAGGTTTCGACCCGAATCGATGTTAAAATCTTGAACTGCAGTTGTCGTGCCGTGCCCCCGTTCGCGGCTCCCACCTTCTGGCAAGGAGCTTCTCGTATGAGAAAAAGAAAAAATGTGAGATTCACCGCTGTTGTCGTTCGCACGGTCGTCACGGTTGCGCTATTGTGCATGTGCAGCGCGGTCACGGAAGCCGCCGCGAACTCTTTCAAGACTCTGTTCACCTTTAATGGCCCCGATGGTTATTCGCCTACGGACACGCTGGTCACCGATGCACAGGGCAATCTTTATGGCACGACCAGCCAGGGTGGCGCTCTTAACCTCGGAATCGTCTTCGAACTGACCCCAACTGCGCAAGGACAATGGAAGGACACCATTCTTTATAGCTTCGCAGGTGGAAGCGATGGCGTCGCTCCCTGGTCGGGCGTAATCTTCGACAGCAAGGGTCATATTTACGGCACCACCGTTGGAGGCGGCCGGTACAGTAATTGCGCGAAGGGATGCGGCACCGTTTTCCAGCTTACGAAGGGAGCGGGCGGCACCTGGACAGAGCAAATTCTGTACTCATTTTTCGGCAAGAGCGACGGCTACGCTCCGAACGGGCTGGCTATCGATGCGGAGGGAAATCTCTACGGCACAACCGAGTTCGGAGGCTCGTCGAATTGTAGCTACGGTGGTTGCGGCACTATCTTCAAGTTGACCCCCTCAAGCAGCGGCCCGTGGAAGAAGACCCTACTGCACGGATTCCGCGGCGGTCTGGGAGACGGCGCGCAACCTAGAGCCGCTTTGGTCTTCGACTCTAAAGGAAATTTGTACGGCACGGCGAACGTGGGAGGAAACACAGGCTGCTACTTCCTGGGTTGTGGCGCTGTTTTTGAATTGAAGCCCGCTGCCGGCGGACACTGGAATTACAACGTGATCTACCTCTTTGGCGTAGCTCCCGACGCTTTCCTGCCCTCGGGCGCACTCGTGTTTGACAAACAAGGCAATCTCTATGGAGCGACCGGGGTCGGCGGCGGTACGGCTACGTTATGCCCAGACTATGGTTGCGGGACCGTCTTCGAACTGACACCCCAGAGTGACGGCACTTGGACGGAAAGCGTCCTTTACCGCTTCCAGGGTGGATACGATGGTGACGGACCAAATGCTCCGGTGGTCATCACTTCCAAGGGCAATGTTTACGTTGCGACGAATGCAGGTGGTTACCCACAAACCTGCGGTGGCTACGGCTGCGGCACCGTTGAGGAACTCACTCCATCAGGATCGGGGGACTGGACCGGCAATGTGGTTGTGCAATTCGGCGCAAGCCCCGGAATCACACCGTACGCCGGTTTGACTACGGACGCGAACGGCAATCTCTACGGCACTACGAACCAGGGCGGAAAGACCGGTTACGGGCTTGTCTACGAGTACACGCCGTAGTTCGACAATGCAGCTGGCGGCGCTCAACAACGGTCGCTAACAGGACATTTAGAATCCGGTCGATGAGGATCACTTCACGGGTTCCCAGCCCTCCGGCAGCATATCGAATGCCAGGGTGTCACGGTAGGCATACTGATTGCCTTCCAGTACTGCCACCGGCGTCAACATATGCCAGATGCGATCATCGTCGAAGACGTAACACTCGCCCGCTTCGCGCATGGTGAAGCGATCCATTTCGTGTTTGTCATTGTCGGTGATGACGACTTCTCCACCGTGAGCGCCGCAGCGGCCCAGTAGATGCGTAGCGATGTACTTTTCCCCGTCTTTATGTAAACCCGGCGGGCTGGTGTCGCAGGGCCGGCCCGGCGTAGCTGTGAATCTTATTAGATGGACGTTGACCAGATATCTGGTACCCACCACCGAGAGCGGCAGGTATTGCAGGTGGTGAGCAATCATCTTGCGAACGCCGATGGAACCCGCGATCGCCGGGGGTAGCGGGGCGTACTCTCGCGGCTGCCCTCCGATTGTCGTGTTGTATTTTTTCAGCTGCACATAAGGCGTGGTCTCTTCGCTCAACCAAACCTTTACACCACCCTCGACAATCTCGGCCCCAGCGCGATTTAAGGAACGAAACCTGTCGCCCCCTTCATAGTACTTATCTCTTGGAATGGACCAGGCTGCGTGGGATAACTCTTCCAGCGAGCGCGCCACGTCCGCGTCAATTCTGAGCGGCTGGCGACTAAACCCGCGCTCGACAAGGTCGTTTCGCGACCTCGCATTCGTTGCCACTGGAATAAGGCTATCTTCACCCATAATTGCTCCTGACAAATGCTTGACGATTGATCGGAATCAGCTTGGTTCACCTCAAGAACGCTGGCGATCATGCACCCATCCCATGGTTCAGGATAACCTGGGGAGGGTTCAGCTGAAGTGGTAGGAGTCGGATGCGATGCTCAAGGCGAGAGGTGAGGTACCAAGATGCTAATCATCCCCAGACGTGTGCCATCCGCCGAACGATGTTTGCGTCCGGAGGACGCCTGGCAATAGCCCGGCGTTTGAACGCCGGGTAGGTTCGTCCACGAGGAACCGCATCCCGTAGGGATGCCTGAATTCATCCCCAGACATGCTGCGGATCATATTCGATGCCATTCTTCTTCAAAAACGCCAGGAACTCATCTTCAAAATTACGCTTCCGATGGTGCTCCGCCTGATTTTGGATGTAAGCGATAGTGTCAGTCTTCTGCGAGACGCCAAGGGTGAAGGCGCCGTATCCCTCCTGCCAGGCGAATTCCGTTTTGAAGGTCTCATTCATCCAATGCGACGACGATCCTTTTAGCAATTGCATGGCTTTCGCTAACGGCAGGGTCGCAGGTAACGACAGCAGGATGTGGATGTGATTTTCGGTTCCGCCTACCATGAGCGCTTTGAATCCGTTCTTGCGGGCGATGCCGCCGAGGAAGGACCAGAGTTGTGGTTGCACCTCGGGCGAGATTAGACTGCGGCGTTGTTTGGTAGAGAAGACGCAATGAATGAGTTCAGAAACGTAGGTGTGCGCCATGGGATTCTCCGGAGTTTCAGCCTTCCCTACGGGAAGGGTTTCGATGCCATCACATCGTATCCGGCGTTGAAACGCCGGGCTATTGTCAAACGTCCTCCGGACGCCTCACTTTCCCAAAACGGTATATTCGTCTTCCGGTAAAATCAAATCTTCCTATGAAAACTTTCGAACAAATCGTTGAGCTTGAAAAGAAATATTTGCTGGGGACTTACAACCGGTATCCCATTGTGTTGACGCGGGGGAAGGGCGTGTTTCTTTTCGACCTCGATGACCGGCGCTATCTCGATTTCGTTTCGGGGCTGGGCGTGAATGCGTTGGGGCATGCGCATCCGAGGATTGTGAAGACGATTCGGGAGCAGGCGGCGAAGCTGATTCACGTCTCCAATCTTTATTACCACGAATATCAGGGTGCGCTGGCGGAGAAGCTGTGTACGTTGCTGGGCGGCTCTTTTGGAAATGCGCGCGCGTTTTTTTCGAACAGCGGCACCGAGGCGATTGAGGGATCGATCAAACTGGCGCGGCTGGCGGGACATCGCGCGGGCGGGGAGGGAAAGTCGCGGCTGGTGGCGCTGCAGGGGTCCTATCACGGGCGGACGTTTGGGGCGCTGTCGCTGACCGGACAGGAGAAGCATCGCAAGGGATTTGAGCCGATGCTGGAGGATGTGACGTTTGTCGGGCAGAACGATATCGAAGGTTTGCGGGCCGCGGTGATGGACAACACTTGCGCGATCGTGTTGGAGCCGATTTTTGGCGAAGGCGGAATTTATGAGTGTTCGGTGGAGTTTCTGCAGGAGTGCCGGGTGGCTGCGGACCGGCACAAGGCGGCGCTGATCTTTGATGAGATTCAGTGCGGGCTGGGGCGCACGGGGACGATGTTTGCGTTTCAGAGTTTTGGCGTGACTCCGGATATTGTGGCGATTGCGAAGCCGATTGCGGCGGGGCTTCCGCTGGGAGCATTTCTGGCGAAAGAAGAATTTGCCAATGCGATTGCGCCGGGGCAGCATGGGACGACGTTTGGGGGTGGTCCCCTGGCTTGCCGCGTGGCGCTGGAGTTTCTGACGATTGTGGAAGAAGAAAAGCTGCTCGACAACGTAAACAAAGTTGGGGCGTATCTGCAGCAGGAACTAAGAATGGTTGCTGAAAAGAGTCCGGCGGCGAAGGAAGTGCGCGGGCGGGGATTCATCCAAGGGATCAGTCTGGAGGTTCCGGCGCGGCCGATCGTGGATGAGGCTTTGGCTGAGGGTGTGTTGTTTAATTCGACGCACGATACGGTGGTGAGATTTCTTCCTCCGTATTTGCTGGAGGAGAAGCATGTGGATAAGGGGATTCGGGTGTTGAAAAAGTTGTTGAGGAAGAAGAGAAAAAGCAGTGGCCAGTGATCAGTGGCTGGTGGGCAGCGAGAAACCAGTATTTCCTCAAAGTGGCCACTGGTCACTGCGCATTGACCAGTGGTTCACAAAAAACGGGGAGCCGAAGCTCCCCAAGTGAAGTGAACAGAGGCGATGTTCATTTAAATAGAATCGTGCGGCGGGGAAAGAGTTGTCTGGGATCGAAGATTCGTGGCTGGAGATTTGGCGGTGATTACGGCAGAGCGGGAAGGTTCCAGCTCACCCTTTCCGGGATTTGGTCCGGGAGTGGAAGAATGCTGGATGGAAATGGAGGGGGCGCGCATGCGATACCTGCGCACGAAATCCCCATCCTCCGACGAGCTCAGAACAGGCTTTCTCGCAGAGGGCGCGAGAAATGGGCCACCCCAGCGAGCGTTGATCCTGGTGCATGGGCTGCTGGGATATTCGTTTTCCTGGCGGTATACGATGCCGGCATTGGCGCCCTACGCCACCGTGTATGCGCCAGATATGTTAGGAGCGGGGTTTTCGGATCGTCCATCCGGGATTGATCACTCGATGCTAGGGACGGCACAACGGCTTTTGAGATTTATCGCGCAGCTGGGAATTGAGTCATTCGATCTGGTGGGGACGTCACGGGGCGGCGCGGTGGCGATGATGGCGGCCGCGGAATGCCTCAGCGGGCATTCTGCGGTGCAGGTGAAGCGGTTGGTACTGGTGGCCCCGGTGAATCCGTATTCGGCGCACGGGCGGTGGCTTGCGCCATTCGCCGGCAGCGACTTTGGCGCACCATTATTCCGCTTTGGCACCGTGTACATGAGTTTCCTGTATCCATTTTTTCACGCCCGGCTATATGGCGACCGCAGGAGAATTCCACCTGGGACCCTGGAGGGCTATACGGCCCCGCTGGTCAAGCCGGGATTGTTCGAGCATGCGCTGAGCATCGTAAGCACATGGACGGAGGACCTGCGGGAACTGGAATCCACGCTGCCGAAGTTGGCGAGTATTCCTACCCTATTCATGTGGGGCAGCCACGATACGGCGGTGTACGCTTCTTCGGCAAAAGAGCTGGCGAAATATTTTCCGCATTCCAAGCTGATCGTCTTCCCCGGCATTGGACACCTGCCCTACGAAGAGTGCCCGGACGAGTTTAACCGGGCGCTGATTGACTTCCTGACACGCGAGGGACCGCCAGGCTAGTTCATGCTCGCAACAGTCTGATCATGACCCATCACATTTTCGATTTGCTGCGCGGCGCGCTGGTGCATTACGGGTACTGGGCCGTGGCAGTGGCGTTGTTGCTGGAGAACGCTGGCGTCCCTGTGCCGGGGGAGACCGTTTTGTTGCTGGCAAGTTTTCTCGCGTACGCGGAGCGGGATCTTCAACTGGGATGGATTGTTGTAGTGGGAACGTTAGCGGCTACTGCGGGCGACAACCTGGGATACGCGATTGGGAACTATGGTGGACGTGCCGCGCTGGAGCGTTATCGAAATATTTTTCGAGTCAGCGATGTGGCACTTGCGCGCGGCGAGAGGCTGTTTGAACGTTATGGGTCGGTTGCGATTTTGTTTGCGCGATTCGTATTCGGGATGCGGGTGGTCGCGGGACCAATGGCGGGCGTGCTGCGCATGCCATGGAAAAGGTTTACGGTTTTTAACTTCCTGGGAGCGGCGTTATGGGTGAGCGGGATTTCTCTGACAGGATATTTTTTTGGCAGCCGTTGGGGAATGCTCATGCACTTCATGAAGCGTTTTGATCTGGCCCTGGGGGCGGCATTTATCGTGGTGGTGGCAGTCCTATGGTGGAGAAATCGCAGGGCCGGGTAGTTTCCAAGGCAAGCATCTTATCAGTCAACGTTGTAAGCGGCAGGAATCGTGTTGCGTCCGCTTATACTGTGCGGGTGTCGCGGACGAACCCGGGTGAAAGTGTGGAGTCCGTCGGCACCAATCTTGAGGCGGCGTCCGCGCTGAATTCGGACGAGGAGAGAACGCATGAAGAAGATCGGTTTCTTGAGTCTACTCATCACAGCAGCGCTAACGTTAACCCTGGCATATCCGGCGGCGGCAGCGGGTCCAAAAACACCGGCACCTCCGGTTCCGGTGGCCGCGGCGGCGCCAGTTCCGCCGGCAGCGGCGGCGATGCCGGAGCGACATCCGCACATTGATGAAGCCCTGGAGTCGATGCGCGCGGCCAAGCATCAACTGGAAGTGGCCGAGCACGATTTCGACGGTCATCGAGTGAAATCGATCGAACACCTGGATCGTGCGATCCACGAAGCAGAGATCTGCATGTCGATGCGGTAGGTGTAAGGGAATTGGAAAATGTGAGGGCAGCGTCAAAGAGACGCTGCCCTTCTTGTTTTGGGAACAACTGACGGATTAACCCCTCGATCCTGGATCAGCGATCTCAGCGTCCGCGGAAGGTGTAACCGACCGTGGCTCCGGCGCGGAAGACGTTGCCGGAGTTGAATTCATAATTATTCTGGATGTGGTAGTAGTGAATCTCAGGACGGATAAAAATATTAGGTATGCGGTGCCAGACGTAATAGCGGACGCCGCCTCCGAGATGCTCCATGAAGTGATTGCTGCCGGTGTAGCACACGGTAGGGCCAGAGCCGCAGGAGACGTTTCCTGGGATGGAGAGTCCGGTTCTAGCAATGCCGGCGCCTACCATGAGGTCCAGGCCAATCTTCTTTCTCAGCTGCGGCTGGAACAGGGCGTTAACGTCGGTCAGAACCGGGCGATAGGTTTCAAAGCCATTGTAGTTGGCCGTCTTGTACCTCCAGGAGGTTTCCACGTTGAGGCCGAGGCGTTTCCTCAGAAGCACGTCTCCACTGATAGTGGGGTAGGTGCCACCCTTCAGTTGTGGAGGCTGAAACGCCTCGGAGGACGAGTTATTCTTGGAGGCGAGGAGCGTGCTGGCGCCGAGGGCAATGTCAATTTGTTGGGCGTGTGCGAGAGTGGCAAAAAGAAAAATGGTACACGTGTATGCGATGGGCGCGAGCCTTCTCAAATACATCCCCCTTTGTAGGTACGGTCAGGATCTGGAACACACTCGCTGGAGCAGATGGCGTCCGGCGAGTGTGGAGCGAAGAAAAATTCAGTCGTTACCGATGGTGTAGCCGATCGAGGCTCCGACGCGGAACACATTGTTCGAGTTGAATTCGTCGGTGTTGCTCTCGATGTGGTTGTAGTGAAACTCGGGCCGGACGAAAACGTGGTGCCAGACATAATAGCGGAGACCGACGCCGACATCCTCCATAAAGTGATCACTGGTTGTGTAGTTGATACAGCCGGAGAAGTAGCTGCAGGAAGTCGCGAAGGGGACGTAGAAGCGGGTGCTGGCGATGCCGATGCCGCCGAAAAGGTCGAGGCCAGCTTTCTTGCCGAGCTTGGGCTGGAACAGCGCATTGAAGTCGGTCAGAATGGGACGGTAGGTTTCATAGCCCAGATAGCTGGCCTGGCTGGCTCTCCAGGAGGTTTCGATGCTGAAGCCGACACGGCGCTTAAAGCCAACAACATCGCCAGCGACGCCGAGATAGGTTCCACCCTTTTCCGCGATATTCCCGGAGAACAGCGCATTGCTACTGGGCGACTGGGACAAGAGGGTGCCGCCGAAAAACATAATATCTCCCTGCTGAGCGGCGGCGAAATGAGAGCAGAACAAGACGGCAAAAACTGGAACCAGAAGCGCTAACTTTCTCAAGAGACCCTCCAATCGGTTAATTCCATAGCACACGGTTAAGATGCGCCCACGAAATCGTTGGGATGCAGCTGTTGGTCACAAGTCATCATAATTTCAAGTTGCATCCAGATTCAACTTCTGGCGAGGCGCTTGTAAAGAAACGTCAATACAAGTTTAAATCCCTACCCGCCCGCCGGGCACCGTTAGCAAACCCGGAGCCGGTCGATAAGTTGTGCGCCAGGAGAAAATTAGCGGCCACGGCAGAGAAGGTTGTCGATCTACTTTGATTTCACTGCGCCGGGAGCGCGGATATGGTCGAATGCAATGGGGCCGGCACCAAGGAAGATGAGTCCGAAGGCGATGGCGGCCAGAGCGAGGGGGAATTCGTAACCGTTCGGGCGCATTAATCCGTTATGAAAATGCACTTTGGCGATGGCGACCGAGAGATCAATGCAAATGCCAAGCGCAGCGATTCGGGTGAACAGGCCGATCAGCACGAGTAAGCCGCCTAAAAATTCGGTGAAAGCGGAGAGATATGCGGTCCAGCCCGGCAGTCCAAGGCTGGTGACGAATTGAACGTGGTGATGCAGGCCGCCGAAAACTTTGAGATATCCATGGCCGACCATGACGGCGCCCAAGGTGAGGCGCATGACGAGCAGCGCCAGGGGTTGCAGGCGATCGAGGTAGCGCAAGCATTTGCCTCCGGAAGAACACATAGACTACATCAGGGGAGTGGCGGAGGGAAGAGGTTTGGACGGTGGTTCGCCAGGCTCGCGCGTGCCTGTGCAGGGGCTGAATCGACCTGCCAGGTGTGGCTCAAGTGAGCCACTACCGACCAGCAGGAATCATTTGCGCGAGTTGCGAAGTTCTGGTAAGTTTCTCTCGCCTCAAGATTACGGGTCGCCGGTGGCAGTCAGCGGCTACAGGTTCGCGGATGTTTTGGGTCTTCCCCCTCAGGCTCAGGAAATTTTCAAATACGCAGGTGGAATCCGCGAGCTTCGTGTTTATGTTGGGATAGGATCCGGAACTGACTTCACTGGTTACGTGGTTTGTGCCGGAAGCAAGCGGCGGTAGAACGAATGATCAGGAGGCCATAATGAATCAAACTTCGACAAGGGAAAATATGATGCAGAAGAGTTTGGTGTTTGTGCTGTCGCTCGTGGTTCCTGCGCTGGCATGGGGTCAACATAAGACGAGCAGCGCGCCGGCGCCGCACGCAAGCGCGCCGTCTCACTCCAGTGCTCCGGCTCAGCACTCGAGCGCGCCATCGCATTCTTCGGCGCCGTCGCAGAGTCACAGCGCCACGACGAGTCACACAGGTACAACGAGTCACGCGGGCACTACGGCGCATACCGGTACTACGACTCATGCGGGCGCAACCACGCACACAGGAACGACGACGCATGCGGGGACGACGACGCATGCCGGCGCAACGACCCATACCGGTACGACGACCCATGCGGGCGCGACAACCCATACGGGTACCACAACTCATACCGGAACGACGACACACGCGGGAACGACGACGCACGCGGGAACGACGACCCACGCGGGAACAACCACTCACACGGGCACGACGACCCACACAGCGACAACCAGCCATACACCGCCGGGAAGGACGGTCTCATTGAAGGGCGGAGGGTCGGCGAGCGTCCGTCCGAATGGCTCGGTTCGTACGATCGACCGTGGGGGAATGCACATTCAGAACGGGGTCCACGGCGGGCGCACGGTGGTGAGTGAACGTAACGGAGCGCGCATCGTGACCAGGGGACGAAGTGGCGGCTATGTGCAGCGCGCTTATGTGACGCGCGGCGGGCGCTCCTACTACTCGCGCACCTACTACAGAAACGGCGTTTATCGGGTGGGCCTTTATCGCGGCTACGGCTGGGGTGGACGGACCTACTACGGCTACTACCCAGGGTATTGGTATCATCCGGGATTTTATGGGTGGGGCTACCATCCTTGGGGAGTGTCGATCGCCTGGGGCGTCGGTGCATGGGGCTGGGGAGGAGCGCCATGGTACGGATACTATGGCGGGTGGTGGAACCCATATCCGGTCTATGCGGCTCCGTATTATTGGCTGACGGACTACCTGATCGCGGCGAACTTACAGGCAGCGTATGCGGCGCGGGCTGATGCCAATGCCGACGCCATGGCCGCGGACGCCCAAGCCAGCTCAGACGCAGGCGCAGATGGAGGAGGCGCAGCTCCGGCGGCCTCCAACGGAGTCGCGCTGACTCCCGAAGTGAAAGAAGCAATTGCCCAGGAAGTGAAAGCGCAACTGGCGGCACAGCAGGCACAGGCCGGGCAGAATGCGGGTGGGCAAACGGCTTCGGCAGCCCCGGCGCCGACCAGCGATCAACCGCCTCCGGCATTGGATCCGGCACAACGCACGTTTGTGGTGGATTCCGACGTCACGGTGGTGGCCAATGGCCAGGAATGCGGCCTGACGGCGGGTGATGTGATCACGCGCCTCACGGACACTCCTGACTCGGACAACACAGTGAATGCCAGCGTCGCGGCGAGCAAGAAAGCGGATTGCGCGTCGGGACAAACGGTAGCCGTAAAAGTGGACGACCTGCAGGAGATGTACAACCACTTCCAGGAAACCCTTACCAACGGTATGGGTGAAATGGCCAAGAAGCAGGGCACAAACGGGATGCCGAAAGCTCCGGATACCGGTACTACTGCCTCGGACGTGCAACCGCCGCCGCCGGATAACAGTGTCGCCAAAACTCTGGACGAGCAGCAGAAGGCTGCCGACCAGACCGAGTCGGAGGTTAAACAGGAAGCGGCATCCGGAGGAGGCCAGTAAGGCTCGCCGGAGCGGTTTCGACAATCCAGCGTAAGGGAGCGCCTCAAAAGGGCGCTCCCTTCTCTTGTCAAGGGCGGAACGTTGTGTAAGTCGTGTTTTCTTTCCGTGGCTGCGGATCCAGGGTCGAAGAGATAGAGGTAACGAACCAAGAACAACGAATTCGAGGGACTTTTATGTCGCGGAAATTGGATAATTTGATTGCGGGAGTTGCGCTGTTGGCTGCCACTATCTTTCCCTTCTCGTCGGCCTGCGCGCAGACGCCCGTCTCCCTGCAGGAACAACTGGCCGCGCAATACAAGTTGGTGAAGATGGGATCGGACACGAGCGGATATTCGGTCGTGGAAAAGGGCACGCTGCTTGCCATTCAGAAAGGCGGAATTCTCGGTGTGCCTTATGGCGACCAGAACGTGCTGGTCAGCAAGTATAAAAGTGG